>Ga0315307_1000276_pt1 | contig 21556 bp, 17 predicted proteins | sample TDP2_MG_FD_203079 | JGI IMG/M metagenome (GOLD analysis project Ga0315307, IMG submission 203079) | Freshwater sediment microbial communities from Lake Towuti, South Sulawesi, Indonesia - TDP2 | ecosystem: Environmental > Aquatic > Freshwater > Lake > Sediment | place: Indonesia: South Sulawesi...
GGAGACGGAACAAGGCTGCAGTAATATGGGAGCCTGAGCCGCTTAACGAACAGCCTAGGGTCCTAACCTACTACGACCTGTATAGAGAGGTTAGCAAGTTCGCGAATGTTCTGAAGAGCTTGGGCGTCAAGAGGGGAGACAGGGTGGGCATTTACCTGCCAATGATACCTGAGGTTCAGATCGCGATGCTGGCTTGTGCTAGGATCGGCGCTGTACACAGCGTTGTCTTCTCAGCATTTAGTGGGCAGTCCTTGAAGGACAGGCTGATCGATGCTGAAGCAAAGGTTCTGGTCACCGCTGACGGCTACTACCGAAGAGGGAGGATCGTGAATCTTAAGGAGAGCGCTGACATAGGCGTTGAGGGCACACCGGTCAAGGACGTTGTGGTTGTGAAGCGAGTGGGCAACGAAGTTGTGATGGTTGGAGGACGCGACCACTGGTGGCATGAGCTGATCGAGAAAGCCAGCATGTACTGTGAGCCCGAGGTCGTGGACAGCGAAGACATGCAGTTTATCCTGTACACGAGTGGAACGACTGGGAGGCCGAAAGGAATCGAACACCACGTTGGCGGCTATGCCGTGCAGGCTTACTGGACGACTAAGTGGGACTTCGACCTTCATGATGATGATGTCTTCTGGTGCACAGCGGACATCGGGTGGATAACTGGCCACACCTACAACTGTTACGGCCCCTTCATGAATGGCGTCACTACACTGATCTATGAAGGCGCACCAGACTATCCAGGTCCAGACAGATGGTGGCAAATAATCGAGAAGTTCGGCGCTACAGTCTTTTATACGGCTCCAACAGCGATTAGGATGCTTATGAGGTTTGGGGACGAGCCGATCAAGAAACACGACCTGAGCAGCATCAGGATTCTCGGGACAGTCGGCGAACCCATCAACGAAGAGGCTTGGCTATGGTACTTCGACCTGATCGGCGGTGGCAGATGCCCGGTGATCGACACTTGGTGGCAGACTGAGACAGGTGCAACCTTGATAAACGCCTTGCCCGGAATAGGTCCTTTCATACCTACCGTCGCTGGCAGACCCTTCCCCGGAACCAGATTCGCCGTTCTGACCGAGGAAGGCAAACCAACGAACATTGGCGAAGGCGGGTTTCTAGTTCAAAAGTCGCCTTTCGCTCCGGGCATGTTCCGAACAATCTTCAAGGACCCTGAAAGATTCGGGCAACAATACTTCGGCATCTATGGTGAGAAGTTCTACTACACGGGGGATGGCGCGTTTGTTTATGACGAGATGGGCAATATTCGCGTCACTGGCAGAGTGGACGATGTCATGAAAGTTGCAGGTCACAGGCTGTCAACAGCAGAGGTTGAGAACGCTATAACCCAGCACCCAAGCGTAGTCGAATGCGCTGTGGTTGCTGCTCCTCACGATATCAAGGGTGAGGTCCCAATAGCCTATGTCACTCTGAGGCCGTCGTACAAGCCATCGCCGGAACTGGAGGTTGAACTCAAGAAGACAGTAGACAAGTTCATCGGCCCCACAGCGCGACCCGAAAGAATCATACTTGTCGATGATCTGCCAAAGACTCGTAGCGGAAAGATCATGCGAAGAATCCTTAGAGCGTTGGCGAGGAACGAACCTGTCGGCGACATCACGACACTGATGAACCCTGAATCAGTCCAAGTCCTGAAGGAGAAGGTGGAGTACAAAAGAGCTGCCTAATACCCTCATTTGCCTTTGGTTCTTGTCAGACCCTCTTGCTTGGTCTGGCTTTAGCTGTCCGTGCTTCGTGATGCTATGGGTTGAGGTCGCTGGTGTGTGTCCTGGTAAGCTCGTTCGGTAGGTCTTTCGGGGATAGTTTCCTGTGAGCGGGAGACGAAAGAGTCTCTACTCCGGCACGATCTTGGTTCTTGGAGTGAATCAGCTAATCGAAACCATAGCCTTTGGAATACCCTACTCCTATTTCCCGCGGTACGCCGTATCCCTCGGCGCCTCCGTTGCCTCACTGGGACTGTTCACATCTAGCTTCATGCTGATGTCCGCAGTGCTGTCATCCTATATGGGTGGTTACTCAGACAAGGTTGGCAGGAAGCCGGTGATGATAGTAGGGCTCTTCGGCGATGTCATCGCTGGAATAGCAACGGGCCTCGTTCCCTCTTGGGAGTGGCTTCTCTTCGTCAGAGGGATAAATGGCGCGGCAACTGCGGCTGCCCTCGTTCCAGCCGAGGCACTCCTCATCGATTCAGCGCCTGACAAGAAGATCGGGGAAGCAACCGCCTTCGTGATGGCATGCGGCATGATCGGGAGGAACATCGGGCCTCTCTTCGGGGGAACAATACAATGGATAGCCTTCTCTTCAGGCTTCAGCGAACAAGACAGTTATAGAATTCCATATTTTGTCGACTCTGGCTTCGCCGGCTTATCCGCTCTTCTAGTAACCTTGGGGGTTCACGAGAAAGAGTTTGAACGCCCAAAGATGGTAGAACATCTTCGCAAAGGTAAGCGGTGGAACGTGCCCAGACAGTTCAAGGTTCTTCTTGTCTGTGCCCTTGTGACGGGGATAGGCGAAGGCTTCTTGCGTCCTGTGCTGGCGCTGTTCTTGGGGGATGTCTTCGGCGCTGAGCCCATACGAATCGGGTTCCTCATGACTTTTTCAGGTTTTGTGGGGCTACTGGCGAGCTACCTTTCAGGGAAAGCGTCAGACAGGTTCGGAAGAAAGATTGTCATAGCCGTGGGCGGCGTTCCCGCGCGTCTCCTTGGTTCAGCTATTCCTCTGGCTACGACCTTTAACATGGCATCGCTATTCTACACTGCAAGAGATTTCATGTGGAGGGCGTACATGGTTGGGCTGCGATCGTTGCGAGCGGACTTGGCACCTCTTGAGATCAGAGGACAACTGTTCGGGTTATACAGAACCTTCTTCGACATAGGAGACATCATCGGTCCTGTGCTGGCTACCTATCTCTATGACGCCTACAGGCTACAGGCCCTTCAGATTGGGGGCTTCTCTGTTCCGGGATATGGCGTCCCCTTCTATGTGAATTCAGTGATGGGTCTAATCGCGATATCGCTGATCCTCATCTTCGTCAAGGTTGAGAAGCCGATTAAAAAGACCGGCACAACCTAGAAAAGAAAGAAGATCTAGACCCCGCAGCCGGCCTGAGATAAGTGCCAAGGCCGAGTTATGCAATCCTGGAAGGCAAAGGTTTTAGACACCAACGCGCATTCTGTCAAGCAGACCACCCTGGCTAGTTGTGGTCAGCATGAGAGAAGCGGCGTTGGCTGAAAGCAGCAAACTTGAGAAAATTGCGACAGGTCTTCAGTTCACTGAGGGACCTGTTTGGAATGTCTCGCAAGGGTTCCTGCTTTTTAGCGACATTCATGCCAACTGCATATTGAAGTGGTCGCCCACGGATGGCGTCAGGATTTTTCGTGAACCGAGTGGGAACCCGAACGGTTTGACCTATGACAAGGAAGGTTGTCTGTTGGTGTGTGAGCATGGCAACCGTCGGCTTTCAAGAATCGACAAAGGTGGCTCTTACAAGGTTCTGGTTGACAGGTACTGTGGGAAGCGTCTCAACAGTCCCAACGATGTGGTCGTGAAGTCGGATGGAACAGTCTACTTTACGGACCCGCCTTACGGCATAAAACAAGAAGATCAGGAGCTTCCGTTTCAGGGCGTGTACCATCTCAACCCCGCAAGCGGAGAACTGACCTTGCTGGTCGATGATTTTGACCGTCCGAATGGGTTGGCTTTCTCTCCAGACGAGAACGTGTTGTACATTGCAGACTCCTCGGCTAGAAGACACGTCAGAGCCTTCAAGGTCAAAGATGATGGAACATTGAGCAGTGACAGAGTCTTCACTCAGATTCGTTCTGAGCTTCCAGGTAACCCAGACGGCATGAAGGTCGACGTTGAGGGTCGCCTCTACGTTGCAGCAGCTGGGGGAGTCTGGATCTTCTCGCCGGACGGAGAGCATCTAGGAACGATCAAGACGCCTGAGATTCCTGCAAACTGCGCTTTCGGGGATAGGGACTGGAAGAGCCTTTACATAACAGCCAGAACATCGGTATACCGGACAAGGCTAAGCGTTCAAGGGACGAAAGTGCCATAGCCTGCGTTTCGCGCCGAACGCTATTGGGTTGGACATGGTCCTAGTGAGCTCCGTTTAAGCCTCCAGTCTTTTTCTGCAGTTAGAGCAGAATCTAGGCTCCACGGTGTTTCCTTCCGACATTGCGGGCATTGTATCAAGCTCTATACAGGTGCGCTTATTTCGAACAGAGCCTTGATTCTGTCTCTAACCTTTTCTGTATGTCTGATCTTTCCGGATAGTTGGTCGAACACTCCCTTTTCCCAAGAATGCCTTCGTGCATCGGAAAGGCAGCTCCTTGTGGCCAGTTCCAGAGTATGTGCAGAAGACCCCTAGACCATCTATAGCTAATAGGCCGTGGCGTCCATTGTCTACTGCCGCGTCAAGCGTATCTCAAAGGATGCCTGCCGTATTTCTTAGCTGCTTTGAACATGAACATGGCGTTTGCGCTTCTGACTCCTTCGTGTATGGAGTGGTCGGACGCGAGTATGTATCCTCCTCCTGGAGCAGCTATTCTCAGGCACTCCAAGACCTGCTTCTTAATCTGGAGGGATGTTCCGTGTGGAAGCAGCTCTGTTGCGTCTACGTTCCCAATCAGCGTGAGCTTGTCGCCGTATTCCTTCTTCATCACATCTAGGTTCATGCCAGCCTTCCTTTCGATCGGGTGAACTCCATCGAAGCCCATCTGGACTATGTCGTCCATCAGGGGCATAATCTGGCCGTCGCAGTGCAACAGGACTCTCACGCCTCTTTTCTTGAAGGTTTCAACCATCTTCTTCATGCAGGGGAAGACACGCTTGCGGAAGGATTGGGGGGAAAGGAACGGCCCATCCTTCATCCCTAAGTCGTCTGGGATCCAGACTATATCCACGCCCATGTCGATTATGACTTTGCCAAGTTCAATCTCAAACCGTGTCACCTTCTCTGTAACCCTTTGTACGGCGTTTGGCGCAACGTAGAGGGCCCGCATGTAGTTCGTGAAACCGAACAGGAGAAGACCCCTTGTGAAGGGTCCGCTGACGATCCCAGCTATCGCTAGCTCGTCCTTGGCGAGCTTGACGATCTCTCTTACTGTCTCAACTCTCCAAGGCAGATATGGATCAGGCACGTCAAACCGGTCTGCGTCCTCAGGACTCTTGATGGCGCCTTCAAGGTACCAACCCATACCATCAATGTCCTTCTGTTTTATTCCCCATTCGTCAACCGACTCGCCTTCTCTAACCATCACTCCGGTAGAAGCGTCACAGCTCTGTACAGTCGTGTCAGCCAGTCTACCGGGAAAAGCGCAGATCAAATCCAAGCCTAGGATATGGTGAACCTTAACATACTTTTCTGGCGTGTTCGTGCGCACCCCTCTCTCGCCTAAGATTCCCTCAAGTGATTTCTGCATGTAAATGTGGTCGGTTAATGGAACGAAGTCAGGCTCCTCATGTTCGACCGACACAAGAACCCTTTCCTTCGAGTTCATCTCTGGCACATCTCACCAGCATTACCGCTAGGACTACTATTGCTTCCTTTTGTCCTTATGTCTATCGGATTTCAGCTACCATTTCTTCTCTTCGAAGCAAGTCGTTGATTGTATTCAGAACGCGAGTTGAGACTCGAGACCGACAGGGAACAAAGATTCATAAGAATGTGTTCCGCACATAGGTTGGTGGGCTCGGAGCGATTCGAACGCTCGACCAACAGGTCTCCGAGCAAACTAAAGCTTATGAGCCTGTCGCTCTGACCAAACTGAGCTACGAGCCCGACTCGGCGTCCGCAATAATTATCCGCAAGGTTCTTAAAAAAATTGTTGTGCGAGTACTTCTCTGGCTTCTATTAGGCTATTTTCGGTGCTTTTCTCGGTTTGAAGACGAAGTTGTAGAATGTTTCTGTGTCTTTGCATGCTTTTTCGTTACGACTCTGTTCCATATGCCTTGATCATCTCTTAATGGAAGTCTATTGCGAAGGGAGGGGCGGCAACCTATAGAACAAGCCAAAAAGAACTGGAGTTGGTCAAGCAGCTTAAGGTTAGGTATGGGTGGAGAGGGAACGGGCGATTCTCGTTCACTATTTGTAGTGTTCTCTCATTTCTTGGTGCCTCGGAAGAGTAAGGACACTCTCCAAGAGTCCGCGGGCTTGCTTCTCCGATCTCGTCCAAGGGTCCATCATGACCAGCTGTAGAAGCAGCTCTTTGCTCCCGTCTTCGTAAGCCGCGAGTTCAGTCTCGACTGGCGCAACCCTATCTCTTAGAATGTGCGAGATCAGGGGTTTCGGCAAATTAGTGGTCTTGATTCCTTGCACGCCCCTCTTGCTCAAATGAACTGGAACTTCAACCTCGAAGTCTCTTGGTACTCCTGGCACTAAGTCTTCAAGGTTCATGATGTTGACTATGGCTACTCTAGGGATGTCGTACGCCAGCGATTCCACCACATCGACAATGCTTTCGCCGGACTTTCGAGGCGGATATACGCTGGTGACTTTGACTGACGTGTCATGAGCCACTTCGATCAGTTGTGCCACTCTGTCCTTCTTGGGCGGTTCTAGGGCCCAACTCCACCATTTCTTGGGGTCTTCTTTCCACTTTTTCTCGGTCTCTTCATCTGTGTGGTACCACCATGGCCAGCTTCCTCCGCCTGGTGTGCAGGTGTCGCCGATCGGAAAGACTCCGAACCTTTTGTACAGGTCTACTGCTTTTGGTCCTAGTCCGCCACTTAGAGGGTAGTTCTGCCAGAGCTTGGTCGCATCATCCATGATCCATGCGTCTAGTAATGGATACGCGTCTTCGCCCTTATGCTCGAATTTGGTTAGCCACACAAAGTGGTTGACCCCTGGGATCTCGAAGGTTATGTCTTCCTTTCTGAATCCGAAAAGCTGTGCGATCTCGTACACTCCACCGTATCCATGGCATAAGCCGATGAGCTTGAGCTTTCTGTACTTGCGACCTAGGTACGTGGTTCCAGCCAGCACGGGGTTTGCGAGCTTGATGTACCATGCGTCGGGGCAGGTGTCCAGGATGTCGTTCACTATTGAGTCGAAGAGTCGGAGTTGATGGAAGTTGATCCAGAAACCCTCATCGTGCATGATGTGATAGCTGCCGCCGAACCTGTAGCCGTGCTTGAACCCCACAGCCCACCCTTCTCTGTATCCCCGGTAGCCCACGACAAGCGCTGTGTTGATCACGAAGTCAGCGTCCCTTAGCGACTCCTTCCTGTCCATTGTCTTCTCAAGCTTCAGCCCAACACCTAACTCCTTGGCATACCTCCTGCACAGTGCATGTACTGCGTCCAGCCTCTCCTTGCTTATATCCATGAAACTGACCGTGCTACCCTCAAGGCTCGGCGTGAGACACATATCCTTAATAAGCGACAGGGAGAAAGTTGCGCTGCCCGCGCCGACAATGCTGATCTTGACGTCAACCATGTCCAGGACCCCCTTGCGATCGGCCGCACCAGACTGTTCTGTGGTACGGTTATATAACACGCACGACGAAACCGGCTAGACGCCAAGACTTAAGCTTTAAATATCCAAGCAAGCTTCACATAAAAGAGCGCCGCCGCCTAGATTGTCAACTTAACGAGCCGCCGTTCATACGTTCTCAGAAGGATGTGTGGACGAGAGCTCAGTTGGTAGAGCAGCGGACTCTTGAAGGTTGCGTGCCTTGGAGGCTGAGGCTGTTAACTCGAAGGTCGACGGTTCGAGTCCGTCCGGCGGCGCCAGTCAGCTCGTTCTAGCAATAACTAGGAATACGCCTACGATTGCTAGGATGATTCCGGCTCCGATGAAGAAGTTGGCCGACATCCCCGCCGCTTCTCGGTTGACGAATGTATAGTAGGTTAGTGCCGCTCCAACGAGTGCTAGGACTAAGCCTACGATCTTCTCGGCGAATGTGAAGAGGTTCCTACTGCTCATAAGCTGCTCACATGCGGTGGTGTGACAATCCTTTTCTAAGCTGCAGTCTATAAGCTTTGCTAGGCACCCATTTCCTTTAACCTTTCGGGCAGGTACTTATCAACGATGTGAGTTAACCCATAGCGCGAGAAGGCCTCAAGCTCACATTTCCGCTTGATGTCCAGAAACGTACTAATCTGTCGTTGCCACAGTTCCCCTGTGTATCTTGGGTCTGTCTTTAATTCCTGTAGGCGTTTCAGGTCTCTCTGGTTAAGTTGGTCGCTGGGCAGCTTGTAGTCAACGATGTCTGTAGCCCAGACCCCAGACCACTTCGCATCCGGTGTAGTCAACTCTCTCAGGTGGGCAGCGTTGGCTGAGCCTGAGTTTATTACCATCGCAATGTGCATGCCCCACGGGTCTGCGTCACTAAATATGTAGACTGGTAGCCCCATTTCTCGGTTCAGCCTGCGGATGAAGTACCTTGTCTGGCGAGGCGCCTGCCCAGCGGTGTAAATCAGCAACGCGTTGAATCTCTCGTACACTCTCTCCTCGATGAAACGTGTGAACATGGCGCCCTTCTCGATGACGATGACCTTGTCAACGCCGGTTTCTATGAGACGCGCATCCGTGAGGGCGGGACCAACCATCATCCCGTCTGGGTGAGAGGCAAGGTTGAGCCTTCTGTTTTCGTATCCTGGAACTGTGTACTGAATGGTCAGATCACCGAAAACGGCTGAGCGTTCTTCGGGGAATATGTTGAAGGCTTCACGTGAGTACTCAACCGCGGTCTCAAGGTCAGTAATTATGTTGTCTGATTCGGACTGGTCCTTGAAAAAAACATCATGCGCCTGGGCAGAATAGAACACATCTCTCAGCGTGCTTGTTTTCCTTTGCCTAAGAAGTTCGTGAGCGAAGTAGGCTGTCCAAACTATCTGGGTGAACGGGCGAAGATGAGAGATGACCCTAGCGCTTCTTCTCACGGTCTTGTTGCCCAGAATGTATTGCAGGTATTCTGGGCTGTAGTATATGTTGTCGATCGATCGGCTTTTCATCTCGATCCAAGGGAATACGCCTTGGTCTATTTCCTGGCTGAATTTCACTCCTAAGTTTTTCAGGTTCTTTCCGACGATGTCTTTCCGGTCTATTCCGGAGTCTCTTACAACGTCATTCGACATATATGCTGATCCTCCTTGGCTACCTATTCGCTTATCCCGTCAACAAAGGCTTCAACGATGCCCTCCTTGTCTGCCTTTGCTGACTTGGCTTGAACCTTGACGAGACTGAACTCCCCCTTCAGGGTTTCGTAGAGTTCAGAACCGGAGGAAATCGTAGTCTCCGGTATCAATTCAACCCATTGCGAGTCTGTTAGGCCGAACACTTTTACGTTCACCGAGTTGCTCTCCTGCTTGTTTCTCACGTGTACGAGAATGGTGTCGTACGGCCCGGAGTTGAAGGCTTCGCTGTCTGTGTACTGGCTTGTGGTCACGAAATCCTTGAAGACCAGTTGTTGCCTGTACAACTTGTCTATGTTTGGCGTCACCTCTAAGCCTCCTAGCCTAGCCGAGAACTCAGCGATCTTAGGAAGATACCTCGCGAAAACGTTTAACCTTCGGACCTGCCTTTTCACGCGCTCCTTGCGTGAGAGGTAGAAAGAGAGTTCCCGAGCCACTTCGCGAATTCCGTTCAATATCTCTCTAGCGATCTCTGGTCTGTCTGCAAGAATCTCTTTGCCAACGGTTTTATAGGGAATCTTGGTGCTGCAGAGATGTATGAGGACAGCGAGCGATATGCCTGGCGCAACGTTGTACCTTCTCCAGTTGACTGACTTGACGACCTTCCAGCAGACGTCAGCTGACTCGTCATAAACGAGCGGTATCTTGTTTGCAAACCTATAGATCTGAATATCCTCTTTAGAAGGCACTTTTCCGCCGTAGGCTATGGCAACTTCAACTATGAACGGATGCCCCGAATAGGTTGATGGCTTACGCTGATGCACCGCGACAAATTCCGGTTCCAATTCCTTCATGACCCCAGCTCTGAGAAGGTCTTCTCCCAGAGGAGAAAGGCAACTCGCATCAGGAGGCAGGAAGCTTTCGAAGTTCCTCATCTCCTGGACCAGTTTTACGATTTCGTCGGGTCTTAATTTTCTGGGGTTTGTCTTTTCTGGTATCGCAACTGCCTCGATGAACTTTCGAGCTGTGTGTTTTCCGACCCGGTGGAAGTTCGCCTGCATAAAGTCGGGCATGTTTCGCTCTCTTGTTACCCGGATGATTCTTTGGAGGGTTTCAACATCGACGCCATACGGGTGTGGAAGCGTTTCCTTTGGCGGCGTAGGCATTTCGTTGATCGTTCTGTCGAACTTGTAGAGGCGTCCTTTTGGGTCGACGAAGGTGATGTTCGCGTAGGGGTTTGCTATGGCTGTCTGCTTAAGGTACTCTAGCACTTTGGAGGCTGCTTGGTTGTAGCTTCCTTCAATATGAAGCTCAACCACTGTTCCTTGCCATCGCTCGTCCTTGTTCCGCTCGTTTGCGTGGATTTTCCGGTCCAAGACTACCGGTCGGTTCCTTTCGATGTCTATCATCAGCCTATACTCGACAATCCTGGAAGTTCCAGTGCTGGATATCACAGTCACCGGCTTATTAGTAGTGATCTGGCCATAGAGAATCGTCATAGTTCCGCCTAGACCGAACGTTCCCCGAGCCTGTTTTAGTCTGAATTTCGAGCCGGAAAAGAATTGCCCGAAAGCCAAGGGGACTTGGTGTGCGGGGATTCCTGACCCGTTGTCGACGACTCTGAGCGTGTAAGTCTCAGTCTTTTCATTTGCTTCATCAAGCGAAAGCCGAATGTAGACATCGGGGAGTATGTCCACCGCAGCGTCCAAGGAGTTCTCGACGAGTTCTCTAACTGCCGTGAAGACTGCTCGTGCAGGATTTGTGAACCCTGCTATTTCCCTGTTGCGGTAGAAGAAGTCTGCGGGGCTTATCTCTTGGAAGGTCTCTGATATAGTCTGAATCCTCCCGTAGTCTCGTGGGTTGCCTTTGAGCTTTTCAGGATATTAAACTCAAGCGCCACTATATAAATCGATAAACGCGGTTATGCTTCGGCGGGAAAGAGCTGGCTGCCCTCCCAAAGCTCCAGCTTCTTCTTTTTCAAGTCGTGCCGCTTTCCCTGAAGGTACCTGTAAACCGTTACGTGTTGACTTCCCTTTATGAGGAGGGTGATCGCTTCTCTGGCCGTTTCGGACTGCTCAGGGCCGCCTATCACTGCCACGGTGTGCCCGTGGACGCAGATGTAAGCCTCAGTCATCTCCTCTATGATTTTTCTTGTCTTCCCCTCTTTGCCGATTATTCTGCCTTTGATTCTTGTGATATCTGATTCTGATTTTCCGAAGATTTCCCTGAGATCTATGACTATGAGCACTGTGTCTTCGTCTTCGACCAGCCTAAAAGCTCGCTCAGGCGAGAATCCTCTACCGATCGCCATAACGGCGTCTTTGGCTTTGAAGAGCAGGGATGGATCCGTGACATCTTTCATGGATATGGTGACATCTCCTGACTCGCTGTCTATTGTCAAGTCCACTGAAAGCTTCTTCTCGATATTTTCCTTTACTGAGCCATTAGGTCCGATCAGGGCTCCGATTCTGTCCTTGGGTATCCTAGCGAAGAGCTCGGGCACCTGTAACCCTCCTGTGTGCTTCTTGAGTTGCTAGTACGTTTACGCCCAGTTCTTTAAAGTATCGGTTGAGGTTCTCTAGGTCTCGGTTTAGAAACTGGTCTGAGTTTGGATGTTCTATGGAGACTGCTTGGGAGATATCGAAGATGACTGGTTCTCCCTTCCAAGTCATGACGTTGTATTCGCTTAGGTCTCCATGAACAAGTTTAGCTTCTCTGTAAAGCCGTTTGACGTATAGTAGAAGCCTTGGGTAGACTCGCTCTGGGTTTTTCAGTTCCGCCTCTCTTAGTAAAGGGGCGCTGACACCGTCCTTGCCGATGAACTCCATGAGGAGAACGTTATTCTGGACGTAGTAAGGTCTTGGAACTCTAACTCTGGCTCTGTACGCCTCGTTGAGGTTCCTGAACTCCTTCTTAGCCCAAGTGTAGATAAGAGACCGAGGGTTTCTCTTGACACGTTTAAAGCGGGGGTCTCCTGTTATGTACGTTAGCATGCCCTTTCTGAATTCGGCTGAGCCGGTGAGGTATATCTTTATCGCGAGTTCTTCGCCTGTTGGTTTTCGTCCCCAATAAAGTTTTGATTCTTTTCCGGCTTTAATGGCTCCGAATATGTCGCCGATCTCTCCCCTGTTCATCAAGTCGTACACAGTCATGAGCGTCGGGCGGTCGAAAACTTCCTCAAGTGCTTCGTACTCTTCGCTTCTTCTCTCTTTCATCAACTGTGTGACTTCGTAAGTCTTCTCTTTGCGTTCAAGTCTCTTTCTCACTCTGTCTTGAATAGCCGCTGAAAAAAAGGTAGCCCCCATAGACAGTCTTAGAGTTTAAGAAAGCCTTTACCTCTAAGGAGGTCGGCCTGTCCCTTCGTGTAGCGCCAGATGAGGTCGCCGCGTTGGCTACTTTGGAAGTCCCATGGCGAGACGAGTACAATGTCTCCGAGTCTTATCCAGACCCGTCGTTTCATTTTGCCCCGGATCCGACAGACCCGTTCGTAACCGTCTTGGCATTTCACGAGAACCCTGTCGTTCCCGAGCAGTTTCGTGGCTACTCCGAACACATCGGTTGTGGCTGGGAGAACTAGGTCACTCAAGTTCTCCTCGCTTATCACCTTCTTCTTGCCCAAGGACCTTCCTCAAAGTGCCGTCTTACCGTGGTGTTTGTAAAGAAAAAGTGAGATGCCACTTAAATACTATGTGTTCGCTGACCTGTCGCGAACAAAAGACCTATGCGGCTCATCCCAAGGTATGATCTACGTAGATTTCTCTCCTCTCTGGATAAATCTCTTCCCAGCATGGCTCTTCAGTTCGTTCGAAGCCCATTATCCTGCCAATGGCCTGTAGGCCGCTCCAGATAGCTGGAGGACGCCGACACGTGAGATACAGAGGGAGCAGTAGTATAAGCATATATTTTTTCTTGGGGTATGGGGTTGTGTTGGTGGTGAGTAGTCATGGAGATCACCAATGTTGAAACAGTAGAGTTCAGGACACACAGTTCGGTTCACTATTCACGCTGGGGTTACCAGTATCACGGTGCTATCTATGAGACGACAGGAACTGTGACAAGAATCCTGACGGATGAAGGCGTTGAAGGAGTGTGTCTTGGAGGGAGCAAGGCTGTGAACGACCGTTGGTTTAAACCTCTGTTGGTCGGTGAGAACCCGTTGGACAGGGAAAAGCTCTGGCAGTGGATGTACTCCTTGACTAGGTGGCGTGTGAGCGAAGGGGAGATCGCGGTCATTGATATGGCATTGTGGGACTTAGCTGGCAAGTACTTCAACGTTCCTGTTCACAAGATTCTAGGTGGCTTCAGGGACCGAGTCAAAGCCTATGCTAGTTCCGTCCCCAATCTTGGTAAGCCTGAGGACTACGCTGTCCACGCTGAGATGTGTAAGAAGCAGGGGTACAAGGCTTACAAGATTCACCCGTACATCTTCTTTGATCCGGTCGAGTGGAAGTTCTGTCCCGACACAAAAACCTTCCCAAAACAGGACATTGAGATCTGCAGGGCTGTGAGAGAAAGGGTCGGGGAGGACATGGTTCTAATGTTTGATCCGTGGGTAGTTGGGACGGGTGGAGGCTACACTCTTGAAGAAGCGATCTGGGTTGGGAGGGAGCTTGAGGAGCTCGGCTTCTACTGGTTTGAGCAGCCGTTGTGCGAAGACAGGATTGAACCCTACGCCAAGCTTTGTGAGGAGTTGCAGATTCCAGTCTTGGCGCCTGAGATGAGTGTTGGAAGCTTCTACACGAGGGCTGAGTGGCTGGCCAGAAAGGCAACTGACATGGTCAGGATGGAATCGTCGCTCGGTGGGATAACAGCGGTCAAGAAATGCGTAGATGTCTGCGAGGCTTATGGGGTCAAATGTGAATTGCACGGAGGTGGCTTCGGAAACCTGCAGATCCTTGGCGCGACCAGCCCCAAGCTGTGCGAATGGTATGAAAGAGGGCTCCTCCGCCCAAAGCAGGACTATGAGAAGCCTCGTCCGCCCTTGAGGAAGATCTGCGACCCAATGGACAGCGACGGAAACGTCCTTATCCCGCAGACGCCAGGGCTCGGCATGGAAATAGACTGGGACTACATCGAACAGAACATGACGAAAAAACCCTGATATGATGCCAACTGTACCCGAAGCTTCATCTTGGCTAACAAGCAAGAACAACTATTCAGCAAGTAAATTACGCTACAAAGCTGGTCTTTTTCTTCAGCGGTATGTACACCGTGCTTAGGGACAACTCTAATGTATGGGTTGTGAGTGTCTTATCTATTGATTCAGTTGAGGCTAGCTGTGGTGTTCGGGTTTGGGTTATGAGATGTGGACCGAGAAGTACCGTCCCCGCTCCCTAGATCACATTGTGGACCAAGAGGAAATCGTCAACCGGTTGAAGAGCTTCGTCAAGGCTAGGAATGTTCCGCACTGCATCTTTGCGGGCCCGCCTGGAACCGGAAAGACTACGGCTGCTCTTTGCTTAGCTCATGACTTGTATGGCGAAGGCTACCGTGAACACATCATGGAGTTGAACGCAAGCGACGAACGTGGCATAAACGTCGTCCGGGAGACGGTGAAAACCTTTGCACGGACAAGGTCTATTGGCGAGGTCACGTTCAAGACCCTCATCCTTGATGAAGCGGACAACATGACCAGTGATGCTCAACAGGCGCTCAGGCGGACGATGGAAAGGTACACGGAAACTGCCCGTTTCATCCTCATCGCGAATTACAGCGGAAAGATAATTGAGCCGATCCAGTCGAGGTGCGCACCGTTCAGGTTCACTTACCTACCCCGCGAAGCCATCATCGAGAGGATTAAAGTCATCTCCCAGAAAGAAAGCCTCAAAGTCCTAGACGATGGTGTCGAAGCCATCCTTGAGATAGGAGGCGGAGACCTAAGAAGAACCACAAACATCCTCCAGACCGCGGCTTCAGTAGGCAAACCGATCGACGCTGAAACCGTTTACTCAGTTGTCGGACGGGCAAACCCATATGACATCAGAGAAATGATGCTTACGGCTCTCAAAGGCGACTTTGTGGGAGCAAGGCAGAAACTTAGAGACATGATCCTCAAGTATGGGCTGGCTGGAAGCGATATTATTGGGCAGATCCACAGCGAAGCCTTCAGGCTAAACGTGCCTGACAAATGGAAAGTCAAACTGGCCGACACTATAGGCGAGATCGACTTCAGACTCATACAAGGTTCAAACGAAGAAATCCAACTCAGCGCATTGCTGGCCAAACTGGTTGAAGCAGGCTCCGAGATTACAAGGGGACAATAAGCGTGTACGTGCCTTGGACTCTGAAATACAAGCCGCAGACTTTGTCCGAGGTTGTCGACAACGAAGATGCAAAGAAAGCAATCCTTCAATGGGTCCAATCGTGGGACAGGGGAGTGCCAAAGAAGAGAGCGCTGTTTCTCTATGGTCCTCCAGGCACGGGAAAGACTGTTTCCGTTGAGACTCTAGCCAGCGACCTTGACATGGAGCTTGTTCAAAGCAACGCCAGCGACTACCGAACAGCTGAAGCCGTAGAAAGGTTCGCAGGCAGAGCATCTCAGTACAGCACCCTTTCCGGCAAGAGACGGCTCATCCTCTTCGACGAGCTTGATGGCATTACTGGCACTGCTGACCGGGGTGGACTAGCAGTCATATCCGACATCACAAAGAAGGCGAGGTCACCGATAGTTCTGACAGCCAACAATGCCTTTGACCCTAGGTTCTCCTCACTGAGGAACTGCTGTCAGCTCGTTGAATTCAAGAAGCCTACTAGGACAGAGGTCGAGCGGCACCTAAGGAAGATTTGCAGCCGTGAAGGCATTGAAGCTGAGGACGCGGCTTTGAAGCTCATGGCTGAAAGGACAAGCGGAGATGTGAGGTCAGCAGTCAACGATCTGCAAGCTCTTGCTCAGGGCAAGACGAGTTTGACTTATGATGATGCTTCGTGGCTAGCTGTCAGGGATCGCACAGACGTCATCTTTAACGTGCTCAGAGGGATCTTCTATGCGAAAGACAGCCTAACAGCGAGGAGTACTGCGGACATGGCTGACGTTGACCTTGAAATGCTTTTTGAGTGGATCTACGAGAACGTGCCATACCAAGTGAAGGACCCGAAGGAGCTGGCAGCTGAAATGGGGATGATAGCATTAGCCGACGTTTATCGTGCACGAATCGGCCAGACGCAGAACTGGCGCCTCATGCGGTACTTCGTAGACTTCATGACAGCTGGGGTTGCCGCTTCATGGAGCAAAAGGTCCGCGGGATGGGTACCCTTCAAGTTCCCAACACGCATCACAACAATGTCAATGTCTAGAGCTGACAGAGCCATGAGACTCGTCATAGGCACGAGAATAGGCAGAAAGTGCCACATGTCAGCAGCCCAAGCCGCAAGAGAAGTTATCCCATATCTGAGAGTAATCTTCCAGAACAACTTGGATATGAGAAACGGACTTGCCCAATGGCTCGACCTAGACCAAGAGATGACTGAATACTTGGCTCGCTAAGCATAGCTTTCCGATTGCCAACGGCGTATCGCACTATTTTTCTCGTGTGTGTTTTATGATGTGTGGTGTCTCTGGGATTATGAGTTCTTGCAGGGCTAGCGTTACGCTTTGCGGTGAACCGGGCAAGCAGAAGATGGCTTTTCCTTTGGCTACCCCAGCTACTGCCCGTGTTAGGATGGCTGCGGACCCAATCTTCTGGTAGCTTGTGGCTCTGAAAAGCTCACCAAACCCAGGGACCTCTTTCTCGAGAAGCGGCTTGACAGCCTCGATTGTTACGTCTTTTTGGGCCAGTCCAGTTCCACCCGTGGTGACTATGGCATCAGTCTTCCGGGACTTTAATGCCCTCATGACTAGGTGTTGAATCTCGGATCTGTTGTCTGTGACTATTCTGCGCATTGTGACCCGGTGACCGTTCCGCCTAAGGGCCTCAACGATGAGGTCTCCTGAAGGGTCGTTAAGCCTTCCGGCCTCTGCGAACTCCCTGTAACGGGAGGTGCTGCAGGTTATCACCGCGAAGTTTAAGCTTCTGGGTGCTTCGGCTTTGTGTTTGGTTACTGTCTCACTCATAGGGCTCTTTCCTTCACCTTGCGGACAACACGTATACTCCGAATAGCCGTGTAAGGGTATTGTCCCTCAGCATCTTTCTCGTACTGTTTCGACATATCCCAAACAGTTAGCAGAGCTGTGGCAGTCGCAACCAAGGCTTCCATCTCGACGCCTGTCTGAGCCTTTGTCTTGACGGTTGACTCAGCCTCCACTGTTGTGTTGCCGACCAGCCTTAGGTTTACCTCCACATTCGTCAAGGGAATCGGATGACACAAGGGAATGAGTGAGCTTGTGTTCTTGGCAGCAAGCACGCCCGCGATCTTCGCTGCATACAACGGGTCGCCCTTCTCGATCTTTCCTTCCCTGATTAGCTTCAGGGTCTCCTTCTTGAGCTTGATCTGACCCTTCGCGGTGGCTTCCCTGTAGACCTCGGGCTTGCTTGATATGTCAACCATCGACATCGTTAACTCGCACCAGAAGCGGAAGAGAAACAACGGAATCTTTTATTGTTTGTCTTCTGAAACCAGTGATGGCTCTGAACCACCAAGATCTTTTGATGGCGCTTCAGCCTTCTCGGAGGGAAGGGAACGAAACTTGCCCAGCTCCTCGATGACAAGAGCTAGGTTCTGCTTTAGTTCTGAAAGCGCTCGCTCAGCGCTCGTAACGGACATGTTGAGGTTTTCTATGGTCTTCCGCAGGCCAGCAAACCGCGTGTAAGTTACCTCTGGGACAGGTATGGCTGACAAATACTCCTTAGCTTCATAGACTTCCCTCAGCCTTAGAATGGTCGAGATGACTTCCGAAGGGTTCGTCTTGATCTGCCTAGCCAGATCAAGAAGGTTCGACCCCTCCAGAACCGCTCTCCTCAATTCCTCAAGCGCAAGCTTCGAGTTCGAAAAAGGGTCATCAGACTTACGAAACAACGCCTCCCTAAAACCGCCCAAGTTAAGTAGAAGCGCTTCAGCCCGCTTCTTTACTGACGAAGCCCTCTCAGGCTTGAGTAAAAGCATCAAATCCCTCAGCTGTTCAGCTGAGCTTCGTAGAGCTGTAACGTCAGATTCCGACTTCTTCCAGACTTCGGACGGCGGAAGCTTCTCGAAGATGATTCCGCTAGTCAAGTTGGTTGTGATCTTCTGCAGAAGCTCCTCGAACTGGCTTATGGTCTGATCAAAAGGTTCATTCACTGTTGGTTACCCCAATCTGATCAACCTAATGATGCTATGGAAAAACTAATTAAGCTTTGCTTGGCGGTTCCTTATAGATAACCTAGCATGGAACACCCAAGTCCCGACTGTCGGTCTCCTATCTTGATTTGTCCAAGGAAAGTGTGCTAAGAAGTCATGTAGTGAAAGACGATTCTAGCTTCAAATGGCAAGTCGAGAAAGAGGAATCTCAATCTGAGCGCCAAGGTACTGTTGCTGAAGCTATTTTCTAAGCGCATTTACCCCGCTGTCATTTCCAACCTTGCGTGGACCCTAGTTCCTTGAGGTGTCTGAGAAACGTTTGTCGGATAACCTATTCCTCTCATCGTTCCTTTCTCGAGATCCTCAAACACTTTGTTAAAGTCTCTAGAAAGGGACCTATCGAAGAGATCGTTCGCATGGCTTCTTTTCTTCTTCTCGGACATCCATCTCTCACCCCGAAGACCGCGAGAGCCGCTTATGCTTGAGTTTAACTCTCTTCTATGCGGAGGATTGAACGTGAAGGTTTCGGGGCAAAGTGACAGGAGGAAGAAGCCATCCTTTCAGTAGATCTCTTCGACAAGTTTCGAAAAGTATATAATTGTCCGTCGCTTTTTATGAACAGAAAATGGAGCGAAGTCCCATGGCCGCAACACAACAGGGAATACCTGTTCTTATCATGAAAGAAGGCTCTTCAAGATCGCGAGGCAAAGAAGCCCAGCACGCGAACATCATGGCTGCCAGAATCATCGCTGAAGCTGTCAGAAGCTCCCTTGGGCCAAAAGGCATGGACAAGATGCTTGTGGACAGTCTGGGGGATGTCACAATAACTAGTGACGGACGAACAGTCTTAGACGAGATTGACGTTGAACACCCCGCAGCAAAGATGATGGTTGAGGTAGCAAAGACCCAAGACGACGAAGTTGGCGACGGAACGACAACTGCCGTAATCGTGGCAGGAGAGCTCCTCACCAAAGCGGAGGACCTTCTGAACAAGAACGTTCATCCCACCGTGGTCATCGACGGTTACAGGAAAGCCGCCGACAAAGCCCTGGAAACCCTAGAGAAGATAGCCATTCCAGTCGCTTCCACAGACAAAGAGATTCTGCAGAAAGTTGCTATGACATCGATGGCCAGCAAACTGGTCGCCGAGAACCGTGAGCAACTCGCCAAGATAGCTGTTGACGCAGTCTTGCATGTAGCTCAGAAAGTCGTAGACGAGTACAGGGTCGACATAGATGACATCATGGTCGAGAAGAAGCCTGGTGAATCTGTCACGGACACCAAACTCATCAAGGGCATTGTACTGGACAAAGAAGTCGTTCACCCAGGTATGCCGAAACGCGTTGAAAAGGCCAAGATCGCGTTGTTGGACGCTGCTCTGGAAGTTGAGAAGACAGAGTTTGACGCTAAGATCAACATCGAAACGCCGGAGCAGATGGAAGCTTTCCTCAAGGAAGAGGAGGGCATGCTCCGCGAAATGGTCGATAAGGTGGCAGCGACGGGTGCAAACGTCCTGATCTGCCAGAAAGGTATAGACGACATGGCACAGCACTTTCTGGCCAGAAAAGGAATCCTGGCTGTGAGACGAGCAAAGAAGTCTGACATGGAGAAACTGGCCAAAGCCACAGGCGGCAAAGTTGTCACGAGCATAGTCGACATCACAAAGAAAGACCTAGGCTTCGGGGATCTTGTTGAAGAGAGAAAGATCGGCGAAGACAAGATGACCTTTGTGGAAGGCTGCAGGAACCCGCGTTCAGTTGCTATACTCATTCGCGGAGGAACGGAACGCATCGTCGACGAGGCAGAAAGATCAGTCCATGACGCCCTATGCGTGGTCCGAGACGCGGTTCAAGAACCAAAAGTGGTAATCGGAGGGGGCGCACCAGAAGTCGAAGTAGCCAAGACACTTAGAGAATACGCCCAGACTCTGCCTGGGAGAGAACAGCTAGCGGTTCAATGCTATGCTGAAGCCCTAGAGATAGTACCAGTAACACTCGGCGAGAATGCGGGACTCGACCCGATCGACATAACTTCCGACCTTAGAGCTCAGCATGAGAAAGGCGTAACTTGGGCAGGCGTTGATGTCTTCGAAGGCAAAGTCAAAGACATGACGAAACTTGATGTCTACGAACCATTAGTCGTCAAGAAGCAGATAATCAAGTCGGCCACCGAAGCAGCAACAATGATACTGAAGATCGACGATGTCATCGCGGCTGGGAAGATGAGGGCTCCGCCCACTCCTCCCGGAGGTCCAGGTGGGGTCCCACCAGGCGGATACGGAGGCGGGGAATTCGAGTAGCCCCTGAGCCTTCAACCCCTTCCTTTTTTTTGTTCTAGGTTTGACTGACCCCTCTGTTCTAGATCCTGAATTAGGTCCTGTCTAATTCTTTCTACATCGCATTCGCGAAGTCAGAATCTCTGATACCATGAGCGCTTGCGTCCCCCATCTCGGCTGCAAGCCTTTAAAGGACTTCAAAGAGAAAATGGGCTTGGACTGAGATCGTGGACTGGAACATGCGTAGATCAGCATCGTTGCAGTTCCTCTTTGCGGTCACATTCCTGTGCCAGATGCTCGTGGGCGTAGTAGGAATAGCAGTGCCCATATATGCTGACCGTTTGGGCGCCTCGCAGTTCCTCATCGGTCTCATAGGCGCAGCAGGCGGCCTAACATACTCGTTCATGCCATTGGTTGCTGGGGTGCTTTGTGACAAGTTCAGCCGAAAGGCTTTCGTGTCAGCATCTTTGATCCTGTTTGGGGTGTCATGCCTTCTGTATAGCTTCTTCGATAGCCCTATCGCTTTTGCCTTCATCCGAAGTCTAGAATGGCTGTCCATAGCAGTCTTCTGGCCAGCCTTGGAAGCGTTGCTGGCTGACTCCGCTGATACAAGGCTCGAGGAGACTTTGAGAAGGTTCAATGTTTCGTGGGGCTCAGCCATGGCCATCGGCCCTATGGTCGGAGGCGTCTTGATCAGCGGCTTGTCTGTTAAGACGCCGTTCCTCATCTCTTCTTCCATACTGCTGGTCCTGGGTGTACTCAGCGTCGCAATCGTGGCAGAGCCGCCCAGAAAATCAAAGGGCAAAGGGGTATCCGAGACAAGAGGCACCACAGTCAGTCGAAGCTCAATCGTAGTCGGTCTAGCGTCGATCTTTCTCTTCTCGTCGATCACTGGAATACTGCTTACTCTTTTTCCCTCCTATGCGACTGATCTGGGGATTCAGCCGTTCGAGATAGGGTTGA
>Ga0315307_1000278_pt1 | contig 21456 bp, 20 predicted proteins | sample TDP2_MG_FD_203079 | JGI IMG/M metagenome (GOLD analysis project Ga0315307, IMG submission 203079) | Freshwater sediment microbial communities from Lake Towuti, South Sulawesi, Indonesia - TDP2 | ecosystem: Environmental > Aquatic > Freshwater > Lake > Sediment | place: Indonesia: South Sulawesi...
GAAAGGACCAGGCGGCAACGTCGGAAAACCCGGAGATGCAATTCGCACCCTGATCGAGGAGAACGGCGAAAAGGTCGCGATGGTCGTGATGGTTGATGCCGCGCTGAAGTTTGAAGGAGAGAAGACAGGGGAGATAAGCGAAGGCATCGGAGCGGCAATTGGTGGAGTTGGAACGGAACGGTTCAAGATAGAAGAGGAAGCGACGAAGCACAAGATCCCTGTCTACGCGATCATAATCAAAGAGAGTATCCAGGAAGCGATCACACCGATGAAGAAGGAGATCACGGAGGCTGCAGACGGCGTTATTCAAAGAATCAAGAGCCTGATCCAAGAGAGGACGAAAGAAGGCGAACTCGTCATCGTCGCAGGAATTGGCAACACGGTGGGAATCGCGCAGTAGGAGACAGAATTGGAAGCCAAACCCAGCGGCATGTACAGTTACTTGATGGTGATCTTCAGCGTCGTCATCCTTGTGTGGGCGATCTGGGCGATGTACACGGCGTTCAATTTTCAGCAAGAGGGGAACATTGAGAGCTTCTACTTCTACGCGATCGCGAGCTCAGTGGCCATCGTGTTAGCAGTCTCTTCGATTATGCAGATGCGAAGGAGAATCGTGATGCTGCAGAGGTTGGCAACCAAGGTCCTATCGGTTGTCCTATGCGCGAACTGCGGCTTCAAGGTGGTACGTGTCTTCGCCGACGGTGACTTCGTGTACAAGGAAGTCGGCAAGTGTCAACAGTGCAGCGGAACGATGAGGGTCGAGACCATATACGCAGAAGAGCCGGCTAAGAAGAGCCGGCTTTAGATTGTCAAGACCTCGCAGCCGTCCTCCTTGACGATCACCGTGTGTTCAGCTTGTGTCACAGCCTTTCCGCTTGCTTCAACTAGGACAGGGTATCCGGAAATACATTTTGCCTTTAGAGTCTCTGAGAGGCCGTCTTCGACGATCTCTTTCCCAAGTGACGAGTAGAGCCATCTCGATGCAAATGGCAGAGTTCTGTACGTTCTCCGAACATACTCCACTATCTTCCTGGCGGGTTCCGACCGGACTCCTCTGTCTCTGACTGCTCGGTAGATGAACACCTGGTCGGCGTCTTCAACTTTCCCTGCGGCTTCCCTTACGGTGACGAAAGGCTCGATCGCGTAGACTTCCCCAGCTTCGAACCGCCCAGGTGCAGGGCCGGCGACGTTTGGAACGGATTTCCCTGCGTGGATCGTGTAGCGTTCCACTTTGTGGCCCGTGAGGTTTCGAATTGGCTTGCAACCGTATTGCGCGATTGCTTTCTGGATCTGCTCTCCTACGTCTGAGAACCTGACTCCGTGAGCTATCCTTTCAACCCCTGAACGAAGAGCCTCTTCGGCGACTTGTATCATCGAATTGTAAACGGGATTGAGCGAGACCGTGACGGCTGAGTCGTTGAGGTAGCCGTCGATGTGTACGCCGAAATCAACTTTCACCACGGACTCCTTCGGGAGAACGCTCGCATCATCCCAAGGCGACGTGTAATGGGCAGCCACTTCGTTGATGCCCACATTGCATGGAAACGCAGGCTGGGCGCCCAAGGCAAGGATCTCGGCTTCAACCCGCTCGCAAAGCTCCCGGACAAGCCCTCCTTCATGCACGAACGTTGGCACGGTCTTTCGAAGCTGTGATATGATCTGTCCTCCTCTCCTGTAAGCCTCAAGTTCATCCTTGGAGATCAATCTCAGGAGCCTCCATTAGGCGAGTCAAAGACAGTTATCGCTTGCATTATATTTGGGTTTGAGAGACTAAGCAGGACTTCCGAAAGAATTCATGAGCCAAACAGGTCTTGGAGAGGCTGTCGCTGTCAAACAGTAGCGAGGAAATGGTGGTAACCCCGTGGGAAGTCTCAGGAAGAATCGACTACGATAAGCTCAGTCGAGACTTCGGCACCGAGCCCTTGACGATTGGGCTCCTACAACGCCTTCAGAGACACGCAGGAACATTGCACACGCAACTCCGCAGAAGGATCTTCTTCTCTCACAGGGATCTCAACTGGATCTTGGATGAGTACGAGAAAGGACGAAAGTTCGCGCTCTACACTGGCAGGGGGCCGTCAGGGCCTGTGCACATTGGGCACATTGTCCCGTGGATATTCACGAAGCATCTTCAAGATGTCTTCAACGCCAACCTCTTCTTTCAGATGACCGATGACGAGAAGTTCCTGATTCATCAGCACACGAGCCTTGATGATCCATATCATTGGGCCTACGAGAATACGCTGGATATCATGGCAATCGGTTTCGATCCTAAGAGAACCGTAATCATATCGGACATCAAGAACATACAGTACCTCTACGAGCTAGCCATCAAAGTTGCCAAACACATGACCTTCTCGACCGTCAAAGCCGTCTTCGGATTTCAGGACAGTTCCAATATCGGCATCATCTTCTTTCCTGCAATCCAGTCGGTACCCGCATTTCTCCCCTCAGCTCTCAGCGGCAAGAGTGTGCCGTGTCTGATTCCGGCAGCGATCGATCAGGATCCCTACTGGAGGATCACGCGAGACGTGGCGCCCAAACTCGGGTACCCGAAGCCTGCCCAAATCCACTCGAAGTTTCTGCCGGGCCTCGGAAAGGGAGGGAAGATGTCGGCTTCAATGCCTGAGACCGCTATCTTCACCACAGACACGCTTGAGGAGGTCGAGCGTAAGATAATGAACGCATTCACGGGAGGACGAGCGACGGTGGAAGAACAGAGAAGGCTGGGAGCGAATCCTGACATCTGCAGCGTCTACTACTACGAGTATTTCCTCTTCATGGACGACGACAAAGATATCGAACAACTCCGGAGAAACTGTCTGTCAGGTCGCATACTGTGTGGAGAATGCAAGGATATACTCGCAGAGCGAGTGAAGCCTTTTCTCCGAGAACATCATGCAAGGCGAGAGAAAGCGAAGGATCACGTTGAAGAGTTTCTCGCAGAGTCGAAGGGGCTCAACTTGCCAGAGTGAGTCTGCGTAGAGCTAATATATTGTCTCTCGGCTAGGTACTGCGGAAAGTGTCCGGAGATTCGCAATGAGATGCGGGAGCAACCATGAAGGTGACTGCGTTTTCACGCTCCCCGCAAGCACTTGAACCTACCGACGATCACCTGTCAAACCTGAGGTCATCATTTTTCTGGAACACGGTCAGACGTGAAAGACCAAACTCGAACAGATCTCAATGGAGGGCCTGTAGCGGTGATAGAACTCAGAGAGCATGAGGCAAGAACCCTCCAGGCGCTTGCCGCACTAGGAGGAACGGCCAGATTCGGTCAGATTGCGAACAAGACCGGGCTCGATGAAGCTGCCGTGATGCGTGCAGTTCTCACACTAACAGAGAAAGAGTACACGTCGGTGAGAGACGAGGCAACCTCCCTTGCCTTCCTTACTCCGGAAGGGCGGACCTATGTAGAGCAGGGGCTGCCGGAGCGCAGAATCATGAAAGTCGTCGCCGATCATGGCGGAAGAATGGAAGCGTCTGAGGCGGCCCGTCTAGCGGATGTCCCCCGAGAAATGCTTCCAATCGTCTACGGATGGCTCAAGAAGAAGGCTTGGGCCGCACTAGAAACGACCGAGAGAACGACTCTGATAGTCGCTGAGAAGGTCCCGCCGATATCGGGCGATGAAAAGCTCCTCCACAAACTCTCCGAGACTTCGGGGATCGAGGTGTCAAAGCTCATGCCTGCCGAATCAGCTCAGCTTCGTGTCCTGAAGCAGAGAAGGCTCGTGAAAGTGCAGGAGCGAGTTGACAAGATCATTTCGATCACTGAGGAGGGACTGAAGCTTGCTGAGCAGGGGATCACCGTTCAGCCTGAAGTCAGTAGCCTAACGCCTGAAATGTTGGCTACGGGGAGTTGGCGACACGCCAAACTGAGGAAGTACGATGTCCGAGCAGACGTCGCGGCATCTTGGCCGGGAAAGAAGCAGCCTTACAGACGATTCTTGGACGAGCTCGAATGGAAGCTGATCGCGCTCGGATTCAAAGAGATGACTGGCCCAATCGTTGAGACGATGTTCTTCAACTGCGACGCGCTCTACATGCCTCAAGACCACCCTGCCAGAGAGGTCCACGGAATCTATCTGGTGAAGTCACCTGAGTACGGTGATTCCGCTCCCTTCGCCCGCTATCTCAGCAATGTCAAGAAGACGCATGAGAGCGGCTGGAAGACAGGGTCGACAGGCTGGAGATGCCCGTACTCCGAAACTGAGGCGTCTCGACTGATCCTTAGAAGCCACGGGACCGCCCAGAGTGCAAGAACCCTCGTCAGCAAAGAGCTCGAGATTCCTGGCAAGTACTTCTCGATCGCGAGATGTTTTCGGCCCGATAAAGTCGACAAGACACACCTGACAGAGTTCAATCAGGTCGAGGGGATAGTCGTAGGTGAAGATCTCACACTGAGGGATCTGCTGGGAGTATTGGAGAGGTTTGCCATAGAATTAGCAGGCGCGGACAAAGTCAAATTCAATCCTGACTATTTTCCATTCACCGAGCCGAGTGTTGAGCTCGTTGCGTACAAGGAAGGCGCGGGCTGGTTCGAGTTCGGAGGATCTGGTATCTTCCGTCCGGAACTGACGATCCCGCTTGGCATCAAGGTGCCCGTGATAGCTTGGGGGTTGGGCGTCGAGCGCCTCTTCATGATGAAGGCCGGCATCGATGACATGCGGGCGCTCTTCTCTCAAGACCTCGATTGGCTGAGAAAGCAGGAGCTCGTATAGAATGGTCACCATAGCCGTGGAACAACAAGACCTTGAAGAGCTCATCCGCGCAAAGCTTCCCAGCGACCTTCCTGCTCTCAACGAGATTCTAAGTCAAATCAAGTGCGAGGCTACACGCACGTTCTCAGAAGAGAGCGGGGTTGAAGAGCTTAGTCTCGAGAACAAAGACACAAACAGGCCTGACCTCTGGTCGCCAGAGGGAATAGCCCGGGCTCTTCGTGGGTTTCTTGGGCTTGAGACAGGCCTCAAGGACTACTCAGTGGCAGGTTCATCTGGGGTATCGATCAGGGTCGACCCGCGCCTGAGGAAGATTAGGCCGTTCATCGGTTGCTCGATCGCCAAGAACGTGCGGTTATCTGACGCCGCCATCCGCGGGCTCATGCATCTCCAGGACAAGCTCGACGAGAGCTACGGTCGAGGGCGAAGGAGGTCGTCGATAGGGCTCTACGAGTTCGATCTGATAGTTCCCCCGCTAACTTACGCTGTTGCCAAACCGGACGAGATCAGCTTCGTTCCTCTCGGAACGAGTGAACGAATGACTCTGAGGGAGATTCTGGCAAAGCATCCAAAGGGAATCGAGTACGGACACATCGTCGAGCGAAACCCTCTGTGGCCGATCCTGCTCGACTCAAGAAAGAATGTGCTCTCCTTTCCTCCCATCATAAACTCGAACGACCTAGGCCGAATAACTCCGCAAACACGCAACGTGCTCGTGGAGGTAACAGGCACATCAATCGACACGGTACTAAACGCGTTGATGATGGTGACCGTCAGCCTAGCGGATCGTGGAGGCCGGATCTATTCGAGTGTCGTTCACTATCCTTACGGCAAGACGAGAAAGGCCGTGACCCCTACGCTCGGTACACATCACATGAGGGTTGGGCTAGACTACGCAAGGCGCGTGCTTGGAATCGAATTACCCGTTAGTCAGGCGATCAAGTTGCTCCGCGCAGCCAAGTTCGACGCATCGAAACGGTCATCCGCCTCATTGGATGTCATAGTGCCCTGTTTTAGATTGGATATCATGCACCCGGTCGACGTTGTAGAAGACATTGGCATCGCCTTTGGTTTGAACCGGATCAAACCAAGGTGGCCACCACATAGCACAGTCGGCGGTATCACGCGACAACACGAGTTTACTGACTTACTGAGGGAAGTGATGGTGGGACTTGGCTTTCAGGAAGTGCTCACCTTCGCCCTATCAAATCCAGACAAACTCTTCACGCGGATGAACCTGCCGCCGGAGAGCATCGTGGAGCTCCAGAACCCACGAGTCCAAACGCTAACCTGCCTCAGGAACTGGCTCATCCCAACTCTCATGGAGATCCTCTCCGTGAATGTGCATGTCGCGTATCCGCAGCGGATCTTCGAGTCCGGAGACTGCGTCGTCAGAAAGGGCTCCGAGGTCGAGGAGGTCGTGAAACTTGCCGGCCTAACGTGCCACGCCGAAGCTTCCTTCACTGAGGCAAAAGGTTCGCTAGACGCTCTCCTCCTAAACCTCGGCCTGCGATACAAAGTCACCGAACTGGAGCACAGAAGCTTCTTGGAGGGACGAGCGGCCGCAATATTGGTCGGAGAGGAGCAAGCAGGAATCGTCGGCGAACTCCACCCACAGGTACTGGAGAACTGGGGAATCCAAAACCCAGCTGCAGCCTTTGAGTTGGACGCGAAGAAACTACGCGTGGCGGCAACGAACCATTAATCTAGCCCGCCAAGAACACAGGCAGCATGGGCACCAAAAACAGCCCACCTCTGAGAGAGCCGACTCAGTGGGGCGACGCCCCTCGATGAAGTTCGCGTGTTAGTGTCGTGGGCGACAGGGCAGGAGCTCATGCACGGCTTGAGTTCTTGCCCGCGGTGAAACCTGAGCTATCATTTAAAGAGGTTTGCATGTGAAACCTCTCAGCGAGAGGCTACATCTTGGACGTAGAGCAGCGGCTTGAGCTGATCATGCGCGGTATCGAGGAGGTCATCACAGAGGGTGAGCTGAGGCAGCTTCTGGAGACGACGGCTTCTCCTAAAGCCTACTGGGGCTTCGAGCCGAGTGGCGGAATGCACATCGGCACAGGGCTGGTCTGCGGCGGAAAGATCAAGGACATGGTAGACGCTGGCTGCAAGTTCACAATCTTCCTTGCGGATTGGCACGCATGGATCAACAACAAACTAGGCGGTAACCTGGCGAACATTCGTGTGTGCGGAGAGTACTTCAAGCGCTGCTTCACCGGATTGGGGATTCCTCCAGACAAGGTCACATATCGTTGGGCTTCTGAGCACGCGAGCACGATCGACTACTGGGAGAAGGTAATCCGGATAGCCAAGTCAAACACCACAAAGAGAATACGCAGAGCGCTGCCGATCATGGGTCGGGAGATGGAGACCGAAGACATTGAGACAGCAGCAATGTTCTACCCGTGTATGCAAGCAGCGGACATATTCCAGCTGGATCTCGACATTGCCTGCGCAGGAATCGATCAAAGGAAAGCGCATGTCATAGCGCGTGAATCAGCGCAGAAGTTGGGCAGGAAGACACCGATCTCACTGCACACGTATCTTCTGCCTAACCTGAGGGGAGGGTCTCAGTACCACACCGAGAGAGGTGCGCCAGGCAAGTTTGACGCGAATCGGAAGATTGACTCTGAGATCGGACGCAAGATGGCAAAAAGCATTCCCGGAAGTGCAATTGTCGTTCACGAGGATCCGGAAGCAATCAGAAGGAAGATCAGGGCCGCGTATTGTCCGCCCAAGGAAACCGAAGATAATCCTGTCCTGGAAATCGTTCGCCTGATTTTGCTTCCACAGATGGGAAGCCTCGAAATTCAGAGACCAACCAAGTACGGCGGCAACGTCAGATACGAGAAGTACGAAGAGATCAAAAGGACATACGCATCAGGTCAGCTCCATCCGCAGGACCTCAAGGACGGCGTCGCGAAGTCACTCGCTGACAGGCTTGAAGGGGTCCGGCGAGAACTGGCGAAGGATCCAGAGCTATTCAGCCGCATCGCGGCTATGGAAATCACCCGGTAGGACTCCAGCGTGAATTGAGTGCTGAAGAGCGACGGCTTGAAGCCGTCAAGGAACTGGTCGAGGCCGTTGCAGCCCGTTCAAGGCGGGGAGTCCCAGTTATCGTTGAAGGACCAAATGATGTCAAGACGCTTCGTAGGCTTGGAGTTCCAGGCCCCGTCTTCTGCGCAAAGTCCCGCCGTCTCGGACTGGTTGACTTTCTCGATTCGATAGCAGCTCACTCAGAGGTGGTAATTCTGACGGACTTTGACAAGGAAGGCCGGGCGCTCGCCTGGCGCTTGCGAAGAGACCTGTCTCAAATGCGCGTAAAGGCAAATGTGGAGATCTGGAAACAGCTCAAGGCGCTCGTCCGATCCGAGATTGTTGGAATTGAGAATCTATCGAAGTACCTCGACAGACACGCCGCGGGTCCGCCTGTGAGCGCGAAGCTAAATCGACGCAACTAGAGCGTCTTCGCGATGATTTCGATCATGTCGACGAGACGGTTTGCATAGCCCCACTCGTTGTCGTACCAAGCGAGAACTTTCGCCATCTTGCCGTCAAGGACCATGGTCGAAAGCCCGTCGATGACGCAGGAATGCGGATTTCCGATAATATCCACGGATACTAGAGGTTCCTCAGAGTATTCTAGGATACGTTGAAGGGCTCCTTCGGAGGCGGTCTTGAAGGCGCGATTGATCGTTTCAGATGAGGCCTCCTTCTGCAGTTCGGCCACGAAGTCGACAAGTGAACCGTCCGGGACTGGCACCCGATACGCAAGGCCGTTGATCTTTCCCTTCAGCTCCGGGAAAATCTCGGTCGTTGCTCTGGTCGCGCCCGTCGTGGTCGGTATTATAGACAAAGCGGCCGCACGCGCGCGCCTAAGATCTCTGTGAGGGAGATCGAGGATCCTTTGATCATTGGTGTACGCGTGCGCCGTGCTCATCAATCCAAGCACAACTCCAAAATTCTCGTGAAGAACCTTAACCACGGGGGTCACGCAGTTTGTGGTGCATGACGCCAACGAAATGATGTGATGAATCTTCGAATCGTACTTCGAATCATTTACTCCAGGCACAATAGTAACGTCCGGATTTGAGGCGGGCGCCGAGATCAAGACTTTCTTGGCTCCCGCCCTGAGATGCTTTGACACGCTGTCCCGGTCTGTAAAGAGGCCTGTGGATTCCATGGCTATGTCGACGCCGAGCTTAGACCAAGGCAATTCTTCAGGGTCTCTGTGTGTTAGAACTGCGATCTCCTTCCCGTCGACAGAAAATCCGCCTGGAACGAGTTTTACCTCGGCATCCAGCCTACCAAAGACCGAGTCATACTTGAGAAGATGAGCAAGCGTCTTCGCGTCAGCCACATCGTTTACCGCGACGATCTCTGAGTTGATCTTCGATCGCCTAGATGCGCGAAGAAAAGCTCTTCCTATTCGTCCGAAACCGTTTATGCCGATCTTGACAGCCACGTCCTTGCGCCCCATTCGTAGGGGAAAATCGTCCGCTTCTTAAAACGGTTTCACAATCGCCCTGGCCGGCCAGCAGATTAGGCCACGTCCTTACGATGACCAAATGTTTATCAGCCGTTGTCACTGTAGGGCTTTCCAAGCTGACGCGCGAAAGCGCTTACAAACTTCCGTTTCCTTCAGACGGCACGACAAGTGCTTGATGTGAAAGAGAATGCTGCGGAGGAGCAGTAGGTTAGGCAGTATGCGTATCCGCGTCTGTAAATGGAGGTTAACTATCAATTGGGAGCAGAAAGTGAGTATGCCCCCACGACGAAGTATGTCGTATTGGCGACGTTCGACGTGGAGGGAGTGGTTGAGAAGCCCGATGTGATCGGCGCGATCTTCGGGCAGACTGAAGGCCTGTTTGGGCCCGATCTAGATCTGAGAGAGCTTCAGAAGAGCGGAAGAGTAGGAAGAATAGAGATTCAACTGGAATCCAAGCAGGACAGGACCACAGGTACGATAATGGTTCCGTCGAGCTTGGACAAGGTTTCAACAGCAATAATCGCCGCCGCCATCGAAAGCGTCGACCGAATTGGGCCATGCACAGCGAAAGTTACTCTCGCCAAGGTTGAGGATGTCCGGGAAGAGAAAAGAAAGGTCATCCTAGACAAGGCCAAGGAGATCCTCAGGAAATGGGTGATCGAGGGCTCTCCTAGCACGGACGAGATGGTCAAAGAGGTTTCTGGAGCAATCCGGTGGGCAGAGATCGTCGAATTCGGACCTGACAAACTCCCCGCAGGCCCTGATGTTCAGCATAGCGGCTCGGTCATAGTAGTCGAGGGACGGGCAGACGTTCTGAATCTACTCAGATGCGGAATCAAGAACGCGGTGGCCATAGAGGGCACGAAGATTCCGCAGACAATCATCGCCCTCTCCAAGAACAAGGAGATTACCGCCTTCCTTGACGGAGACAGGGGCGGGGACCTCATCCTGAAGGAACTTGATCAAGTTGCTGAGATAGACTACCTGACGAGAGCTCCGCCGGGAAAAGAGGTCGAGGAGCTCACCCCGAAGGAAATAATGAAGGCGCTTCGAGATCGCGTCGCACACGGAGCACCCAAGCCCGAAGCAAAGCCGATTGCCGCGGCAAAAGTGGTCCTTCCTCAAGCCGTCGTCGAGAAGGCACAGGAGCTGAAAGGGACCCTGGAAGCCGCCGTCTTTGATGAATCCGCAAAGGAGGTCGCTCATCTTCCAGTCAGCGAGCTTGCGAACCAGCTGCCCACGATTGAATCGGCTCACACTCTGGTCTTCGACGGAGTCATAACACAGCGTATACTCGACCTCGCGGACCAAAAGAAGATCAAGTTCGTGGTCGGTGACAGGCTGTCCGAGGTGGCCAAGAAACCAGCCGACGTACGAGTACTGACAATCCCGGACCTCGTAGGCAAGTAGCTACATCAGCGAGCGTTGCCTTCCCAAGAGCAACTGATCCTCGCTGATGTTGAACACTTCCAGGATTCGCGCAGCAGCGGGAACGATTTGACTTGAGATATAGTATTCCGCGTCGACTTGGTCGGGCGTGACAGCGAAGTACGGTTCTGCTCTCTCGTACAGTTTTCCGCCTTTCTTCGTCACGACATAGCCGATCTTGTCGCCAGGCAGCAGCTCCCGACCGGCGCTGAGATACTTCTTGGCCGCCTCCACGTGGGGTGCCCTAACCTTGTACTCCTCTATGGGCTTGGTCAGCGTCTTCCATATGACGAGGTCTTGCATTGAGACCTCGCCCCTTCTCAGTTGTTCGATTGCGTTCAACACATACTCTTTGGCCTTGTTTGGTGAGGCTTCTCTAAGAATGAGCTCTAACGCCTTCTCCTGAACCTTCCGCGCAACTTCAGACCAGTCGCCTCTCACAACTTCCATGCCAACAATGTCTAGAGTGCCGTCGGCCAGTAGACCCGCGTATCTCTTCTTGGCCTCAGTGAAGAGCACTCTCTGGTACGTTTTGTCCGGGCGAATGTCCATGTGAAGATTCTCATTCACCCAGCGAAGGAGAGAGTGCATCCTATCCTCATCACGGGTTACAAAGACAGCGTCCGTGTCAGCGTAGATCACGGACAGACCGATCTCCTTGCAACGATCGATCACCTGCGTGATGCTCTTTCGTCCAAGCGCAGCAGCGGATTCCGCCACCTCGCGTACGTACCATCGGGCGCCGGTCCACCCGGCGTATCCGTAGCAAGCGTTCGTGATGACCTTCACAGCTCTTTCTCGTTCCTCCAGAATACGCCTCTCTGTGTCGGAGAGGGAGCTGCTCTTGAGCCTCGCTTTCACGTCATTTCTAAAGGAGATGAGATTGGTGAGGGCGCTCTTGTAGAGCCCGGGCGGCTTCTTCCTGAATCTGTGTCCTAGGCCGTCAATGACCCAGCAGGGCTCGTCACCAGTCTTTTCACCTTTTGGTATGAAAGTGTCCGGGGACAGATTGTAGAGGATCATCAGGTTGGGATACATTGAAGCAAAGTCCAAGGCAACGACGTTTTCATGTAGACCATGGCGCGGTGCAAGTACGACAGCCCCCTGATACCGCAAGTACGGCTGTTCGCTACGGTGAGGAACTAGGTGCCCTTGCCTGTACGCTTCTTTGATCAGGTACGAGTCTACTCGGTGACCGACCGACGCTGTGGCCACTTGATCGAGCGGCATGCAAGTGAGTGAGGATAATTCTATTCCGAACTCGAGGAACCGCCTAGTCATCTCCAATATTGCCCGAGAGAGCGCGATCGCACCCTTCACCAGCAGAGGTTTGTCTTGTGGGGAATTCCAAATCTCTGCAAATTGAAGTTCATCGGGCAAAGCGGTGTCGAGTTTGATACCAAGGAACGCAGCGACATTCTCGAGGCTCTTCACCTTGACCTCCGGTAGTTCTGTGGCAAAGTCGAACATGTCTACGCTTGCTCTTCCCGTGATCGAAATGTGGCCGTAGACGCTCGTATGCGGCTGGGAACCGAGCCGGCCCACTGCGAGTCCGGTATCTGATATCCTTGCCCTTTCAATCAGATACGCCCAGTCCGTCCTGTTGCTCTCGAAACCCGCGACGACATGCGGATCAAACTCCCCAAGGAAACGGGTGAATTCTGCGATCACATCACGGTCGGACCTATTCGAACGGATAAAGCTTCGAACCTGGTCGTCGCTGGTTGCAACAGAGATAACGGAAACCGGATCTTCCACTGCGTGGGGAGATCCCTTCTCTGCAAACGCAATTGTTGAGAAAGCCATGATTCGTAGCTCCGGGATGCCTTCAACCGCAATAGGGCGAGGAGAGCCAACTGATAGGAAGGCGTTGTCCACTTGCTCCTCGGGGAGCCGAAGTTCCTCCACATCCGCCTCGTTCCACCGGCAAGGAGTCAAGTCCTTGTCAAACAAATAGAGCGAAGAGTAGCGAAGGTCATCTCCCAGAATCTGCTCTACGCCTTCGTGTTTTGCAAGGCGTTTCGCGATTCCTTCAAGCGTTTCCGTCGATCCGCAGCTGATCTTGACTGCCTTCACCTGTCGATTGAACAGCTTCTTCTCCTCGACGGAGACATCGAGGATGCCTCGATACTCAGTCTTCGATGAAGTCAAGGTCTCCGAAAGCGTCTCGGCAGAGAGGTCTTCCTTGGGTACGGCAAAGAAATAGGGCTTGAAGCTCCTGTCGACTATGAGGATGTCTCTTCCCTGATTGTCTACGCCCCACAGCCTAATCTCTGATCCCTGAGGGGTTGTCTCTCCGTTTATGTCCAGCAGGAAGAACGTGAGCGACTTCAGAGCGAGGCACCTCTAACATTCGCTAGGTCGCGATGATTCTATCAGTCGCTTTAGGACCAATGCGTCCTCTCCGTCCGTGTAGTAGTGTCTGATCTCCGAGAATGCTCGGAATCCCATTCGCTCGTAGAACGATATAGCCGCTCTGTTTCCCTTTCGCACCTCGAGATGAATGTCCTCGACCCCTTCCTCAACCAGTTTCCGCGTTACCGCGGATAATAGAGCTGTACCTATGCCTCTCCGACGGCAGCGCGGGTTCACCGCAACCGAGACGATGTGCCCGTCTTTTCCGCTCGCAGTAGTAACGGCGTATCCAACGATCTTTCCGTCCTCGTCGGCAACAAAGAAACGGTCACGCTCCGTCTCGATCAAAGCATCAAGAAACTTCGACGGGTAGGGGTCGCGGAAACACTCTCTTTCAACCGCGTAGACACCGGTTGCATCTGATGCTTTCACGGGACGAATCAGGTATGACAAGCAGCTCCGCGCCGTTCTCACATCCTCCCTCTAGTCAGGCCATAAGATGAAAGTAGTGTTTTCGAGTTGCTGACTAAGAACGCGGCTCTTGGCAAGCTTAGCAGGATTCTCTGCTGTGAAGCGACTTCCGCTATGATCTGGAGGGTCCTGCACAGTTGCCGCCTGCCCTACAAAACTATAATAAACGGTTCTGGTTCGTACGCTACGACTCGCCCTCGCAAAGGAGGAAGCAACCATTTCGGAGAAACGCGTTGAGCGTTGGGGTATCGCGAACATATACTCCTCGTTCAACAACACACTGGTGCACATTACTGACCTCGCTGGAGCGGAGACTGTTGCGAGAAGTTCTGGCGGGCAGCACGTGAAGGCAGACAGGCTTCAGGGTTCCCCGTACGCGGCGATGCAGTCGGCGGGTGCCGCTGCGAGAACGGCGAAGGATAGAGGAATTACTGCCCTCCACATTCGGGTGAGGGCCCCTGGGGGGCACGGGGCACGAACGCCGGGCCCGGGCGCGCAGGCTGCCATACGCATGCTTGCTCGAGCGGGCTTTAGGATCGGGAGGATCGAAGATGTCACTCCGGTTCCGCATGACGGAACGCGCCGACCCGGCGGACGCAGAGGACGACGTGTCTAGATTCCGATTCGGCGTTTTGCCTGACCAGTCTAGGGCAGCCTAAGGCCCTCTGGCCTTGGCTGTAGGCAGGCGCAGAAAGGCTTATAGACGTCAGACAGCGCTGTATGACAGGTATCAGACGGAGGCATCTGACACGTTCAGATGGGGATATCTGACACCTCGGCAACGGCATCTGTGGGGTTTGAGGCTTGGCGGCCTCACGGAATCCGACATATCAAGAAAGGAGGAGATTAGCCGCCAGTCTGTCCACATAATTCTGAACGTGGCACGAGAGAAGATCTCACAGGCGCTCAAGGAAGCGGCAGAAGTCAACGGAATCCACACCAAACACATAGATGTGATGAAAGGTATACTCATCGGCGAGAGTCCTGAACTAGGCCACAAGGTCGTTGTCACCTATTCCCCTTCGAACGGAATCAGGATTTGGTACGCGCATGATGATGAGTGCCGAGAATGCAAGATTGACAAGACCTGGATCAAAGTCATCCTGAAAGAGGCTCAAGAACGGCAAATCGAACTGAGCGACGCTGAACTCCGACTCCCGCCGCACAAGCTTACCAGACTCGTCTTCACGAAGATCCTGCCTGGTGTCGAGCTTTGAATCGATCACTGAGAGCTGTTTCATACTGCCCTCATCCTCCAAGGAGTCCGGAGCATGGCATTGATCCCAGACTGTACTGGCTCAGTAGTCATTTTTCGATTCATGTCCTAGACTCTCAGAGCACATTAGATGGAATGGTTGGCTACGCGGTTCTCTTTTCTCTGCTGTTCCTCTCCTCGTTCGCTAATCTGCCTGCTGCCGGACTCGCGGAAGCTTATCGGGATTCGCTGCTCAGGACTGCGCTCGTGAGTGCGTTAGCTCTCGCGGTCATGATCGTCTACGTCAGATTTGGCACGAAGAAGGCTTTGCGGCTTAGGTTCGCCAACGCAAGAGAAAGCCTACTTGCGTCATTCTTGGCTCTGCTGATTTGGGCGCTTTTCTGGACGCTTTTCGGGGAACTTTCAGAAACCTATCGCTTCGCCTCTGAGCCGATTCGTATTAGGCTAGCCCCTCTGGCGCTTTGTGTCGGTCTACTTAACGGCCTGCTAGTATACGCCTACTGCGCCGAGAGGTTCGTAACGGGACTCGGAAGGACCGTTGGCATTCTCATCTCATCACTGTTTGGATGGCTCCTTTTCCTAGCGGTGTCGGTGGATTTTGCACTTTATCTGTTTCCGGTTGTCCTTATGCTAATGTACGTAGGTGTCAGGACTGACTCGCCTCTAGGGCCGACTGTTGCAACGGGTTTGCTGATGGCTTTCTTCTACGTCTACTATGCTGCGTCTCCTTGGATGCTGGGGACTCGCCAGATCGGTTACTGGTTGATGACGATAGCCAGCGTGATCTCAGCCTTCGTGGCTCAGTCGATTCTAGCAAGATTTCTATTTGGAGGGACATCCTACGGAGGAAACCAAGCGATCTAGAAAGCTGCCTCTTGTTGCGTTGCTGGTTGTCGTTCTAGTTCTTTCAGTTCTCGTTTCCCTGAAACTCGACTTTGACAATCGAGACAAAGTGTTTCAGAGCGTAATTCGGGACAGCGAGGACGCGATGCAGGCTTTCCAGAAACTCAGCGAGGTAACGTCTGCGGATGCTGTTATCTTCTCGTGGTGGGACTACGGGCGCGCGATCCAAGACTATGGAGGAAGGAAAGGGGTCGTCGCGTATCCCTCCAGAGACATCTCTCAGTCTATCGGTGCGAGTCAGAACCCTGTCTACGCGGTAGAGATGGCTCTCTTCGGAATTTATGACTCCTCTGAGAAGATTCACGATGTGGCTAGGGCGTTTGTTCTGCCCGAAGGCGAATCGCTGGCTATAATGCGGAAATACGCGGCAACACATGTCATGGTCTTCCAAGGCGAAGACGGCCGCGGCGCTTTTGACGATCTTCAGAAGTTTTACTGGATTGCTAGGATTGCAGGCTACAACGCGTCAGACTACGTTCGCATCAATATGACGTCACCTACACCCAGCTATGAATTGACATCGAAGGCCGAGCAGGTCACCATGATGAGATTGTTGTTCGACGAGAGATTTCCGCCCCAGCACTTCACGAAGCTCTACGAGAATGGCGTGGCCAAGATCTACCGAATAGAGTATACGACATTCGCTGATTCAACACTTCAATCGCTTGATGAACTGTCCTCGGTTCCGGCCCGAATAGGGTCCTTGCTCGCTTGTCCAACCAAACGAGTTGAGCTAGCATAGTGACATGGCAAGAAGCAGAACCGCCTGCAAGGTCCCGATCCGGTCTGACTAATCTCCACGTCTATTTCTTTCGGTGGACGATCGTCCGGTTCAAACCCGCAGCTACAGTCTTTCACATTCAGGAGCTAGTGGTACCCGTCGGCCGCTAAGCGCTAGGTTTTTACTTGCATTCTGTCAAGCCTGTGGCTGGCTGGCGGAATAGATGGCAAGTCTAGCCCAACTTCGGACAACAATGCTTGCGACGATCATATTGACGTTGGTCATCTTCGTTGGTTTTCTCGGAGCAGTTTCGATCCTGTACAGCGCGGCTACCGACATGAACCTATCTCCGCTTGAGACGCTCGTGGGCTCGTTCGTGTTGGCGCTGATCTTCCTCGGAATACAGTTCGCGATCAGTCCATCCATTGTTGCTTGGTCGACCGGGCTTCGCTATCTCAAGGAGGGCGAATATCCTTGGCTTGAGAACACGGTCAAGGAGCTTGCTGGCGCCAGCAGCATCATGATGCCGAGGCTAGCTGTGGTTCCAAATCCTACGCCTAACGCTTTCGTGTTTGGGAACTCCTCATCGAGGATGACCCTTGCCGTACACGAAGGCTTGTTGAAGCAACTCAATGAAGATGAGGTCAGAGGCGTGATCGCTCATGAGCTGGGACACATCAGACACCGAGACTCGATCGTCATGACCGTCCTCTCGGCAATTCCACTGCTTGCCTACATGATCGCGAGGAGCACGCTTTTCATCAGTACGGGTTCGCGTGAGAGGGACAGGAACGCTGGATACGTCGCTCTGGCTGGCGCGGTTGCGCTGGTCGTATACTTCGTTGCCCAACTTCTCGTCCTGCGGCTAAGCCGACTGAGAGAGCATTTCGCGGATGCCTACTCTGGCTACCTCACTGGTACCCCGAGAAGTCTGGAAAGTGCCCTCACAAAGATAGCCTACGGTCTTTCAATGCGACCCGAAGACACTCACGGCGTAAGGGCGCTGTACATTTCTGACCCCGCACTCGCGAAAAGTGAAGTCCAGGGCATATTGGATAGGCGAGCGGAGTATGATCTGGACCACGATGGGGTTCTAGACGAGAGAGAGCTCCAGCTCGCGATGGAGAAGGAAGCAAGATCAACGTGGAGGGGGCTCAATGAGGCGTTCTCCACGCATCCACCAACATACAAACGGATACTACTGCTGAGACAGATTGAGAGTGAAATCGGGCACGGAGCGCGCGAAGAGGAAATCTACAAACGAATATGAACGTGAAGGTCGGCGGTGACCTCCCGGCTAGCATGCGTCTCGCCTAGCCATGCCGATCCTATCTAGTGCGTGTTCTTCTGTCAAGGTCCTAATGGCCGAAACGTTCCCAAACTCTAAAGATCAAGGTACTGACTCCTGCGGCACGAGACGGACTGTATTGAGAGCGGAGTTGAATCGCGCGCTTGAGAAGCATGAACGCTGGAGAGCAGAGCAATGTTTGAACCTCATACCTTCCGAGAATGTGACGAGCCCAAGTGTTCGCAAGATTCTGGGCTCCGACCTCGGGCATCGCTACACAGCACCTGACCGCTTCTACTTGGGAACCAAGTTCACCGATGAAGTCGAAGACATAGCGAGACGGCTCGTCTGCGACATTTTCGGATCGGAGTGGGCGGACGTGACACCGTTATCTGGGCATGTCGCCGACATGGCATTACTTTCCACGTTCGCGCGACAGGGCGACAAGATCCTCTGTGTGAACGTGGAGGATGGAGGATACCCGGGCATTACTGATGAAGGCTACGCGCGGATACTAGGCCTCAAGAACCTGTATTTTCCCTTTGACAGAGATAGCTGGAACATCCGAACCGACGAGGCAGTTGACCTGATCAGAAGAGAGATGCCGAAGCTTGTTGTCGTTGGAGCGAGCTTCATCCTCTTTCCAGTACCCATTGAAACGATTGCAAAGGCGTGTGGCGAGACAGGTGCTGTGCTGGCTTACGACGGATCACACGTTCTGGGCTTGATTGCAGGCCGCGCTTTTCAGCAGCCCCTGAAAGAAGGTGCAAGGATTCTATTGGGCTCGACCCACAAGAGCTTCTTCGGCCCCCAAGGCGGAATCATTGCCGCATTCAAATCCGAGGGCGAGCAGATTCGAAAAACAGTCTTTCCTGCAATCGTTGACAACGCACACTGGAACCGAATCGCTGCTCTGTCTGCGGCGCTTCTTGAGGCGAGAAGATTCGGCAGACGATATGCGAGTCAAGTGATCCGCAACAGTCGCGCTCTCGCGGAAGGACTTGACGAGGGAGGAGTTCCAGTGCGCTGCAAGGAGTACGGGTACACTGCATCCCATCAAGTGCTTCTAGACATGGATCGACTGAAAGACGGCGAGAAAATTCCTGACAGATTACAGGAAGCGAACGTGATCGTTGATAGAGGAATCCGGTTGGGCACCAGCGAGATGACGCGAAGGGGAATGCGAGACGAAGAGATGAATGAAGTTGCAGAGATCATCGGCGGAATCATATCTGGAAGGGGACCTCTCCGTCTTGCAAAGAAGAGGGTAATCGCATTAGCGAGAAAGTTCCGTCGAATCCGCTACGCCTAAACCGGAATCCTCGTCGCCGTGACCGCAATTCCAAGACGGGCGCAAGCTAGCCTGATGGCTTGTATCTCAGTATGGCCGCTATGCCACCGAACGACTCAAGCAGCATGATTCCTTCTTCAGTCTCTGTAGAGATCACTTGTAGGTTCACTCCGCTCTTCTCAGCTATTTCTACGAACTCGTCTAGGAGGTTCTGGGTGCTTTCTGTCGTCAGCGACGTGTTCCCGCAGTTCTTGCAGGGCTTTGAAAGTAGTTCTTGCTCAAACTTGGCGAGGCTCGAGCGTGGAAGCAAAGTGTCGTCACGATTTCCGCAGTTCTTGCATTTCACAAGGACATGAAGTCTATCTAACTTCTCTGAGAGCAGTAAGGTGTCGACCAAGCCAGCGTTCAGGTGCTTTCTGACCTGTGTCTCGCCGTAGGAAGCAAGACCAGTCTCATGGCCAAGCTCGTAGAGGAACTTCTGCACGATCCTCTTCTCCTCCATGTAGCGGACGCCCTTAAGGAGATCTTGGCTCTTCTCGACGATCTCGTCGAGGCCCCTCTCAGAAACGTATGACGTGTCAACAGTAGCGATGATCTTCTGCTTGAGCATGTAGTTCAGGTAGTCGCCTTGCTCGAAATCGTACTTGGTGGGTCCTGGCCCTCCCAAGATCAGGCCGCGTAGGTCGGGGATCTGGGCGAGCATCTCATTTGTGTGACCGGCAACTCGCTTGAAGTACTCGTTGACCGCCGCCTCTCTCAGTCTCTCAAATCTCCTTGCCGACTGCCCTCCAGCACGATGTTTCCCCGGAATCCCGGATGTGAACTCTTTGAGGACGTTCATCTGTTGACCGCGCAGACTAGCCAGGATAGCTTCATTTGAGTCGATGACCAGCACGCCATAGGTGTCTTTCTCACGCATCATGTCAAAGAGCGGTTCTAGATGGAAACGGCTGTCGCATCGATAGAAGTAGACGTTGATCTTCTCTGGTGGTTCCAGCGTGTAGATTTCCATCTTCTCGTTTCCGGGGGCGCCGTACGGAATCGCCCCGCAGAATATCACGAGCCCGTTTGGCGGGGGAGTCTTGAAGAGCTTGAGTCTCTGCTGTACTTTCTCGATCGCTTCCTGCACGTTCTTTCGGGTCACTCGTGACTTGATGTTCGATGCCGTCCCGTACTCCTCTCGGAGATTCGTCATCACCTCGTGGATCCTCCTGTCGGGAGGAACGAAGAGGCTGATCAATTCGGTGCCTCTTCCCTCCTTGGAGGCGAGCATCTCCAAGGTCCGCTTGAGTTTGAAGCGGGAAACCGAGTCGGCCAACGACACTAACTTCTACTCCCATCGCGTGACCCGTTCGAAGATCTGGTTCTTATAAATGGCGCGAAAAGCGGCGTCGCAGAAAACGGACGACGAAGGAACACGTTATGCTTTGGATGAGTGCGCAACTCATACATACGTCGTCAGCTAGAACCGCGATGGATTGAGGAACAATGAAGGTGGTGCTGAAGCTCGGGGGCTTCGCATTCGATCCGGCGGTGCCCGCGGCGAAGATCCGCGACTATGCAAAGGTCATCAAGGCATTATCTAGGAGGAACCAGTTGGTTGTCGTGACTGGCGGGGGATCAATCGCTCGCAAGTACATTGCGACTGCCAGAGAACTAGGTGCCTCGGAGGCCGTCTGCGACCAAATTGGCATCCACGTTTCACGGCTCAACGCGCAGCTTCTTGCAACGGCGTTGGAGGAGTCGGCATTTCCCGAGATACCTGAGACCTTTGAGGATTTGGCCAGATCGGCTGGGTCAGGACTGGTCCTCGTGATGGGCGGCCTTCAACCAGGACAATCGACGAACGCCGTTGCTGCTTTGGCTGCGGAGGTGATTCGTGCCGACTTGCTCGTCAATGCTACCAATGTAGACGGTGTCTATACCGCAGATCCTCGTAAGGATTCGCATGCAAAGAAGCTGGATGAGGTGACGCCTGAAGAGTTGATGAGGATTCTCTCATCAGAGGGTATCAGGGCGGGGGAGTATGCACTCATGGATCCAGTTGCGATCCGCATCATCCAGAGATCCAGAATTCCTGCAACCGTCATCGACGGACGGGATCCATCGAACCTTGATAAGGCGTTGCGTGGCAAGCGCATCGGGACACGAATCGCACACGTCAAGGAATGATACGGATGACGAGGCTGACCGACATCTTTCAATCGCGAGCGCAAGTGAAGCTTATCCAGCATCTGCTTGAGAACCCAAGAAAAGTGTTCAACCAAAGCACTTTGGCTGGGTTCCTAGAGGTTTCACCATCCACAGTTGCGAGGATCATCGAGCCACTGGTCGCGCATGGGCTCGTTCTCTTCGATCGGTACGAGGGCGGGATGAAGGTACTAGCACTGAACCAAGAAAACCAGAAAACGAAGGCGCTGGTGGACTTCTACGAGCAGTTGAAGGCGCTGTAGCCCAGCGTGGCTCAGAAACAGTCTCGAATCATTTGCTTGACCGTTCGTTCTTTTCAGCTATCGACTTGAACTTGTCGGCGAGCGAGTCGCAGATAAGGGAACAGACTCTCCATT
>Ga0315307_1000279_pt1 | contig 21383 bp, 18 predicted proteins | sample TDP2_MG_FD_203079 | JGI IMG/M metagenome (GOLD analysis project Ga0315307, IMG submission 203079) | Freshwater sediment microbial communities from Lake Towuti, South Sulawesi, Indonesia - TDP2 | ecosystem: Environmental > Aquatic > Freshwater > Lake > Sediment | place: Indonesia: South Sulawesi...
ACAACCTTGAATCCTTGACCGAGGGCATAGTAGGCCTTCCTTGCGAGTTCCATGTCCTTTGATTCGAGAGGCAGATCTTCGACCTCCACCGCCTCAGCACCATTTGCCTTTATCTCCTTCTTCAATGTCGGGTCCATCTTCTTCCACGAGATTGCAAGAACGTGAGATTTTCCTTTCAGGGCTTTCGCAAAGAGGACGCCTGTCTTTCCGGTCGTGCTCGCCACTACGACCATCTTAACGTCGCCCTCCTTGAGCCTTTTCTGCACAGCGGTGAGTACGCCAGCCGTAGCATCGGGTCCCGGGTCACTGAAGTATGTGATTTCCTTTTCAATAGTCTTCATGGGTGGCTCACCATTCGGCTGATTGAGTTCGGTCTCGGTGGAGATAAGTCTTTGGCGTTTGTCGTGAAGACTTACTGCCTCCGCTGATTACTGAATTCTCATTGTTTGCCAACGATGTGGTGGTTTGACGTCGTCCGGAGCCGTTGAGCTGCAGCCAACTTTCGAGGACGCGCCAGATCACCTTATGATGTTTAATACGGCGTGAAGTTGAGGGTTGGCTTTGGTCGGGTGAGGGTGCTGCTATGCTCGACCCAGCTCGCGACATATCTCGGCGAGATCAGGGTGAAGGTATCCTCCTTCCACTTCGACGAGATTGTCGTCGAGCTTTATGGTGGGGTTGAGCACTATGCCGTCGCTATGGGATTTTGCAGGTCTATTTCTGTAATGGCCTACTCCAATCTCGATCGAACCAAAGATCCTTTCGTCCTCAACTATCTTTCCAGTAGGTCGTGCCGCTCCTGGATTGAAGCCATACGAGAAGTGTGCAATATTAAACATGTTCTTGTCATCGAAACTCTGCAGCCATCTTTGGAATGTCTTCGCCTCGCTTCCGCCTGCAATCTCGCGGATCTTTCCTTCCTCTACCTCAAGCGATATCGGCTCTCTGAGTACACCTAGTTCGAAGGGGGGCCACAGCGCTCCATCGAAGACGATTCTTCCGTTAACGGTCTCGAAGACTGGCGCAAAAGAAACCTGACCTCCAAGCATGGCAACCTCCCCGGGCTTGGATATGATTCTGCCAGACTGCGACACCCTTGAAACGTCGATCTCCGCACCGAAAGATGAGCCTGCAGGTGAACGGATCTCAACCTTTTTTGAATGCTTTGTCAGTTCCACCAACTTCTCTCCGAGTTCGATCATCTTAGGGTAGTTGACCTTTCCAATGCACCTTACAGCCATGTCAACGTCCATGCCAGCCAGACAGATATATCGGGCGCCAGAAGCAACGGCTTCCGAGTAGGCCTTCGTGTAGAGCGTGTAGGCGACCGCATATTCGACAAGAACGTCGGCCGCTTTCATCGCGGCTGCAACCGGTTTTGGAGGTTCCACGAGGGCAGTTGGACGAGTCTCATAGTACAGTATTGTCGGCACTGCACCAAGGGTGTGGGCCGCCTGTCCGGTGGCCTTCACGACTCTCTGGTCGCTCGCAGTATCGGCGTAGATTACAACATTTTCGTTCTGCCTCACGTTCAGGACGTCTCTGAGAAGCTTGGTGCAGGCATACATCAGTTCCAAGTCTAGGTAGCTCGGTTCCATTGTGAGTGGCCTCCATCCTATCTGCACAGGATGAAAATAAATTGAGTCTTGGGGGTCGTGTTTTCAGCTATTTCAGCAAAGTGTATTTAGTCTCGTGCGTGTGAATGCGGCTAGGTGGAAAGTTGTCCTTCTGCCCGAAGTGTGGGAAAGAGATCCGGCCTAGCGATTACTTCTGTGGCAATTGTGGAGAAATGTTGGATCGGCGACCAGTAGCGAAGTTGGCCAAAAGGCTCTATCGTTCGAGGCGAGATCGTGTGTTGGGCGGTGTCTGCGGTGGCATAGGTGAGTACTTCAACATTGATCCGACGCTAGTCAGGATCGGCTGGGCGCTCTTCAGCCTCGTCTACGGAGCAGGCGTGATTCTCTACATCATTCTTTGGTTGATAGTGCCCGTGGAGCCTTTGGAAGGGCGTTGAAAGCTGGTAATCACTCAAGTATGTCTCGGCAGGAAATCGATGATCTCCTCTAGGCCCTTGTCGCTTGCGAACTTCACTGCTTCGTCGATCTTTGGAACGTTTCTTCCCGCGCCCGTTTTCAGCGTTGTCAACGCTCCTAACAGGTTGGCAAGCCTTAAGGCCCTTTGCATCGGTATCTCGCGCACCATGCAAAATACTACGGCTGCGTTGAACACGTCTCCTGCTCCTGTCGTATCGATTGGGTAGATTCTTGGAGCCGCTTCGCGGAATCTTTGACTGTGGTCTACGTAGAGAGAGCCGTGAGATCCAAGCTTCATCACGACTCTTTCTGCCCCCATTTCGAGCATGTACTGTGCGGCTCTGATTTGTGAACGTGTCCCGGAAATCATAGAGGCTTCCATTTGGCTTGGCAGGACTGCCTCTGACGAACTGATCATCTCAACAAGTACTCGCTTGGGTATACGATCCAGAGCTGGACTTGGGTCAAAGACAATCGGTACCTTCCAGTCTCTACACGCTCGCAGTGCACGTACACAATAGTTTCTTGTCGGCGTGGCTGTCAGTGCGTAGCCTGACAGGTAGAGCACCTTTGTTGCAGCCAGCGCGACCTTGTTGAGATCCGTGTGGTCGAGTGTTGAGCTTGCGCCCGGGACGCTCAGGAATGCGTGCCGCCCATCCTTGTCTAGGAGATTGATGCAAAGCGTTGTACTTTCGTTCCTTCTGACTCGCGCTCGAGATACATCGACCCCCTCTGAGCTAAGTGCATCCAAGAACAGTCGCCCGTATTCATCGCCTCCAACGCATCCGATCAAACCACACTCTAGGCCCAGTCTGGCTGCCATTATCAGAAAGTTTGCTGCCCCTCCCACCTCGGCCATTGGTTTGGAGGCTGGTATGCTCTCCTCATTTGCTCTTGGAAAATGATCCACTCTCACGATCAGGTCGACAACCGTGTCTCCAATCGTCAAAACGTCGATCAAGAAGAGCTCTCCATCATTGATCCGGCTCTTGCTCTTTCATTGGCCAGCCTCTGCAGAGCCAGAGCCCACTTCTCAAGGCCTAGATTATTTGTCTCTTCCACCTGTTCAACAAGAATTGGAGATATGCTGCCGATTCCGCTGAAGGCCCCGCACAATGCGCCCACCATGGAACCGATAGTATCCGTGTCTCCACCCATGTTGGCCGCCGCGAAGATGGCCTTCTGAAGGTCTCCGCGAGCGGCCGCGAAGAGTCCTACGACGGTCGGTATGGAATCAACACAGCTGATGTCGCTCCCAATGTAATCATACAAGATCTTAGCTGCTTGAGAGGGGGTCTTACAGCCACTGACTAGCTTGAGGGTGAGTTCAATTCTCTTTGCGATCGACGGAGATGGAACCCTTTTTCCGAGCTCGGCTCCAGCTGAGGCTCCTCTACTTGATGCCCTAAGCACTCTTTCGACAGACGAATTCGGTTGCAATGCTTCGTTGATTGCGAACGCGATTGAGCACGCGCCGGAGATCGCGACACTAGTCCAATGAGTGGGTCTGCAAGTCTCCTCGACTTCTAAGGAAAGACGTCTCAAGTTGTCGGCAGCAATTATGCCGATCGGTGCAATCTTCATGGCGGAACCGTTTGTAGTTCCGAATTTGCCAGTCTGTCTGGGGTCTTTTCCTTCCATCAGCTCTCGAATGGCTCTCGTTGTGCTAGGTCCAAGGAGATTAGTGCTGAGAAGATTCTTTCTCGCTGTCCACTCAACGATCCTCTTCGCCATTCCTTCAGCACTTGGTCTCCGATCTTCGATGATCATATCCGCAACGAGGAGCGTTAGTTCGGTGTCATCTGTAACTTGTGAAGCCTTCAGTCCAGAGTGAAGTGGATGGTCGTCTGGAGCATCCAAGAAGCGCGTTATCTCTCCGAAGCGGAATCTGATCTCCTCAGGCGTGAAACCTGCAGAGGGCATTCCCATCGCGTCACCGATGGCTATGCCTGCAAGGCAGCCCAGCACCTTGTTCAGCGGGATCTCTCTCATAGGCGTCCCGACTTGCGACAGGTCTCCAGAAGCTTCCGCAGCTCAGCCTTTTACCATTTTCTTGAGTCATGACGTGACTCTCCAGATGAATTCCTCAAGGATTCAGTTCTGACATCTTTTTATCGAACTGTAATAGTCTCACCTGAAAGGCTGGAAGACATGGGAAGTGGAGCTAAGCCGAGATATGAATGGCTCATCTTGGCAATGATGGCTCTCTCGTACTTCCAAGTCCAGTTTCATCGAATCTCCCCATCACCTTTGATCCCCATCTTGATGGACGAGTTAGGCCTGACATACGCGGTTGCGGGTTTACTCTCTTCAGCCTTCTTCATCTGTTACACATCGATGCAGATACCCACAGGCGTCTTGATAGAGACATTGGGAGTGAAGAAAATAGTGCTCCCTTTTGTGGCGCTCTTCGCCTCTGGGGCTGTAGTGTTCAGTCAAGGAAGAGACATTGGAACGCTGCTAGCTGGGAGGGTCATAATGGGTCTAGGCTCGAGCGTGATATGGGTGTCAACCCTCAAACTTATCTCGATATGGTTCCCGGTCGAAAAGAGAGCCACAGCTACTGGCCTTGCTAACTCAGCTGGAGGCATAGGTTCGTTCATGGCCTACATAGTCCTCCCATTTCTATCGGCGACGATGGGCGGGTGGAACACACCCTACCTGACAATATCCTCTTTGCTCTTGATCACACTGGCCCTGCTCGCACTGTTCCTAAAGGATGCTCCTGCAGGTCTTAGGCCCGATGAGGAAAGTTCCCTTGGCAACTGGTCCATCGTCAAGGAGAATATGCGCGCTGTGTTCGCGGTGAAAGATTTCCGCCCTTTCGTTGTCGCATCGGTGATTAGTGGGATTGGTTGGTCGTTGATTCTCTGGATGCCAAAATTCTTGGTAGACGTGAGGGGCCTGTCGTATGTGAACGCCGATTTGATCTCCTCGTCGATTACAGTTGCTATGATACCGGGCGGAGCGTCGATCGGCTTCATCTCCGACAGACTCAAGAAGCGCAAATTGCCGCTGTTTCTGGGTTCGATGATGAGTACAGCTCTGATAGTAGTCTTCGTGGCGCTTCCGACTGGATCATCCTACGTTTTGATGGGCTTCGTGGGTTTCGTGGTCGGTCTCTTCTGGTCTACTTGGATTCTGGGCTTCAGCATGGTATCGGAGATCCTGCCCAGAAGAGCATTAGGCACCGGCTTAGGATTCTATAATATGTGCAACTTCATTGGTTCAATTTTCGCTCCACCACTACTGGGAGCTTTGGTAGATTGGACAGGAACCTATGCTGCACCAATTCTCTTCGCTCTTTCTGCTCTGGTTGTTCAAACCTTGATCTACATCTTTCTGGTGAAGGAGACGTACTTGAGAAACGCACATCTGCAAGCCGGTGAGCGGCGCAGTCAAGCTTGAGTCTGTAAAGTTTGTTGCTCTCAAGTCACAGAACTTGGTCAAGGCATGGATCTGTTAGCAAGTCATAGCATAAGTGGCACCTATTCACGTAGTTGTCGCGCCGCTTTGAACCGAGAAGTCTCTGAAGGCCTAAGGGGCCCTCAGCGCTGAGCGTTCTGAACAATGAGCGGTGACTTGCCTCCTCGATGAGCCTCCTCAATTTGTTGTTTTTTACGTTTCCTATCACAGCTGTGTCTGTTGATGCCGCCGCGGAGCAGCATGGAAGAACATTCCCCGAAGGTGCTATGCCTACATCGCGGAGAATGGCCCGACACGGTCCCTCGAAGGAGCCGTTGCTGACGAGCCACTCTTCTCTTGGGATTTCCATTGCTCTGCCTATCGGAATGAATCCCGTCTCGATAGCTAGGGCGACAGGATGGTCCTTTGGTGACCCTGCCCCTATGATTCGGATGTCTTTGTCTTCTAGCAGTCTAGTGACCTCTCCTACCCTTAATCTGCTTGATTTTGCTGCAGCGCACATGATGATTATCTTTAGCCCAAGCTTTTTCGCCGCTTCGTAGCAGTTGCGGACTCGATCAAATGATATGTGGCGTTGATGGAAATCGTCGGCGCTTATGTTGATCGCATCGAGTCCGGCATCTACGAGCTTCTTCAATGTCCTCTCGGCTTCTTCCTTCGTTGTTGCCCAGAAGCAATTCGTGACGCACTCCGTGTGAAATCCTCTACTGGCTGTGTAGCTGACGAGTTCTAGGAGTGTCTCCGGGAGCAAGAACGGTTCCCCACCCGTGAGACTGATCCATTCAACAGTCGGGATCTCCAGAGCTTGGTCGATGTAGTCAGCGGCTTCAACCAAGGCCATCTTAGCCTTCTTGTCCGGACCACAACCAAACCAACAGTGGCTACATGTCACGTTGCACTGCTCTGTAAGGAGCAAAGCCACCCGAAAGGTTCCAAACGGATCTTCCACTTCTGCTAACATGTGATTTACGGGCCATTGTGAATCAGGGATCTAGATGGCGGCTTTAAACTTCGCCAGTGTGTCCTTTATGAGCTCGTTGGCTAGGTAGAGTTCGTCCTCAACAATGTTCTTTTGTCTTTGGAGCTTTGTCAGCATGAACTTGAACTCTGGTGACTGTGGTAGAGACATCTCCGCGAGCTTTAGCATTCCATAGATCCGGGGGAATGGTGTAGCTCCGAAGGTTTCCATGGACATCTGCTCCGTCCTTTCTGCGTCTGAGTGGGCTACGAGGTTGATGTGTCTCGATACCCACATGATGCACCGGTTCAGTTCCTCCAGCATCTCATCAGTTGCTGCCCCATCCACCGCCTTCCTCACAGTGCCCTCCAGCCTCTCTGCCAACTCCCGAAATTCTCTGGCCCTCTCAATGACTGAATTGATATTGAAATAGAAACTGATCTTGCCAGCCCCAGCTTGAAGGTCTTCAAGTATCTTGAGCATGGCGTCAGCATATGGGACGAAGTTCATGGGCAGGACTGGGCAGTTCGTAACCTTGAAGATGAAGTTGAGGTTCACCTTCACATCTGTGCCAAGGATGTCTATATCGCCATGCTCGATGGTTTCGTAGGGCGTATGCCACCACCAACCGCCGCCCGAGTAGTTCACAAAGGGATCATACAGATCCTTGGGACGAGCTGAGATGGTGCTTGCATGAGGAAGTCCTGTCCCCCAGAAACTGTGGTCTCCAGCCCGACTCGGCCAATGGGAGCCTTCGACCTTTACGCCCGCAACCGACGCTATGCTTTCAGTAACCAACTCCTGCAATTCACCTATAGGGGCCTCTCTGTAGGTGGTGGCTCCCTCAGTTCCAGGCGAATCGATGTTGAAGAAGGCAGTACAGTAATACCGCAGCTCGTGCCAGAAAGCGTCATTGTACCAAGTTGAACCACCATAGCGCCCTATCTCATGAGCAGTCCAGAATGCGAACCGAATGCTCCGTTTGAGCTTCTCACTGTGCCCGTTGAGGACGCGCGCCAGTTCGAGGATGGCTACATTACCAGAGGCGTTGTCTACAGCGCCGGGTGAGAAAGGTGGTGTATCAACATGGCCATTCACCAACATGAACTTCTCCGGATCTCTCACCCCTCTAATCTCGGCGACCAAGAGTGGCAACTTCTTCCATCTAGTCTCCACGATGGAGGTGACATGAGCGCGCATGTTTCCCTGCTTCGCGAGAACCTTCAGCCGCTGACCATCTCTATTAGACACGTGGACTATGGCCGAGATCCGCTGGACTAAGTCTATGCTGTCGGAGGTCGGATTTCCCGAAACGGAGAAGTCAGCGCGTTGGTGGCATATCGTCGGCATGAACGAGTCTTGTTCGATGACAATGAGGCCCTTGACGCCCATATTTTGTAGCTTCAACAACAGTGCGCCTTGAAGCCCCATCCAGTCACCAGAAGTCTTCTGCTCCGCCAGTACGATTTTTCCACGGCAATCTATTCTGCCGATTTGCTCTGGGTCTATGTAGATGACTTCGCCTTCTATGCCCTCAGGCCCGGTCGTCCCTACCTGACGGTAAGGTGTGCATTGAACCTCGACCATCTCCGGAGACAGTACCTCGAGTCTGGCCAACTTGGGTTCGCTGATGTAAGCTTCGTATCGGAGCACCTGTGGTTTGAGGCCGTATTCCTCGAGCTTCGATTTCAGGAACTGAATGGCCTTTTCCTCTTGTTGACTACCGGAGGGGAGAGGGGTCAGCTCCATGAGGCTCTTCCAGTTCCTTTGCAACTCTTCCTTGGAGACTTCACCTTCAAGCTCAGCTAGGAGCTCTTTATCTTCGTCTGTGAGCCAGATCATGAAAATACCTCGATAATGGTTCCTCTCGAAAGGAGGGGTATAAGATTTGTTGGCACTGTCGCTGTCCCTGCGCATAGAGAACTTAGAATTTCCTTGTGAAGCTCTATCTCGTCGGTTGAAAGTCAGATTGCAGTCTAGATCTTCGACACTGGCCTAATCGGGAGAGAAATCCTTTCAAATTTGGCCACCCCCATGAGTGCGAGAGGAAAGGCCGTTTGAGAATTTCCGTAATAGTTCCAATCACCGGTTTGAATGAAGATGGCCTCGCTGAAAGAGTGAAGGTGCTGAACTCCATCAAAAGGCCTGATACCGTGATAGAGTTTTACAGAAGCGTTTCTGGACCGCCTGCGATCGAGACGCGCGTAGACCATGATCTCGCCGTGCCCGAGATCCTGAGACTGGTTAAGGAAGCTGAGAACAAGGGTAGTGACGCAGCCATAATTTGGTGTGCCGGTGATCCCGGCCTCGAATCTTCCAGAGAGCTTGTCGACATTCCGGTAGTCGGTCCGAGACAAGCCTCATTCTCAATCGCCATGAACCTAGGCAGCAACCCTACGGTACTGCCGCCTCCGTTACCCGTTCTTGAGCTGCGAAAGGATCTGGAGAAGACGATGCGTCTGGCCGAGAAGGCTGCAAGAGACTTGATGCGGAGCAGCAACTCGGATGTCTTGATTCTTGGCTGCATGGGGCTCTTCGGCCTGGCTAGGAAGCTTAGTATCAATCTGGGGATTCCTGTGATCGATCCTGCGGAGGCCGCTCTCAGCATGGCGGAGACTCTAGCGCACCTCAAATTGAGGCACAGCAGGCTCACCTATCCGAAGTACGAACCTCCTTCTAGATGACGCCTAGGATTCAACTCCCGTCCCCGCCTTTTGGGATGAATTTCAATACTGTCGGCGGGAATTGACCTCTTTTATTCGTGTCTTCTGAAGCGTCTGATGTCGTCAGAGCCACAGACATACTCGAGGCCTGTTTCGATGAGTGAGCTGGCTCCTTCGACGTTTTTGGCAACTTTGCAGACGTATTCGTCATCCTTAGACCATATGAGCTGTGTATGGACCAAGATGTGGCGCGCGGAATCACGATGGGCTGGACCGAAATTAAGCCGAAATGAGGTCAAGTCCACTAGCGTGCACTAGATCTTCGAGCAATCGCGTGCTTTCGCTAGGGATATCGGAAGACATGAAGCGCACGCGGGGGTTTTCATTCTAGTTTTCGCAGGATCTTCGCATCTGTCGTCCACGTAGTCGGGGAGAGAAGGCTTCAGTTGCGCGCGCTCAAAGAGAGAATGTGTGCGGGAAAACAAACGCTTCAGATCTGTAGAAAAGTCTGGATGAGCCTTGCGATCAGCATTGCGGCAACCGAAGCCGTGATCAATGCGAGCTTTCCTATTAGTGGGTTCTCAATCGGCCAAGTCCTAACAGTCATGAGTTTCCTTTCTACAGTTTCCAACGTCAATAGCCTGATCATGTTCTGGTCATCCTTCTCACCTGTTTCTTCGATGCGGCTAATGAGTTCTGACAATAGCTTATTTGTCGATGCGATTTCGGCCCTTTTCGCTTCGAGCAGCCTATTGTGAGTACTCACCAACGGCGCTATGAATAGTGTTATCCCGACAGGAACTAGGACGAGCATAAAAATCACGTTTACCACAGATGTCTGGCCTGCTAATCCGCCAAGAATCATCTGCCCCGCAAAAAGAGTCAATCCCAAGAAATATGCCGATAAAAATGAAAAGGCCAGGGACCCTAATTTCCTAGTCCCTAGCGTTGGATCCTCGTGATAAGATTTGAGCTTGAGGTTCTGCTTTCCAAATCGATAAAGTCCCAGTAGAGATGCGCAATATAGCCACAGTATGGAGCCAAACATCACGGAACGAACGAGAGAACGGAGAATGTAAATTGGAGTGCTAAGAACAGTCAGCTCACCTTTGCCTACCAGCTCTGGGACGGATGTCGCGTAGACAAATAAGAAGACGGACATTATTACCAGCTGAGGAAAATATTCGGAAACGATATTGAAAATTCTGCGTACGTCCTTTTCTCCGTTTGGAGCCAGAGATATCAGCTCTGGTTCAGCTTTGACCAAACACATTCCAAGATAACGTATGATGAAAGCTACATAAAAAAGGAAAACGTACCAAAGAACGTTGCCTGCTAGGGAATACCAGTTGGACTGGACTGCCGCCACGAGTCCGAATTCTTCTGCATTCGTCGATATGAAAGTTTGATATAAGGCACCTATGGCATTGTGTGACACTGAGTACAGGTAAAGGAAATTCCCAAGTGGCCCAGCGAAAGCCGCAACGAAGATGGTGCCAAGCACGGATGGTAGATGTGAAAAAACAAGCGTTTTTTCGAGCAGTGTTGGACGAAAGCTATCTGTCTTTTTCTTCGTGGAACTCACTTTCCTTTAATTCTTATGTCTGTTTGGAGCTTGATTTGCATTTGTTCGTGAACCTGCTCGGTTTGGGTCTGCGTATTTCTAACATCTGCGAACTTTGTTTTTGAGGTGGGCAAGTTGTCCACAACTGAGCTCATTCTGGGCTGAATCATCTTCACAAGTTCATAACAACTGTAAGTATGTTAGCTAGCAATATCGCTGTCACGGAAAGCAGAATCGTGAGCATGTGTCCTAGTACCCCTGTGTCAAAGGGCCAAGTGGGGATTCTCTCGAGTCTCTTTTCCATAAAATCCATCAACAGCAATTTCTGGATGCAGTTGGGATTCTTCCCTATCTTTGTTTCGCCGTCCACAGACGAAATTTGCAGAGTCCTACGTTCTTCTAGGAGTTTATGCCTCTCGAGCTCCTTTTGCTCGACCATTTTTCTGCGAAAAACATTGATAGTGAGTAGGAATGCAATCAATCCGAAAACCACCAGGGTCAACTCAAATGCGAGGTTCACAGCCGTCGGAGTGATTTCAACGCCGGAAGCCAAGATTCCGAGCCCTCGCAAACCTACAGCTCCAAAGTACACTAGAACTAGAGCGAGAGAAATCGAACCGATTGGACCAAGGCCAAAGAGAGAGTCTTCTGAGGAGGGTTTCAACTTCATCGATTCTTTTGCAAGTTTGCGAAGACTCCAGACTGAACTGAAGAATAGCCATATTCCTGTTCCTCCTGCAAAGTAGAGTGTGACTTGCGAAAGCACGACATATACCGAGCTGAAGCTCCCCAAAGATAGAGCAATCATCTTGTAGGCACTTGGCGCAAAACATGCCCCGATTATGGTTGTTGTCGCAAGTGCACCAATTCGACTCGAAACGATGCGGAAATCCTTATCGAATGCTTCTTCTCCGGCTAAGAGCAAGGGTGAAAGTGCGGTTCGCGCCTTCACTAGTTGCCGTCGGAAATACCTTACGAAATAGAAGAGGTAGAACATGAAGCCCCCATACGCTATAGTCCAGTAGAACACGATAGCACGCCAGTAGCTTTCTGAACCAGTTACGGTTCCAGCGATAGAGAACGTCTGGGCGAGATTGTAGGAATCAAGGTATCTTGTCAACAAATAACCTGGGAATCCAAGCGTCAGAGTAAGAAGAATACAGCTAGCAGTGTAGGGGAGGGGTATGAAAGTCACAAATCCCTCGAAGAGGGTCTCTGTCACAGGCTCTCTCGAACCCTTCACTGAAAGCGTGCCTAGCCATTCTCTGAGTCCCGTATTGACGCCACTCCCGGTGGTTCTTGACCAGAAAAGTATTTAAATCTTCCCACATTGGAAAGAGATCTCTCACATTTGCGGACAATTCGCACGTTTCGCTGGCAAGATATTTCCAAAATGTTAAATACCCGCGTTTCGATCTGGAATCAGAGGAAATATGCCTAATAGACTGGACGAACTTGACCTGAAGATCATTCGACAGCTGCAAATTGATGCCAGAGCCTCGGTAACAGAGTTGGCTGAGAAAGTAGAGTCGTCTCGTCCTACGACGACAAATAGATTGAAGCGGTTACTGGACGAGGATCTGATTCTCATAAGGGGAGGTTTGAATCTTCGACAATTTGGCTTCAAAGTTGCACAAGTCGGTCTGGAGGTTCGAACCGACAACGCTAGAAAGAAAATCGAGAGCCATCTAAGGAACTGCCCCAGAGTCTTGGACATCTTTAGAACTCCCGAGAAGGCGAACATTCACTTGAACCTATGGGGAGAGGACGATCAAACGATCAACTCGACAATAGAAAGTTTTCGCGATCAGCAAAATGTAGGCATAGTCTACACTCGCTACCTGGGAACCCCTATTCACGGAGATATCCCCGTTCATGTTGAAACGAGAAAGAATGATGAAACTCCATGCGGCAGGAAATGTAGTGGATGCCACAGCTATCAAAATGCATGGTGCAGAGGTTGTCCATCGTCATCAGACTACAAAACTTTCTTCTAAATGTCTAAGGAGGCCAGGCGTGCTCCGAGACTTCCTAAGATACTTTGCGCGCATGCCACATTTCGCGAGTATCGACGAAAGGCCAACTCAAGACGTGTCTCCGACGTACTCGATCTCTTGGACGCCTAAACGTAGGGCAGAATGAAAAAACAGAAGAGCCCCAGTCCTAGGACTGCCTCCTTCTTAGAACCATGCCTGCTCTCGCGCCTATATGCTCTCCATTTTCTACCGCAGCCTCACCGTTGACTATTACATAGCGGATGCCCTGAGGATACCGATGTGGGTCTTGGTATGTTGCAAGATCCAACACCGTATCAGGGTCGAAGATTGTTACGTCGGCCTGCATTCCTTCGGCCAGGAGCCCACGGTCGAGTAGCCCAAGTCTACGAGCCGGCAGTGAGGTCATCTTGCGGACTGCTTCCTCAAGCCGCAGGATCTTCTTATCGCGTATGTACCTGCCTAGAACCCGTGGGAAGGTTCCGTAGTTTCGGGGATGAGGCTTTCCAACATGGAGTTTTCCATACGGGGCATAACTGCTTCCGTCCGTCCCTATCATTGAACCGGGATATCGAAGCACCGTTTCGACGTCCTGCTCATTCATCTCAAAGATCACTATCTGGGCGACGCCTTTGCTCTCCACGAGCAGATCGAAGGCAGTGTCGATTGGATCCCTGTCTCTCAGCTTTGCGATCTCGGCGACGCTCTTTCCTTCCAGTGATCTGTCTGGGTCAAACTGTGAGATGATTATGTTCTCCCATCCGGCCTGCCTAGCTAAGTCTTCCCATCTGGGTATGCCTTCTATTATCTCGTGTTTCAGTCTCGATCTGATTTTCTTATCGCCCAGTCTGCTCACTAGGTTCGAAAGCCCTTCTTCATGAGCCCAAGTCGGAATACAGGCACTGAGGTCCGTACTTCCTGCCGTATACGGGTACACATCGCAGGTGACGTCAACTCCTCTCTTGCGTGCCTCCTCGATCATCCGTAGAGAATCGTTTACCTTGCCCCAGTTCTCGCTCCCCGCCGCCTTGTGATGCGATATCTCCACTGGCACCCCGGCTCTTTCTCCGATCGCTATTGCCTCGTCCACAGCTTCAAGAAGGTAGTTGCTTTCATTTCTGATGTGACTGGAATAGAATCCTCCGTATCCTGATACGACTTTGCATAGTTCAACAAGTTCTTCTGTCTTTGAGTATGAGCCTGGTGCGTATATCAGTCCTGAAGAGAGTCCTCGAGCGCCATCCTTCATAGCCTCTCCGACAAGCCCCTTCATCTCTTCCATTTCGACTTCGGTTGGACTCCGATTATCGTAACCCATCACGGCAATTCGCACAGTGCCGTGGCCTACCAGTGGGGCGACATTGACTGAGATCTTTCTCTCTTCCAGAGTCCTCAGATAGTCTTCGAAGGATCTCCAAGCCCAGTTGACCTCTTCTGCTAGCGGCATGCAGTTCTTCTTCAGAAGGTCCAGTCTGTCCTCGCGTATGGGTGCGAGTGTTGAACCACAATTTCCTAGAACCTCTGTGGTAACTCCTTGTCTGATCTTGCTTTCTGCCAAGGGGTTTATGAGGAGATGGAGGTCCGAATGGCTATGCATGTCGATGAAGCCTGGTGCAACTATGAGGCCGGAGCCGTCTATTGTGAGATTAGGCTCGGCTCCGTGGAAAGGGCCTATTCCTGAGATTTTGTCGGATTCGATCAGAACATCAGCCTTAAACCACGGATTCCCGGTTCCGTCGACGACGAACCCATTCTTAATCAGAACGTCTCCCATCACCATTTTCTCCTATTCATTCTCTTGTGCTTCGAAAGAATTGACCTGTCTAGGTTTCTGATAGACTATTTTTCCCCCGACGATGGTCACGTCGACCTCGACATTCTTTATCCGCTCGGTTGGTATGATGGTTATGTCCTCATGTAGGACAGTGATATCTGCCAATTTTCCTTGCTCTATTGAACCCTTCAGATCCTCTTCAAAGGAGGCGTATGCTCCATCGATCGTATATGCTCTCAACGCGTCGACAACACTGATGCACTCACTCTCATCAAGGACCATTCTGGCCATCGTCTTCCGCGTGATCATTCCGTAGATACCTAGCATTGGGTTCTCCGAGCAGACTGGGAAGTCTGAATGTCCAGGCGCTCTAATGCCGAGGGATTTCAAGGTTCTGTGTGGGAGCACATTCCTCATTCTGCCTTCGCCTAGGTTCGCTAGATAGGCGTCTCCGAGATCATAGATGAAACCGGCCGCCGACATGTTCAACACATCGAGACGCTTCAGCCTCGCCGCAATGCTTGAAGTGACATAACAGCAGTGCTCTATCCTATGCCGGTGATTCTTCTTGGGCAGAGCTTCCAGAGCTTTCTCTATGGCATCTAGGCATGCATCTATCCCTCTGTCTCCGACTCCATCCAATCCGACGCGGAGACCTGCCTTGTGAGCTTGAAGAACCATGGAGTTCATCACCTCCGGCGGATAGAGAATGAATCCTCGGTTTTCCGGTTCCCCCAAATATGGCTCATAGTATGCAGCTGTTCTGCCGCTTGTGCTGCCATCAAAGACCCATTCGATGCCGATTACCTTGATCCACTCGTCTCCAAAACCCGTTTCCAGCCCCGTCTTTATCAGCGCTGAGAGCAGTCCCTCCTCCCCTCCATCCATCATCAGGCCAACTCTGATCGGCAGTTCTCCTTCCCTGCGAAGTTCTTGGAAAGCCTTCAAATGTAGCGAGCCGGCGGTCGAGGCTTGTATACTTGTTATACCGCATCGCGTAAGTTGCTGGAAGCAGAGTTTCAGGCCTTTCTTGATGTCTTCTAGCGTGTAAGGTGGGATCGAGTCTCGGACGAGTTCTTGGGCCCTTCCTCTCAAAACTCCCGTGAGTTCTCCATCGGATGCTCTATCTAGCTTTCCGGAGGGTGGATCTTTGGTCTCTCTTCCAACCTCTGCCTTCTCGAACGCCAAAGTGTTGCCGACGCTCACATGCCCATCTACTCTTCTGACGTATACTGGGTTGCATGGGGCCGCTTCATCCAGCTCCCACCTTGTGACGTGCCTATTCTCTTCGAGTTTGGTATTGTCGTAGCCCCAGGCTATTATCCAAGTGCCTGGCTCTGTATGCTTCGCCTTCTTCGAGATCTCAGTCTTCAGATCTGCGATGGATTTGACTTTAGGGTATCTGCAGTCCACCTCACTCAGCAGCCTTGTGGCGAGATGGGTTGGATGTGTATGGGAATCCACTATTCCAGGAATCGCACATCTTCCCGAGAGATCGATCTTCACTGTCTTAGGCCCTGCCGATGATAGAGCCTCATCGCTAGTCCCGACGAAAGTGATTCTGTCGGACTTGATGACAACAGCTTGGGCGATGGTATCGTCCTCATCGAGAGTAACTATCTTCCCGTTGAAGAGAACTAAGTCGGCGCTCACACGATCTGTTGTCGCGATCATTCTCTCACCCGGCCCATGTGATATCAGATTGAAACTTTGGATTGTGTGGTTGCGCTGAGCTCATAATGGTTGAGGTTTCCAATTTGTCCCGACCGAAGCAGTGCCCTGACCGCTCTGCTGATGACGTTATTCACCGCTCTTCTTCCAGAAGTATCTGCAGTTGATACTGTTGAGGAAAATTCTTCACCCGGGTGTTTTCGGTGCTCTGTCTGGGTGAACGAATCGGGCCCTGATAGTTCAGTTCGCGATGGCGCCTCCTACAGAGTATTCCGGCTGATAGTTCTCTGTTTCAAAGGATGACAGGCCAAGCTGAAAAGTAGCTGAATCTGGCAAATGCTTTTTGGGTGAGTATTCTCAGTCTAGTGTTGGAGATGAAGCAGCCGTCCCAGACGGACCTCTTGGCGAAGAGAGATGGCGACCTCGTGACGAGCTGATCCACCTTTCTTAAGGAGAAAGAACAGGCCCTTCAAAACGTCTTTTGAATTTCTGTTCCAATCGAAATTGTCGCTCAATCGGATATCGGCTTGATCATTGTCTTGAGAAGAGTCGCACCCTATAGCTCAGTCCCGGGTATACGTCTTTCTCGACTTTGGAAAAACAGTAGGAATGTGGAAAACGATGTCAAGAGCGCGAACAGCAAGAAAGGAGACCTAAGATCGACTCCTAGGAGAGGAGTGACCAAGATCGGCATAGCGGGAAACGATAGGTCGATGACGCCGTCAAAGAAGGCCATGTATAGACTCTCCATGCCCGAGGGTGCCGATTTCGCTATCATGGCACCGGACTGGACGAAGACCGCTCCAAGGGTCACACCTAGCCATCCCATCCAGACGGCCATCAGGACAGGGTTCTTCGAGATGTAAAGCAAAAAGAAGGGTGGCACGCAAGACAGTGCAAAGAAGGCGGCCAAGAATCGGCCTCTCCATTTCTCGAATACGACTCCGAGAGGGATCTGAAAAAGCAGGAACGTTACGAAATAGGAAGAAAGAATCAATCCTATCGTGACATTCGAGAACCCTTCGGATGACCCGATGAGAGGAATGACCAATTCAAAGCCTGCAAATCCAATTTCTACGAGAAAGACCGCTAGACATACCATTACTACGGAGTATCTGGAGAGCAGGTCTCTAATGGAGTGTCTGAAGGTCTCTCTTGCGGCGACTGTTTTCTTCTCCGAAATCAGTATCATCGTGGGAATGCCGGCTGCACTAACCAGCGCACTCAGGAAGAATGGATACGAAAGATTCAGCGACCCAAGGATTCCTCCCAATATGGGTGCGATCATCATTCCAAATCCTTGGAAAGTCCTGTAGATCGAAAAACTCTTCGACTTCTCTCCCATCTGAGCGATCAATCCCAAAATGGCTGGTCCAAAGATCCCAAGTCCTATACCCTGGATGACACGAAAGACTACAAGTTGAAAGAAGGTCTGGGCGACCCCACATAGAAGTGCAGAGGCTCCATAGGTTGCCAAACCCAATGACCCAAGTCTCTTTTTGCCGTACTTATCGCAAAGATGCCCGGTAAACATCTCAAGTAAGGCCCAAGTTAGAGAATAAGCGGAAAAGAAGGCCCCTATTTCCGCATACGTCACCCCATACTTCTCGACGTATTGAGGGAGGATTGGCGACACTACGAACAGTCCGAAGGTACTGAGGAATCCCAAGACAGATGTGCCCAGTAGCGCAATCTTTCTTTCCAATTAGGAACAATCCGGCGCTTCTGCCCTAATGTAGAGCGGGCCACAGGATCAAGTTAGGCTCTTTCTGATCGTTTCGAACTTTTAGGGATATTCTTCGCCCCTGCTCCAGTACCGAGACTCGGCTCTTTTTGGTCTCTGATAATCAGACTATTTCGTTTTTTCAAGGAACTTCGTCAGGACGTATAGGATTCGATCCACTGAAGCCTCTATCAGCTTCTCACCAAGCTCTTTGGAAGCGTAGGTTGGATCTCCGACAGAACCCGTGTTTGTGTAGTCTTCGAAGTATCTTGTTGGATTGGGTTGGATCTTCTCGCTATATCCCTTCGGTTCCAGACTGATCTCGGGCGTTCTTGCAAAGGGCCTTAGAATCCTGTCCATCCTGACTGTCTCCGGCAGTAGATACATAGCCATGCTGGTCTCGATCTCGCAGGCATGCCCCCAGAACTCGGACTTCGCCTCCTTGGCTTCTATGTCTCGCGTGAATCTCCACCAGTCAATCACCAGAATACTCCGTTCCAGTTCTCTCTGGAGCTCTGTCGCGGCCACCCACAGGGCTTGATCATTACCCCCATGCCCGTTCAGCAAGACGATCTTTCTCGCGCCATGCCTAGCCAGGCTCCTGCAGATGTCGCTTACAAGTCCGATGAATGTCTCCGGGGAGAGCGTGATCGTCCCAGCAAAGTGCATATGGTGTTCGGACAGGCCGTATGGAACTCGTGGAGCCACAAGGATCCTGAGGCTCAACTTCGTTTTCTCGACGATCTTCTTGGCAACTTCGTAGGTGAGGGCAGTATCATTCTGTAGCTCCATATGGTGGGAGTGCTGTTCGTGGCTTCCGATGGGAACGATGACGTAATCGGCGGACTTGATCGCTTCGTCAGCCTCTTGCCATGTCATCCTCTCAAGCTCGAACATCTAATCGCCTCTGACTCAAATCGGGTTTGACTAGAATGTGTGGAGGTTCAATAATACGCCTTTTCTCATGCGGATCTGATGGGAACCTTTTTCTCGAAGGGCAAGAGGTCTCTTCTCGAAACCGGTGAATAGAGGGTTGCTCAGCCCTAGGGTTGCAATCGCGAAGGGGACTGATCCGTCAGAGATGGTGCGCCAAGCAATCACTCTTCTAGATGCGGGGAGGGTGGTTAAAGGTGGAGACAGGGTTTTGATCAAGCCCAACTGCGTGGCTGACCGGACACCTTTGACGGGAATTACCACTGACCCCCGAATTGTGGAGGAGCTGATACTCTATGCGAATGAGAAAGGAGCTGAAGAGGTTGTGGTTGCAGACGGGGGATCCGTGGATACCGAGAGGGTCTTCGAGACGACTGGGCTGAAGCGACTTGCTAAGAAGCACGGGGTCAGACTCGTCGATCTTAACAGAGACGAAAAAGTCCGAATCCAAATTCCCAATGCGATGGCCTTGACAGAGGTTGATGTTGCCAAGACGGCTCTTGACTGCAACTGCATCATCAATGTCCCGAAGCTGAAGGTTCACCACATAGCCCTCGTGACGTTGGCGATAAAGAACCTGATGGGTGTCATCCTGCCGAAGAGCATCATACACGCGCAGCTGCATGAGAAGCTCTCTGATCTGGCGACCTTCTTCAAGCCTAGGCTCAATGTGATCGATGGAACCGTCGGATCGGAGATCGACGAGGTGAATGGAAGACCGGTTCAAATGAATCTCATCATAGTCGGCGTGGACATCGTGGCCACAGACTCGGTCGGCGCAGCGGTGATGGGGATTAGTCCGCAGAGCGTCAGACACATCGCCCTATCGGAATCGAGAGGAGTAGGTTGTGCAGATCTCGATCAGATCCAAGTGGTAGGGGATAGTATCGAGAAGGTCAAGAAGAATTTTGAGTTGCCCCCTGAGTTCAGAGGCTAAACACGAGATAACAATCGCCTGAATTAAACGATCTCCATAAGGTCTCTCTCGACTAGTGGGAGTTCGCCAAACGCCCTATCGTATGTTCTTCTTTCTGGACGCTGTGTTCGGAACCCTAGCATTATCTCATCTGAAGTCGTAGGTGTGGTCGTGGAATTGACCTTGAAGAAATCAGCAATAGCCATGGCTGCGATCGTCCCAGTGCTCATGATAGCCGCCGCCTTCGCTGCAGCCGCGACGACCTCAACCAACCTGCAGATCAAGTGGCCCAGCAACTATCCATACGTGTATGCCGCAATGAATGGCGTCAACGGGACATTGAGTGTCTCAGGCACAGGAGTGGCGTCCATCACGCCGGACAGGGCAAAGCTATCGATGGGGCTCTTCACTGAAGGCTTCACCGCAAAGGACGCTGTGGACAAGAACGCGGCGATCTTCGACGACATACTGAGAGCCTTAGAGGAGCAGGGCATCTCGAGAGATAACATTGCGACCTCGTGGTACAACATATATCCGGTCTACGAATACGCCGGATCGAGGCCGATACTTGTAAGCTACAAAGTCGAGCACCAGATCTCCGTCGTCGTCATCGAGGAGGACGTTGACAATCTGGGAAGGAAGGTTGGACGGGTGATTGACGCTGCTGTCGGAGCCGGAGCCAACCAGATGTACGGGATACAGTTCACGGTCTCGGATGAGAAAGTGGAAGAACTGAAAGATCAGGCGCTGGCAAGCGCTGTAAGAGACGCTGCAAGAAAAGCTCAGATCATGACAGAAGCACTGCAGGTTACGATCAAAGGCGTGGTCTCAATAAGTGAGTCCGGTGGCTATTGGCCGGTAGTGCCGATCTACAGGGACTACGCGGAGTCGGCAGGAACGCAAGTGCTTCCAAAGATGTTTGAAGTCACGGCAAGTGTCAGCGTGGTCTACGCAATAGCCTGAGCGCGAGAACTTCTTCAGCCTTTTTTTCTCTTGATGGACAATATCCTGACTGCTTTGTTATGATTCTGCTGAGATCGATATTCCACCGTTCGACGTCTGTATCCTCAAGTCCACGTTCGCCCCTGTCTCGCTGTATCTTTCAGTCTGTCCGACGAGAAGGGTCTGAGTTGACTGCTCAGTTATCAGCGTGGGGCCTTGCCATTCAATACGGGCATTGCTAGTCGACGCGTAGACCCTCACTTCGGTCCTGATGCGTATTCTGACATCTACACCGCCGTTGGATGAAGTTGCCCTGTATCTTCCATCTCCGTCGATGTCCAACTCGATCTCGCCGTTGGAGGTTGAGAAGGCCGCGTTTCCACTCGCGATGCTTGCCTCGATCCTACCATTACTTGTCTCGCATTCTGCGTCATCGAATCGTAGGCCTGTGAGTACGAGTTCACCGTTGCTTATGTGGATCTCCAGCTCTCTGCCTTCGAGATTGCTCAAAGTGACGCGTCCGTTTGAGGTTTCGAGCTTAATTGTATAGATCTTGTTTCTGGGGGCTTGTACCTCAAGGCTGACTGAGGGCGTACCTCCCAAGGTTGGCCCTTGGAAGCTTGCATGGAGCCAAATCAGCTTTGTGTCCTGTCGATTTTGATTGCCAGAGTCTATAGAGGTTCTTTCGAGATCGTCCTCTGCTCCTCTCATGATGATCTTCATTGTCATGGCTTCGGAGTCGACCGGCTCAATCTGAATCGCGCCATTGAAGGTGGAGATATCTAG
>Ga0315307_1000281_pt1 | contig 21356 bp, 28 predicted proteins | sample TDP2_MG_FD_203079 | JGI IMG/M metagenome (GOLD analysis project Ga0315307, IMG submission 203079) | Freshwater sediment microbial communities from Lake Towuti, South Sulawesi, Indonesia - TDP2 | ecosystem: Environmental > Aquatic > Freshwater > Lake > Sediment | place: Indonesia: South Sulawesi...
ACAGTTTCAGGTGATCTCATAGCCTGAAACATAAACTGAGCCATAGTAAGTCCTAAAGCCAAGCCTATACCAGTTGAGACGGCATCACCAACTCTAATGGTAGCCATATCTTCTAAGCCTTGTCAGTTCGATATTTAAATTAACAATCATGAGACCCGTTATTAACAATTCCCTTAGCATCGGCAACTTTCCAATCGAGGATATCTCTGCAAAAAGACCCCTTACCGTAGAGGGCTCTACAAGAATGGAAGGGCTTACCCTGACAATGGTGCACTCAAATAAATGAATCGTCTCAACAAACACAAAAAACATATATGTTAGGGTTAAGCAGTTTGTTTGCACAGTCGGTGAAAAGCAATCATGCCAGAATGGGGATACTCCATAACTGATCTAGACCCGGAACGAACAGTTAAGGCGAGTGGTCGAGAGCTCAGAGTATCCCATAAAGCAGCAAGAGAAGTTTGTAAATCCATAAAAGGCATGACGCTAGACCAAGCAAAACAATACCTAAATAAAGTTATAATAAAAAAACAACCTGTTCCATTCCGCCGATTCCAAAAGAAGGCTGGTCACAGGCACGGATTACAAAACGCCTTCGCAGGCAGATATCCAGTCAAGGCAGCGCAAAAGGTTTTGCGAGTGCTAGAAGGCGCCGAAGCCAACGCCGAACACAAGGGTTTGGATCTTGAAAGAATGAAAATAATACATGCTGCAGCCTATCCCGGCATGAAACTCAAAAGGTTTATGCCACGAGCCTTTGGACGTTCATCACCAAAATTTCAAACACTCACACATGTTGAACTAGTTTTGGAGCAAATCGAGGAGAAATCAACGTAAATGTCCGTGGTCAAACACTTCGTCGATGAAGCCGTGAAAAAGACAGAAATTGACGAATTTTTGAGAAATGAATTCGAAAGGGCTGGATACGGCGGCGTGGATATCACAAAAACGCCGTTGGGCACACACATTGTTGTTTACGCCATGCGCCCAGGCCTAATAATTGGTCGTGGCGGCGAGACCATAAAAGAACTCGCAACTCTTCTTGAACAAAAATTTGGCTTGCCAAACCCACAGATTTCTGTGGCTGAAATTGAGGTTCCAGAACTCAACGCTTACGTAATTGCATCTAGGGTTGCGTCAGCTCTTAAACGTGGAGTCCACTTCCGAAGAGCTGGGTTCTGGGCACTTCAACAGGTGATGGAAGCAGGTGCCCTAGGCGCAGAGATCATTATAGGCGGAAAACTGCGCACTGAAAGGGCAAGATTCGAGAAGTTCCGAGAGGGATACCTTCCCAAGAGCGGAGATCCCGCCATAAAATATCTACGCAAAGCAGAACTTCATGTGCAGCTGAAACCTGGCATTTACGGAGTCAAGGTTCGAATAATGCCCCCAGAAGCCAAGTTTCCAGATCAGGTGCAAATACCTGAGCAGATCTTGGAGGAAAAAGCAAAAGAAGAAGTCACGGAAACTCGTGGAGCAGCTGAAAGAGAAGTAGAAGAGAAGCCAGAAATCCCCAAAGCCGCAGAAACCTTAGAATCAGAAAAGCAAGCAGAGGAGGCTCAGAAATAACGTGCCAATTCTGAGAGTAAAGGAAATCCGCGGCATGTCACCCGAAGACCGCAGAAAAAAATTGGGAGAGCTACGAGCCGAACTTGTGCGCTTGCGAACCATGATTAAAGCTGGCGGCTCCATCGAGAACCCAGCTCGAGTGAAAGAATTACGCAAGGCCATCGCACGCACACTCACAATAGAAAATGAACCAGCGCCTCCCGAGAAAAAGAAGGCTGAAAAGAAGAAAGAAAGGAAGAAAACATGAACGTAACACCCGCTGTTGCACAAATGGAATTCATTGGACTCAAAGCCAGAGTGGTCAAGAGCAAGCAACCGAGCTATAAGGGCATAGAAGGTATTGTCATTGACGAAACCCGCAACACTCTTGTTATAAGATATAAAAATGAAGACAAAGTGGTTGTTAAGAATGTTTCCGTTTTTCATTTCACTTTTCCAGACGGTACCATTGTAGAAATCGATGGGAACGCAATTCTTGGACGGTCGGAAGATCGTGTGAAAAAACATGTTAGAAGGCGATGGTGATGGTCACAATAGCTTTGAAAAAACCGAAAAGGTCTTGTGATGATCGAAACTGTCCGTTTCACGGTTCTCTCTCAATTAGAGGTCGCGTTTTAGATGGCATTGTCGCAAGTGCTAAGATGGACAAGACGGTTGTGGTTCGCCGAGACTATCAATTGTACGTGCCCAAGTTCAAACGCTACGAGCGCAGACACAGCCACATAAGTGCACATAGCCCGCCCTGCTTAGCCTTGCAAGAGGGCGATAAAGTGAGAATCGCCGAGTGTCGACCAATAAGCAAAACAGTCTCCTTTGTTGTGATTGAAAAAGTGGAGGAACCGAAGAGTGGCAGCACGGGCTAAGTCACGGGCACTCGTCGCAAAGGGAATGATTGAGCAACGACCGAAAATTTCACGAGGTATACTGGCGGGATCAATTGTGAAGTGCGCTGACAACACAGGGGCGAGGGGGCTCAGAATTATTCAAGTTATGGGGTATAAGGGTCGACTTAGACGCGTTCCATCCGCCGCTGTTGGAGACATGGTGGTAATTTCTGTTAGACGCGGTACTCCAGACATGCGCAAAAAAATTTTTCAAGCCGTTTTGATTCGACAGAGAAAGCCCTACCGACGCAGCGATGGAACATGGGTTCAGTTTGAAGATAACGCCGGAGTTATTATGACGCCTGAAGGAGAAATGCGCGGCTCAGAAATAAGAGGCCCAGTTGCTAGAGAAGCGGCTGAGCGTTGGCCAAGAATTGCCAGCGCTGCCAGCATCATTGTTTAGGAGAGACAACGATGAAAACCATTCAACCCAGAAAACAACACAAAATGTTGTATCAGGCGCCACTGCATATTCGTTACAAACACTTTTCCATGCCTCTTTCTCCATCGTTGAAAGCTGAACACGGCGTCAACTCGATTCCTGTGAGAACAGGTGACACCGTGCGCATAATGAGAGGCGACCGAAAAGGAATGGAAGGCAAAGTCACAAGAGTTGACCGCCAAAAATATCGAATACACGTTGAAGGAGTCACGAGAGAAAAAGTTGATGGCTCTACGACACTCATTCCGATTCACCCATCTAAAGCAATGATCACCAGCCTCAATTTAGACGACAAATGGCGTAGAGAATCACTAAAAATGCCCGAAGCCGTTAAAGAAGAGGAAAAACCAACCGAAAAACCCGAAGAGAAACCCACAGAAGAAGAGAAGACAACCGAAGCTCCAAAAAAGGTAAAAAAGAAGAGAAAGCCCAGAAAAACCACTGCAAGAAAAGCGAAAGCAAAAGCAAAAGTCAAGGTGGGGGAATCTGATATTGGGTAAAAAAGGTGGGCGACGGCACCTAAAACGGAAGCCTGCGCCAGAATTTTGGCCAATTCATCGCAAAGAAGCAGTATGGACTGTCAAGCCTAATCCTGGGCCTCATTCTATCACACGATGTGTGCCGTTAACGCTGATTGTGCGCGACTTATGGGGGTTTGCTAAGACACGGAAGGAAGTCAGAAGAGTAATCTCAGATGAAAAAATAATGGTCGATGGGAAGGTTCAGAGAGAAGAAGCGTTCCCAACAGGGTTGATGGATGTTGTGTCGGTTCCAGATGCCGAAAAATGGTATCGGGTGTTACCTTCTGAAAAGAATTTGACTCTCCATCCGATCAGCAAAGATGAGGCAGGGTTCAAACTCTGTCGAATAGAAAACAAAACGGTTTTGAAAGGAGGCAAAGTGCAGCTTAATCTTCATGATGGAAGAAACGTTCTGATTATGGTGAAGGACCCCAACAAGCCGGAAGAGGACGTTTACCAAACGCTTGACACACTTAAAATTGGTCTGCCTAATCAAGAAATCCACGGACACTTTAAATTGACAGAAGGCGCCGCGGCTATGATAGTGGCGGGCAAAAACATCGGCAAGCACGGAAAAATAGTTTCTATCGAACAGAGGGAAGGACAGAAGCGCAAGAATTCTCTGGTGACTATTGAAGACGAAAAGGGGAACCGATTCCAAACAACAATAGACTATGTCTTTGTGGTCGGCGACACCAAACCACACATGTCTTTGCCGGAGGCAACCCAAACTTGACCAACGAAGAACCACAAAAAAAATGGCTAGAAAACCCAATGCTCAAGCCAAGAGTTGAAAAAGTCACGGTGAACATGTCCGTAGGCAAGTCTGGAGAACCATTGGAAAAAGCGGCAAAGGTTCTCGAACAGTTGACAGGTCAAAAACCCTGCAAGCGCAAAGCCAAAAAGACAATCAGAGACTTTGGCATCAGAAAGGGCGAGCCAATAGCCTGTTTAGTAACGTTGAGAAAGGAAAAAGCAAGAGAATTTCTCAAAAGTGCGCTAAAAGCAGTCGACAACAAAATTTCTAAGGAACGGTTCGACCAATACGGCAACTTCTCCTTTGGTATTGAGGAGCACATCGACATTCCAGGTACAAGATACATACCCGAACTAGGCATACACGGCATGGACGTTTCAGTCACGCTCTCTCGACCCGGACAACGGATCAAAAACAGACACAGAGCTAAGTCTAGAGTTGGCGCCAAACATAGGTTAAACCCCGAAGAAGCTATGGCTTTCGTTAAAAATGAGTTCGGAATCGAGATAACATAGTTATCAAGGTGAAACAACATGGGCAAGCAAAAACCTAAAAGAGAACGAAAGTATGGCAAGGGTAGCCGACCCTGTAGAAGATGTGGCTCTTATGGACCAATCATCCGCCGATACGGTTTAAACATTTGTCGCCAGTGCTTTAGAGAAGTTGCCAAACAATTAGGCTTCAAAAAATACCAGTAGGAGGAGGCGAAAGATGGATTGACCATGATAGACACTATTTCAAACGGACTTACAACAATCGTGAACAACGAGTTGAGAAACAAGCGTGACTGTGTGATTGCTCCGGCATCTAAACTGCTTGGACGAGTTTTGAGGGCGATGCAACTGAACGGGTACATAGGTGAGTTTGAATTCATCGACGACGGACGAGCTGGAAAGTTCAAGGTTCAACTCCTTGGACGAGTAAACAAGTGTGGTGCGATCAAGCCAAGATACAGTGTCAAGGCCGAAGGTTTTGAAGAGTGGGAGAAAAAGTTTCTGCCCGCCCGTGATGTAGGCATTCTCTTCGTTTCAACTCCATACGGTGTGTTGTCGCACAGAGAAGCAAAGGAAAAAAATGTGGGAGGGCGACTCTTAGCCTTCGTATATTAGGAGTATTACCAATGAGAGCTGTTGAAGCGGTCAAAACCATACGGATTCCAAACGGTGTAGAGGTTCACGTAGAAGGAAGAGTTGTAACAGTGAAGGGAGAGAAAGGAACGTTAACCCGTGATTTCAGCGACGCTCCTGTTTCTATTCAAAATGAAAATGGTTTGATAAAAGTCCAAACCTACTGGCCAAGAAAGAGGGAAGTCGCCCAGGTTGGAACGGTTTGCTCCCTTATTGAAAACATGATAACTGGCGTAACCAAAGGGTTCACATACAAGTTGAAAATTGTTTTCGCCCATTTTCCAATATCTGTGAAGATGAAGGGAAACATGGTTTCCATAGAGAACTTCACCGGGGAACGTAGCCCTCGTTGGGCAAGAATAATGGGCGGCGTTAAGATTTCTGTAAAAGGAGACGACGTTATTGTTCAAGGAATAAACCTTGAAGACGTGAGTCAAACAGCCACCAACATTGAACGCGCAACCAAGGTTAAGAGCAAAGACCCACGAGTATTTCTCGACGGCATTTTCGTCTACGAGAAAACTACAGGAATGGAATCGTGAAAAACATGAGTGAAGGAGAATCAGAGACACCAGCGAAAAAACAATTTTTGAGGTTGCGAGAACGCCTCAAGAGCAAAAAGCCTAGGTTTAGACGACAGGAGAGCTGGCGTTACAAGAGAGTTTCGCAGGTTTGGAGAAGACCCGACGGCATTGACAGCAAAATGCGAGGGAAGGTAAGAGGCTGGCCAAAGTCTGTGGAGGTTGGCTATCGAGTTCCGAAGAAAGCTAGGGGTCTTCATCCGTCTGGTTATGAAGAAGTTTTGGTTCGAAACGTGGACGATCTGAGCAAGATTGATCCAAAAACTCAGGCTGTTCGAATTGCGCACACTGTTGGAATGAAAAAGCGAGCGGAAATTTCGGTTAGGGCTGGCGAAAAAGGAATTTACATTTTGAATCCATTGCCTGAAGTAAAGCCTGAAGAGGAAGAAACGGAAGAAGAGGAGAAAACAACAGAGGTTGAAGCTGAAAAAGAGGAAGAGGCGAAAAAAGAGGAGGATAAGGGTTGAGTCTAAGAAGCCAGCGACGCTTAGCCGCTCAAATTCTTAAAACAGGCGTAAATCGGGTTTGGATTGACCCCAATCGAATCGAAGACGTTGAGGTAGCCATAACAAGAGAAGAAATTCGTAAACTCATTCACGAAGGCGCGATCAAACCTGCATCCGAGAAGGGCGTAAGCCGAGCCAGAGCGCAGGTTTTGCACGAAAAGAAAAAGAAAGGGTTGCGAAGAGGACCTGGCACCAAAAGTGGCTCAAATAGAGCTAAGATTACCAAGAAAGAGTCTTGGATGCGCAAAATTCGCGCACTACGACGAACGTTGCGTGAATGGAAAGCGAGCCGCACCATAACCGAGGGTGCGTATCGCAAACTCTACAGTGTTGCTAATAGTGGTGCATTTGGCTCAATAGCTGACATGGAGCGTTACGCTAAAACACACGGGTTCTGGAGGAAACGTTGATGGCGACTGGTCCAAATTACAGGGTTTCTTTCCGCAGGCGGAGGAAAGGCAAAAGTGACTATCAGCTGAGGAAGGCACTTGTTGTGTCAGGATTGCCCCGTCTTGTTATTCGGGGATCCCTAAAAAATATAGTAGCGCAGTTGGTCAAAGCAGAAATAGACGGTGACAAAGTAATAGTTTCTGCGCATTCTGGTGAGTTAACCAAAAAATACGGCTGGCAAGGCGGCTGCGGCAACCTCTCAGCCGCCTATTTGACTGGGCTGCTGTGTGGTTACAAGGCCATTGGTCAAGGCTTTAAAGAAACGGTTTTAGACATTGGTTTGCAATATCCTTCGAAGGGCTCTCGGGTTTTCGCTGCTCTCAAAGGGGTCTTAGACGCTGGGGTTACTGTTTCTCACGACAGAGACAAGTTGCCCAGCAAAGAGAGAATAGAGGGGCAACATGTCGTAGAGTACGCCAAGCAACTGCTTTCCAATCAAGATGCGTATCAGAAGCGATTTTCTGAACAATTGTCGAGAGGTTTGCGTCCAGAAGAACTCGGCAACCATTTTGCCCATGTAAGAGAGAAAATAGTTTCATCCTTCAAGATGGCCGAACTGCCAACGAGTGTGGAGAAGGAATCGGAGAAGACGGAGGAAGAAATTTGACACTTAGAAAAGAGAAAGGGCTTGGGGAAAAAGCAACAGCTGAGAGGGTTGAAGGCTGGGTGCCCCGCACCAGACTTGGTAAAATGATTCAAGAAGGTCGAATTTCATCCATCGAAGAGGTTTTCGCAGAAGGTCAGAAAATACGCGAGCCAGAAATCGTGGACGTTCTCATCCCAGACCTGCAAGAAGAGGTTATAAACATCAACTTGGTACAGAAACAGACTGACGCTGGTGAGAAGTCTCGTTTTAAGGCCATTGTGGCTGTAGGCAATCGAGACGGCTACGCGGGCTTGGGCTCAGGCAAAGCTAAGCAGGTGCGCACCGCCATTGAGAAGGCTTCCATGGACGCTCGCTTAAACATCACTCTAGTGCGTCGGGGCTGCGGCAGCTGGGAGTGCGGGTGTGGAAAGCCCCATTCTCTTGCCTTTCAAGTTAAGGGTAAGTGCGGTGGTGTTGAAATTTTACTTGTCCCTGGGCCACATGGACTTGGCATAGTTGCAAGCGAAGTGGCTAAAATCATTTTGGGACTAGCTGGCGTGAAGGACGTCTGGACCCGAAGCTTTGGCTCCACAAGAACCATTCCATCTTTCGCCTGTGCGGTTTTTGACGCTTTAAAGAAAACGTATAGTCTTGTGACGCCTGCAGAATGGGTGAGATGACATTATGGAGCAAGAGCAGCAGCTGCGGAAGTGTTTGGCGGTTGTCAGGATTCGAGGCGTCAGCGACATTTACAAAGAAGTAAAGGAAACAATGAAACTGCTTCATTTACAGCGGAACTGTCACGCAACGCTTATTGATGATCGACCCCCTTATTTAGGCATGCTGCAGAAGGCACAAAATTATGTGGCTTGGGGTGAAATTTCTAAGGAAACCGTAATGCTTCTCTTGAGCAGGCGTGGGAGACTCCTGGGCGATAAAAAATTGACAGACGAATACGCTCAAAAAATTGGCAAGAAAAACCTTGAAGAACTGGCGGAAGCCATACACAAGGGAGAAATCGAATACAACCAGCTGCCCAACATAAAACCTGTTTTTCGTCTGCACCCACCGAGCAAGGGGTTTAAGGGTAAAGTTAAAAGAAGCTACGCCTCCGGCGGCACCACAGGGTATCAAGGAGAAGCCATCAACAACCTATTGAAACGAATGATTTAATGTAGCGTCGCTAAAGGTTTACAGAATTAGTTGAAAATTACGATGAAACGAGTTTGTGGAGAACAAGTCATGATTAAGCAACTTATGACTGTTGATGAGATGGAGGGACTGTTGTCTCGCGCATTAATTGGAAGGCTCGGCACATGTAGGAGTAATCAACCCTACGTCGTTCCAATGTGCTTCATCTATTATAATGGTAAAATTTATTTTCATTGCGCTTCCAAAGGCAGAAAAATAGAAAATATGAAGGCAAATCCAAGAGTATGCTTTCAAGTGGATGAGCATCAATTAATCCCTTCTTCAACCCCCTGCGACTTTACAATGCACTACCGCAGCGTGCTGGTATTTGGTAGGGTCAAGTTTCTCGCAAGCTCAGAAGAGAAATTGGAGGTCCTAAAAGAAATCATACACAAATATGATGTCACTAAACTTGCCAAATCACTGGATGAAACAGCAACCCATCAAGTAGAAGTTGGCGAGATCGCCATTGAAAAAATGACTGGAAAGATAAATGAAAATGAATAAGTAATCATTGGATTATTTGTAAGTTACTTTCTTTTTTTCCACATTATTATCGCCTTTTCAAAGGCTTTTATCACATGCGAGCTTGCAAGCTATGTACAAGTGATTTAGGGTTACCTTAACGAGAGTAAAACAAGACGAATTTTTAGGCGATAGCTTTTAGTTTTAGTTGCGCAATTCTATTTTGAAAGGAGAAGACTGCGCATTGAGTGAACGTTGGTGGCGGCGCCGAAAGCGTTTTGACCCGTGGTTCAGTGACTTATTTGAAGAAACTGACCGATTGGAAGAAATGATGCGTCAAGTCTTTGGAAGACAGGCTGAAAAGGATAAACAACGCAAACCCTACGTTTACGGGTTCTCAATGACGCTCGGACCTGATGGCAAGCCGCAGATTAGGGAGTTTGGCAACGTCCAAACTGGGCTTTCTGGGCAATCACGTATTCGGGAGGAGTTTGAACCTTTAATTGATGTTATCAGCGTAAATGACAAAATCCAAGTCGTAGCTGAGTTGCCAGGCGTAAACAAAGGCGACATTAAAATCCACTCCACGGAAGACAGCGTGGCAATTTCCGTTGAAACGCCTCAACGCCACTACTACAAGAAATTGGCGCTCCCAGTCAGAGTGGACCCGAAATCAACAGTAGCTTCTTACAAAAACGGTGTCCTTGAACTGCATCTGAAAAAGATTGTCAGCGAGAGGCTTTTCCTAAAATAATTCTATGGCGTTTCTTTTAGAGTTACATCCGCAATCCATTTCTCGCCGTCTCTGAGCAGAAGCACACGGGCTTTTTCTCCTATCTTCTTCTTGCGAATCTCAGTCACCAAATTGTCCACGCTGTTTATCGCCTTATCATCAAATCCAATGATGATGTCGCCGCTAGCCATCTCAGCGCTTTCAGCTGGGCTATCAGGCATCACTTGAGTTATGAGCGCTCCTTCATCAACTGACAAATTGTAATAAGAAGCAATCTCAGGCGTTATGGTTAAGCCGCTAACGCCGAGCCAAGGTCGAATGACCTTTCCGTGGGTAATTATCTCTGTGGCGCAGCGCTTAGCTGAATTGATTGGTATGGCGAATCCTATTCCCTGCGCAAACGGAACAAGTGCTGTGCTGAGTGCAACAACTTTTCCCTGAGTGTCAACAAGCGGCCCGCCACTATTACCCGGATTAATAGAAGCATCAGTTTGAACCAGATCTTCTAGGAGCCCCCGCTCCGACCTTATTGACCTCTTAACTGCGCTTATTACACCCCTCGTGACAGTGGGTCCTCCAGCCAATCCAAAAGGATTACCGATGGCGAAAACGGTTTGCCCAACTCTCAACTTGTCGGAGTCGCCCAGTTCGGCAGTTGGCAAATCCTTTCCGTCAACTTTGACAATTGCAACATCGTCGCTACCGCACTTACCCACCAATTTTCCAGACAGAACTTCTCCAGAAGTCAGAGTGACCTTGATTTCCTCTGCACCTTCAATAACGTGATTGTTTGTGATGATGTAGCCCTTTGGGTCAATTATGATTCCTGAGCCCATACCCTGAACTGGGACAATCTGATAGTAAAAGTCATGAAGCAGCTTGACAGTGTTTATGTTAACTACACTGCGGCTAACCTTCTCCACAACCTCCAAAACAGACGATTCATCATAGGACATGAGCATTTCTCCTACGTATTTCATAAATCTCGGTGAAATTAAACCCATCACAGCTACTATATAAAAACTGCGTAATATCATTAAAACCAAACAAAAATAGGAACTAAAAGAGAAAAAGAAGGTCGAATGGGTTCTATAGATTGCCTTTATTTTACCGTTTTTAGCAGAATCGTCTCCCACGTGTCGGCGTGGTCTTCTTCGTCTGAGAGAATCTCCTCCAACATAAGTCTAGTGGTTGTATCGCCTATTTCAGCGCACATTTTCACGTGTTCTTTGTAGGTTTTGATAGCTGTGTACTCGCCGTTTAAGTCGTCTTGAACCATCTTCTTAAGTGCGCCTCCTACCTTGATTGGCGCCGGCTTTGTATTCGGAACTCCTCCAAGATAATTTACTCTTTCGGCGAATCTCTCGAGGTGTTTCATCTCTTCCTTGCCGATTTCTTCAAACTTTTCCATTATCGCTGGGCTCTCCATGCCTTCAGCCATCACTTCGTGCATTATGTACTGTATAATTGCGCCGATTTCGAGTCCAATGTCAATGTTCAACGCCTTGATGATTTTTTCCCTTTCCGCCTTACTCAATAATTGACTCATGCATCGAGTCCTCCATTACGTTGAGTGTTATCTAAAGTCAGAATATTTATAAGTTATCCTCACTTGCTTTCAGCTATGCGTGTCTTTATTTTGGTTTTGTCTCCACTTTTGCAGAGAGAGTTTCGGCTCACATCTTAGAATTTCCTAAACTTCTCCTTTGATTCACCGCACACAGAGCATCGGCTTGGCGCTTCACCTTCTACAGTGTATCCGCACATGTCGCATATGCAGACTGAACTAGTTTGGTGTCTTCACCCTTCTCAACTGCTTGCTTGGCACGTTGATACATGCCTGCGTGAACCTTTTCGGCTTAAAGCGGTTGTTCTCTGAACTCCTTCCTCGTCTTGAAGTTTCGCTACAGCATTGTACGCTGGATATATTTCGTTCACTTCGTGGGTTTCGCCGTTGTAAAAGAAAGAGGAAAATTGAGTGGATTGCGTAGTTTGAAGTTGTTTTCTACTCTATTTTTATTGGTTCTCCTTTCGGCTTCTTTTCTTCTTTTGTCTTGGTTAAGGTTACTTCTAGGACGCCGTTTTTGTACACAGACTTGGCTGTTTTCGGATCAACGGTAGTGGGCAACTCAACCTCTTTATAATATCTGCGTTGGGGCGTGTCAACAGAAATGGTTAGCGTTTTTTCAGTACTGTGCAGCTTGATATCCTTCTTCTCCACGCCTGGCAACTCAGCTACGACTTTAATTTCATTGTCTGTGCTGATGACATCAACTAAAGGTTCACGTTCTTCTTTCACGTCTAGGCTGGGTCGCCTAAGCCCAAAGGGAGTCTCCGGCTTAAGAGTGGGCTTTACGTTGCCAAACTCCCTAATCTGCGGCTTGCCATCAGGTCCGATGGTCATAGTGTAACCGTAGACAAACGGTCCCCACTCTTTGACTGTGGATCCGTCTGGGAGTTTGCGTTCACGCAAGTAGTCTTTTGGAATCCGCGTGGTAAACTCTCTGAACTCCCTCTGCACCATCTCTTCAAAATCGCGCATCATTTCGTCCATGTCCCCGAAAACCCAGTCTCGGAAAAATGGTGTGCGACGCAAACGCCTCTTCAACCAGTCGGGCAAATCTTCATACATGGCTATTTTCACACTCCTTCACTTCAGAATTAAAAAACGGGACTAATAAGATTTTATTCATATCTTCAAGCTATTCATATCTTCAAGCATCTACGGGTTTAAGCTTTGAAGCTCGCAAAGCTGGTAAAGCGCAAAGACTGCACTGACTATTAGGCTGAGCGTTTCAAGTCGTCACTGTTTATTTGCTTAGGTATCTCCATGAAAGCATTATGCCTATGGTTGAGAAGATCAAGGCGAAACCACCTAGGTATGCAAAGTCAATGAGTAACTGTTGCATGTTTATTTGGTAGAGGATGAGTTGCCTCGTCGCATCATTTGCGTATGTTAACGGGTTAACATTTGCCACATTCTGCAACCAATCTGGCATTAGTTTTACTGGGAACAGAGCGTTGCTGGCAAAGAGAAGTGGCAGGTTCAAAAGGTTCACCACAGCCATCTGAGTTTCAAATCTTGTTGAGCGTATTCCAATCAAGATGAAAATCGAAGACAATCCAATGGCGATTAGGAAAAGGGCTAAGTAAACGCCTAAGAGATTTAGCGGAGTAAAGTCTGGACCAACAGTTAAGCCTAACACTGCGGCAAAACTCAGAACTATGGAAGCCTGAATCAGAGACCGTATAACAGCATTGAAGACCTTCGACATAATTATCGAGCCTCTAGCCACTGGGGTGCTTAAAACTTTGTTCAGAAAGCCTAGACGCCTGTCCCAAACGATTGACATGCCGCTGAACATTGATGTGAACAACACCACCATGCAGAGAATTCCAACGGACATAAAAGAGAAGTAGTCTGCTACTCCGAAAGTGTTCTTCAGTGTTTGAGTCGAGAGATTTGAAAACCATTGCCCAAGTTGGGCTAGCTGTGAGGGCAAAAGAGGAGGGGTGATTTGTGGAAGAGAAACTGGATTACTCGTGAAAATTGCTCCTATGTTCATGGCTTTGCCAAAAAGTCCCATCCAGAGTAAAGGTTGAATTATACTTATGAAGAGAATATACGGATTTTTATACCATTTCTTTAGTTCTCTGTTTGTTAAAGCCCACAAGCCATGTAAAGGATTCCTGGAATTTCCTTCTTTTTTGGTCATCTTGGTCCACCCCTTGCCCTCCTTAGGGCTGCTCTCTGTTGGAAAAAGCTCTCCCTTGATTCCTCTTCCTCTCGCAAGGTCTTGCCCGTGTATTCAAGATAAACCTCGTCTAAGGTTGGTTTTGTTAAGGAAAGCCTTGTTACCCTATGCCCCTCACTTCTTATGGCTTCAATAATAGATGGAGCGGTTTCTTCGCCCTCTTCCAACTTGATCCTATAGGTTGCGTCCTGTTTTTTCACTTCCTTTACCCTAGGAACCGTTACAATGGTGCTGGAGATGTCGATGTTACTGTCCTCAATGCTTAATGTCATGATGTCTCCTCCGAGTCCCTCCTTCAGCTCGTCTGGAGTGCCTATTTTAATTATTTTTCCGTGATCGATTATTGCCACGCGGTCGCAGAGCATATCCGCCTCCTCCAAATAGTGAGTTGTCATGAAAATAGTCATGCCATATTCTTTTTTGAGCAATTTGATGTAGTTCCACGTGGCTGCTCTGGTTTGAACATCAAGTCCCAATGTTGGTTCGTCAAGAAAGAAAACATGAGGTCTGTTTATCAAGCCGCAGGCGAGTTCGAGTCTTCTTCTCATGCCGCCAGAGTATGTTGCCACCTGCTTGTTCTCGAATTCGTTTAGTTCCACCAGTTCGAGGAGTTCTGCGGCACGTTTTTTGGAGATTTCTCTGGGGATGCCGTAGAGATCGGCGCAAAGGATTATATTTTCAAGACCCGTTAGGTCTTCGTCTGCGGTGTATTCCTGCGGAACGACGCCTATGCAGTTTCTGACTTCGTTGGGTTGTTTCAGTATGTCAAAACCGCAGACTGTTGCCCTTCCATCGGTTGGTTTTAATACAGTTATGAGCATGTTGATCGTTGTGGTCTTGCCTGCACCGTTTGGACCAAGGAAACCGAAGATTTCTCCTTCCTTAACCGCGAAGCTCACGTGGTCCACAGCAATCAAGCTCCTGTTGAATGCCTTGGTCAAACTCTCAACCACTATAGCGTCTCCGGTCAATTTGGGTTCACTCCTGCAGTCTCTTTGTTTTGGCTTTAATTTTGTATATAAACATGTGTTACTGTAACCTCACAGTAACACCTACAGTTTCTTTGTTATATCTTCAATCTTTTGGGCGGCTTCTTCTAACGCTTTCTTCGCTCCCTCCACTGCTTTTTCCGAGTATTCCTGTCTCAGTTTGTCACGAAGGTTCCAAACCGCTATGGCTAGTTCTTTTGTGGCTCTTCGGAGTTCCTTTGCCTTTTCTGGGTAGAACTCAAACCCCATGAAGCCAGGCCCAAAAGCTCCCCACTCCCAAGCCCCTGGTCCCAAACCCTTGAAGCCTGGTCCAGGTGGTCTAAGCCCGAAACGTTCAAAGCGTTTTCGCATCTCTTCGCGTGTTTTTATATGGTCTTGTAAGAAGGTTTTGCCCTGTTCTGTTAATGTATAACGCTTTGTTCCAGGCTCGTGCTCAGCTACCTCTTTGATGTAACCTTTGTCCTGCAGCCAGGCCAGCAGAGGGTAGATTGAACCTGGGCTGGGTTTCCAGTGTCCGTTGGTCTGCTTCTCGATCTCGCTCATTATTTCGGAGCCAGACATGGGTCTTTCATTGAGCAGTTTAAGCACTTGGTAACGGAGGAAGCCTTTGGGCACCATTGCCATGTGCCTCATCCAATGTTTGAACGGAAACATCTTGTGATGTCACATCCGATATCAAATTCGATATCGATATCAATACCATACTTATAAACTTTCCGCTGATCTCACCATCAATTTTGCTTCAGACTATGAGCGGATATATCTCCTTGGTCACGTACTCCAAGAACTTGTTTTTGTCGGTCAAATTAAATACCACAACCGAGGCGTCTCGGGTTACGCCAACAACGTAGCCGTATTCTCGGGCTCTAGCCACAATGTACCATAAGTCGCCGTGTTTACTGTACTCGTCAAACAAAGTTGTGCCGACAAGGTCTGGACCATAAAGTGAAAGCTTTTCCACGTTCGGAATGTCCACATTGTCAAAGAACGTGATTTTAGTATCCTCGGGATTCTTTGAGTGAAATCCTCGCAGTGTTTCAGGTGCTATGCGGGCTTCAACAATACCTCGAACTTTTTCAAAAATTATGTCGTTCAACTTGTTTGCGATGAAGTTGGCTAATCGTTTCTTTTCAACCACCGTCAAAAACAGTCGCTTATCGTGTTGTGCAAAACTGAACATGGCTTCAACCGTGCGCGGCAAAGGCACAACCTTGCCTCTGTGGAAGATGTGGAGCACATAATCGTGAGAATACACACCGGTCACGGTTTTAGCGCTTGGCATTAAATTCATGATTTCAGTTACCAACGTGAATTTGTAATCTCCTTCCTCGTACTCTTCTTCTGTTCGGAAACCCTTAAGCCTAGAAGCAATGTCGGGTAGCGTTATCGCTTCCGCTAACCGAAAAACCTTGCCAGCCGTAACCATGATTGTTCCCTCTGATGCTGTCTTTAATTCCCTCATATATAGATTTTAAGCCATGCGCAATTGTCCAAGACTTCTTTGGAGAAGAATTTAACCTTTCCCTACTTTGCGCCTTTACTTGGCAGAAGGGCTTTTGAGAGTTTTGCAACAACCGTGAACAGTGGATCAACAATCTGGGCCAGTCGAACTTTGGCTGCTATGCTAAGAAACATGTAAGCATCGTAGCGTTCAAAACCATAGTCGTCTTCCAGCCACTTAATCAGATCTAGAAAAGCGAGTTTAACCGCGTCCTCCAGGGGTCTGGCACTGCAAACGGTCATAATCTCATCTGCCGATTCGACACGCGGCCAATCAATCTTTTTGTTCTTTATCAGATCAATCTTCATGGTTACTATGGAGGGAATTTCAATGGCTGTTCCACAGATTTCTCCATCACCTTGAACTGCATGAACGTCGCCTAGTCCGAGTAAGGCGCCCTTTACGGCCACTGGAAGATAGAGCCTATTACCCTGGCAGACTTCTGGTGCGTCCATGTTGCCACCGTGCTTTCCAGGTGCAGTTGTGGATATGGCCTCTGATGCTGGAGAGACACCTATAGTTCCAATAAATGGTTTGACCGAAACCTCTATCTCCCTCCTGTCATTCAGTTGATAGATGACTTTTCCATCTTTGATTTTGGAAAACTTTGTGAGTGGAGGAGACGCTTTTAACCACCCTTCTAAGGCCCCAAATTCAGGCACAACCGCAGTCACACCTATATCCGGAAGTGATATGTCAGCTATTTTAATGGCCAGCGTGTCTCCAGGTTCTGCTCCCTCAATGTATATGGGACCTGTAACCGGATTATCATAAAGACGTGAGCCCTCTTCAAGAATATCTTTCAGCGTTTGATTAGGCTTCACCAAATTGGCAAAGCAATCCCACATCTCAACTTCAAATACTTCGCCAGGCTTAACGGTTGCCACAGGTTTGTTTAACGGTCCGAAGGTACAGTTATTAATTAAAGACAGGTTTTCAAAATGGGGTTTTCTGATTCTTCTTACCATAGGTTTTCCTCCACGAGCGTCGCTCCCGCGCGCTATAATCTAATCCCTCCGCTCATAGAATTCAACGTAGCCGCATTTTTTGCAGACGTAGATTGTGACTTCTTCGGCATCTAATGAGCCGGCGGTTCCCATAATTCCTCTAAGTTTAAGATTTCTCTTTTTAAATTCGGTTGACCCACATTTCACACATTTCCATTCATTGAGATTTGTCTCTTTCAAACAATCCACTCCAAACTTAAAGGATAACACATGAGAGAGCCTTAAAAAGTTCATTGTATCACGAGTACTTCGAAAAAGTTAGGTGTGCTGGAAACGGTTATTCGAGCAATTATCCTAAACTCAGCTACGAATTGATATTAAGTTGATTACTGTGTAATAACCAATATCTGACCGCTTAAAAGCGTGATCTTATAACCGTTGACACGGTTGGATGAGAAATGGACTGGGAGAAAACATTAGATCGTTATGGTGCTCTGATTGAGGGGAGGCTGCAGCGATACTTTGAGGAAGCTGTAAAAGAAGCTAGGGGTTATCACCCGTTCATTGGGAAGGTTTACTCTGACCTTGAAGAGTTTGTACTCAGGAAAGGTAAGAAGCTGGCCTCGTGTAGCGCGCTCCTCACCTATAAAGGCTACGCGGGCGAGGTTGACGATAAAATCCTTAATGTCTGTGTTGGAATTGAGATGTACCGCCACTGTATCTTGGTCCACGATGATCTAGTCGATATGGACAATTTTCGAAGGGGAGGAAGAACCTTACACAAAACATTCATGGAAAATTATGACAGCCGTTTCGGAGAGGGAACCGCCGTCTTCGTAGGTAATATCGCTTACGCATTGACCATGCGCGCCATAATAAAATCTGGCTTTACAGAAGACAAAGTTTCAAAGGCGCTGCTCCTTCTCTCGAGGGGCTATCAAGAAGTTAACGAGAGTCAGATGCTCGACCTACTTTTTGAGTATAAGGATATAGATGTCAATGAATGGCGCATTATGGCGTCTAGGAGGGCAGCCTCGCTTTTTCAGGTTACAATGCTGATAGGCGCTATTCTAGGCGGCGCCTCCGAGAGCGATCTAAGAATCTTGAAAGAGACGGCTGTGAACATAGGGTATGCCTTTGACATTCAAGACGACATCATAGATACATTCGCCCAAGAGGAGCAATATGGCAGACCTCCATGTGGGGACATCGCCTTGGGTAAGAAGCCCCTCCACGTAATCTACGCACTAAACTCAGCAGATCAAGAGAGAGCCGGAACTTTAAGAAATCTTCTGGGCAAAAAGTGCCTCAGCCGTAAAGACATAGATCTGATAAAAACTGCGATTAGAGAAGGTGGAGGACTAGAAACCGCAAAAAAGACATCGAAGAAACACGTTGAGAAAGCGCGAGTCCTAATCACTCAAACAGGTTTACATGAGGACATAAAAGAATTCTTCAACAGTTTCATCGCCTACATAGAGGAGAGCCTTAACTGGTATAAATGAGATTCATGTCCCTCACATGTGCGCAGGTATATCATATTATTTTAATAGGAGACGCATTTTTATTCTAATACTGCGTTAGAAGGCTCGCGACCCTTTATGCTAGTTCAAGAGGTCATCGTGGAAAACTTCATGAGTTATGAATACGCTAGGATACCCCTTAAACCCGGTTTAAACGTGGTCTGCGGGCCGAACGGTGCAGGCAAATCATCTATTCTATTGGGCATATCTGTGGCGTTAGGTCAATCCTACACCGAGAGGTCTAGAAAACTCAGCGACCTCATACGGTGGGGGAAAGACCAAGCCAGAGTCACACTGATCCTAAACAATTCAAGTAAGGGTGGACGCCGACTCATCCCGAAAATCGATAAAGATCAAATATTTTTGACACGGATCCTGCGGCGGGATGGAAAATACTGGTTTGAACTCGACAACAAGGCGGCGACGAGAGAAGACATTAGGCGGCTATTATCAAAACTCGGCGTTGACCCGGACAACATGCTCATTCTCATGCACCAAAACATGGTGGAACAGTTTACAGTTTTGTCGCCTCAAGAGAAACTGCGCATGGTGGAAGCAGCTGTAGGCTTCGAAGCCTACCGACGCAATGTGTTGGAGGCGCAGCGCAAACTGAGTCGTGTCCTGAGCGAAGAAGAATCGGTTGGAAAACTGCTTGAGTCTGCTGAACAGACGCTCTCTTATTGGCGCGAGCAATACGATCGCTATCAACAGAAGAAGCAGTTAATCATGAAGCGCCGATTCCTCGAACGCGAACTGGCTTGGGCAGAGGTTGCCAAGAGAGAAAAAGCAGTCGCAGACCTGCGAGAACAGATTCAGAGGGAACAGAGCGAAATCGTCAGAATCGAAAGCGAAACTAAGAAGACAGAAGCTGAATCTAACAAGCTTCAGGCAAAGCAGGATCAAGCAAAGGAAACGTGGCGAAAACTGCTCTTAGAGCGACTCGAACTGGAACGGGAAAGAGCCCGTTGTGAGTCAAATCTGTTGCAGTTTGATCAAGCCCTTAAAGAAACGCAGTCGTGGTCGGGGCTTCATCAGGAAAACATGAAAGAATACGTAGACAAAATAGAACGGTTAGAGGCAACGCTTCAGACGAAAGTTAATCCAGTTGACCTCAAAATGGAGCTATCGGAAATAAGGAAAGCCTACGAACAAATTGAGAGCACATGGACACAGCAACTCAACCTAAAAAGTGAAACTCTGAAGCAACAGATAGAAAACTTCAACCAAAAACATACAGAGTTGAGCGCCCAAATTTTAGCCGCTGAAGAGCGGATGGACAACTTACAGCTTGAAATGGAAAAGACTGGCGACAGCATAGTTGACCACAAGATTAGTTTGGCTCTGCTTCATTTTCAAAGAGAGAGTCTCACAAAAATCGTGTCCAAACTGAATAATGAGCTGGAATTCGTGCTAGCAGAGATGAACAGAGAGGTTAAACGAGCCGAAGAGATGGGTCCACAGATTGTGCCCGTGAAAAGCATTGAAGAGATACTTGACGAGATCCGCTTGACCGACGGTCACGTCGCTGCATTGGCTGATGTGTCAGAAGACATCGAGCGCATGTATGAATCCTACTCAAAACTCTATCTAGAACTTAAGGAGAAGGCTCAACTGGTAGCCGAAAATCGAGAAAAAGCCTTGGCCGAAGTCAAAACTCGAATGGAAATGTGGCACACTGTGCTTCAAAACTTATTGGAGCACATCAACGTTCAATATCAAACAATCTTGGCAAACGCTCAAGCTCAGGGAGAGATCCGCTTATCAAACGAACGTGACATCGAAGCGGCTGGATTGCAAATATACGTTGGCTTCAAGGGAGCTAAGCCGATGCCTCTAGACGCTTACACCCAGAGCGGCGGAGAAAGAAGCACCGCCACCATGGCTTTCCTCCTAGCCCTTCAACAACACGTCCGCTCACCCTTCCGAGCGGTTGACGAATACGACATTCACATGGATCCCAAGAACCGTGAAGTAATCGCCCAACTGCTCGTTTCATCGGTCAGTGAACAAGAAACCCAATACTTAGCCATCACACCCAGCCAAATCACCTTCACAGAAAAGAATGTTCACATCATCACAGTTCAAAACGTAGAAGGAACATCAATAATAAAAGAAGCAACTTGATTCCTTTTTCTACAGATTGAGGAAAATGTATGCATCTAAAATTACATTAAATTTCCTCATAGTAAATATTCTCAATCTTTTCTACAATGTTGTCCCATGAATATTTTATCACTGCTCTCTTATTTGTTTCCCCCATTGTTTTGGCTAAGCTAGGATCTTCAAGCAAAGTAACAACTGCCATAGCTAACCCCACAGGATCATGTGGTTTGACTGTTAAACCATTTATACCATGTTTGATGATGTCAAGTAAGCCACCGCAAGCTGAAGCTACAATAGGTTTGCCGCATGCCATAGCTTCGAGGGCCACTATTCCAAAGGGTTCGTAAATACTAGGTATGACTATAATGTCGGCAGCAGCATACAATTCCTTTAGTTCTTGTTCCGATAATCTGCCTGTAAAGATTATAGAGTCTTTTGGAATCTTCAGTTTCTGGGCAAGTTGAATCAACTTTTGTAAGTAGCCAAAATCTTCTCCAGCAATGACTATCTTGGTATCTGGGAAGACTTTTATGATGTTTGCGGCTGTTCGAATCAAATATTGGAAACCTTTTACCCAGATTATCCTTCCAACGGTTGCTACAATGGGGCCTTCTAGGTCATATTTGGTTCGGAAAACGGTTTTCCTAGGTAGAACTCTCCATTTATCAATATCAACGCCGTTGGGAACAACACGAATTTTGCGTTGGTCAATAAGCTGAGCGTACA
>Ga0315307_1000282_pt1 | contig 21297 bp, 16 predicted proteins | sample TDP2_MG_FD_203079 | JGI IMG/M metagenome (GOLD analysis project Ga0315307, IMG submission 203079) | Freshwater sediment microbial communities from Lake Towuti, South Sulawesi, Indonesia - TDP2 | ecosystem: Environmental > Aquatic > Freshwater > Lake > Sediment | place: Indonesia: South Sulawesi...
AGAGAGCACGCATTCCTTGCGAGAACCCTAGGTGTCAACCAGCTCGTTGTAGCGTTGTCGAAGATTGATGATCCAACAGTCAACTACTCACAGGAACGAATCGAAGCCTGCAGAAAGGAAGTCGATGGCCTGCTAAAAGTGGTGGGCTTTGACACTTCCAAGATCAACTTCATACCGGTTTCAGGTTGGACGGGCGAAAACTTAGCAAAGCTAAGCGAGAAGACTCCTTGGTATAAGGGCCCAACCGTTGTTGATGTCTTGGATACTTTCGTGGCGCCTCCGAAGCCGACAGATAAACCTCTCAGGCTTCCGGTTCAAGATGTGTATACTATTACCGGAGTGGGCACAGTGCCAGTTGGACGTGTGGAGACAGGCATTCTCAAGACAAACGACATGTTGATTTTCAATCCTTCAGGGGTCACGGGAGAGTGCAAGACTATTGAGACGCATCATGTGCTGATTCCGCAGGCCGTTCCAGGTGATAACATAGGCTTCAACGTCAAAGGAATCGCGAAGACTGATATTCACAGAGGAGATGTGGCAGGCCATACTGATAAACCACCGACAATAGTCAAGGAGTTTGTTGGCCGAGTGATAGTGATTCAGCACCCTACGGCGATTGCAGCTGGTTACACTCCTGTTCTTCATGCGCATACAGCAACTATGGCGGTAACGTTCTCGGAATTGCTGCAGAAGATTGACGCAAGGACGGGACAGGTGACTGAGGAGAAGCCATCATTCCTCAAGACGGGCGATAGCGCGTTGGTGAAGTTGAGGCCTGTAAGGCCGATGGTTATTGAGAGCTACTCTGAGTTGCCGCAGCTGGGAAGATTCGCCATCAGGGACATGGGATCAACCATCGCAGTCGGAGTTGTTCAGCAGATCACTGAGAAAGCTTAGTCACCCCTCAACGCTTTTAAACATCTCTAGCTTCTAGTAGTTGACCCGATTTGGTTAGGGTGGAGTGTAAACTTCCGGGATGGTCAGCAAGGCGAGGATCAGGCTGTCGAGCACAGATCCCAAGGATCTGAGTTCGATTTGCGATGAGATCGGCAAGATAGCAGAGAGGACCGGTGTCAAGCTTAGAGGACCGATTCCACTTCCGACCAAGAGGCTGGTCGTGCCAACTAGAAAGAGCCCGTGTGGAGAGGGAACTCACACTTGGGACAAGTTTGAGATGAGGATCCACAAACGCCTTGTGGATGTTGACCCGAACGAGCGATTTCTCAAACGTTTGATGAGGATAAAGACCCCTGAATCAGTTTTCGTGGAAATCGAACTGATTTAGGAAGTAGCATTCAGCTACTGGACAGTCTTCGAGGTTTATGCGTTCGCTCTATGTCAATTCCCTGAGCTACGCTTATCTACATGATTATGGTTCCCGTAAGTCGCCTTCAATCGTTGGCGACGCGTTTCATGGAGAACTCGATTGAAACACGCAACGTTTTCCGGATATTCAAGAGCGGAAAGACTGAAGGGCCTACTCGAGTGGTGAAGGCGCTTGACGATATTAGCGTCAGTATCAGAAAAGGGGAGCTGTTTGGTCTTCTCGGTCCAAACGGGGCCGGTAAGACCACGCTGATCAAGATTCTCTGCACGCTACTTCTTCCTAGCGGTGGTTCGGCATACGTGCGCGGACACGATGTCGTCAAGGAGGCGAGCTACGTTCGAAAGATAATTAACATGGTCACGGGAGGTGAGACTCCAGGCTACGGTATTCTCACCGTTGCCGAGAATTTGTGGTTCTTCTCGCAGCTGTACGGCATTAGAGGCGATGTTGCGAAGAGTAGAGTGAAAGAGCTTCTTGAAACAGTCGGCTTGAGTGACGAAGGCACGACAAGGATGAACAGGTTGTCCTCAGGGATGAAACAGAGATTGAATGTTGCCCGGGGATTCATAAACGATCCTGAGGTTCTCTTTCTGGACGAACCTACGCTTGGGCTAGATGTTCTATCTGCGAAACATATACGTGCGTATATCAGAAACTGGGTGAACACTCAGCCTGAGAAGACTGTTCTTCTGACAACGCATTACATGGCTGAGGCAGACGAGCTCTGCGACCGGGTTGGCATCATACATGAGGGAAGGATAGTTGCCTGTGACAAGCCATCAAACTCGAAGGCGATGGTTCGGGATAAGTCTGTTTTTCAGTTTGAGATTGCAGGAAGCGGTGACCATGAGAGACTTAAAGCAGTCAGGGGCGTGGTAGGTCTCTCTTGGACACATCATATCGAAAGTGATATGTCAACGCTGAAAGTTGTCTTGTCAGATCAGGCAGTCGCTTCAGAGATTGAGTCCGCACTGAAGGCATCGGGCTCAAGGATAATGTCGATCACAACGCCAGAGCCAACCTTGGAAGATGTCTTCATACATCTCGTGGGGAAGGGGCTGGAGTGAGACAGGTCGCATTCTCGGGCGATTTGCAGAGGAATCTGCAGACGATAATCGCTAGGACGTATGTCCGCATAGTTGGTAGCGCGAGAGAACCAAGTTGGCTTTTGTGGGATACGGTGCTTCCTATGCTTACGCTGAGTGCGTACGTCTATGTCTACAAGGTCATGAATGCTCCGCGCGAGTTCACAGGATTTGTCATTGTGGGAGGCGCTATGATAGCATTCTGGTTGAATATTCTCTGGGATATGGCCGCTCAACTCTATTGGGAAAAGGAGACAGGAAACCTCGAGCCATTTCTGATAGCTCCCATATCGAGAATGGCCATGCTCATGGGAATGGCGATTGGGGGAATCTTCAATACAACTCTAAGAGCCTTGGGAATATTCATAGTTGGGGCTTTGGTCTTTCAAGTTGAGTTCCTTATTGCGGATCCTGTTGCTGCGGCTCTTGTGTTTGCACTGACATTTGCCTCGCTCTACTCTCTGGGGATGGTCTTCGCCTCCGTTTTCTTGATGTATGGAAGAGAGGCTTGGCATACCTCGCATCTTCTTCAGGAGCCGATATACTTTCTTTCCGGGTTCTACTTTCCGGTGAAGTTTCTGCCTTTTTGGCTTCAAGTTGCTGCTTCAGTGATCCCGGTCACTTTTGGGTTGGATGCGATTAGAAAGATTCTGATTCTTGGCGCCGGTTTGAAGGAAGTTTCGCTTCACGTTATTGTCCTTACGATCTTCTGGCTTGTTCTCCTTTTCATGGCAAGGTGGCTGCTGCAATACATGGAAGACCACGGGCGCAGAGAGGGGAGGTTAACACTGCGATGGCAGTAAAGGATATCGCTAGATCGTTTAGTCGCTCGGTCTGGCTAGGTTGGAAGGTGGACGCCAATTGGACTGATCCATGGCTCTTCGCAATCTACTCAGTGATCAGGCCTATTGCGGGTATGCTCATCGTGATATTTCTGCTTCTGGTTGGGAGTCAGGTCGGAGGGAACACTGACCCAGAGTATTTGACCTACGTGTTTGTAGGAAACGTGTTCTTCATTCTTGTGGCGCAGATAATGCTCTCGATGGGATGGGTGATTCACGAGGATCGAGAGCATTACGAGGTCTTGAAGTACATTTACATCTCGCCGGCCAGCTTCTACGTCTACCTACTGGGAAGGGCTTGTAGTACTGCGCTCATGGCACTGGTCTCAGTTGCCATTTCTCTCCTTTTCGGTGTCGCTGTTCTGCGCATGCCCATAGACTTTCTTTCCGTAAACTACCCAGCTCTGGGCCTGTCCCTAATCATTGGACTTGTCGCGATCGCCTCTTTCGGCATGATTCTGGCAAGCGTAGCATTGCTAACAGCGAGACATGGAGGAGGAATGGTGGGTGAAGCCGTTTCTGGAATCTTCTACTTGTTCTGTGGTGTATTGTTCCCTGTTTCAGTTTTGCCTGCTTGGGCACAAGTCTTGTCCGGAGTTCTACCATTAACGTATTGGATGAACGCGATCAGAGGTTCGATGTTCGGAGTCGGTCCTACGGAGATTGCAAATAACCTAACAGTATTGGCTGGATTCACTGCCTTCTTCTATCTTGTGTCAATGGGAGTCCTAAGGCTTGCAGATTATCTTGCGCGAGACAAAGGATTGATTGATATAACCACTGAGCACTAGACGCGACGGAAATCTCAGGTGCTGAGGTTGGGTGACAGGAGTGCAGCACGGACGCTCCTTGTGGCGTCGATTCAATATCAGGCCTACTATCTCTGCAGGTTCAATCTTGCACCTATTCTACCACTGTTGATCATACATTTGGGGTTGACACATTCTGAGGCAGGGGCACTTGGCTCGATGCTTTTCGTCTCCTACGCCTTGATCCTCTTTCCGGCTGGGATTCTCGGCGACCTGGTAGGACCCCGAGTGATCATCACTGTCGGGGCACTGTTGTCTGCAGCGATGAACGTTCTTTTCAGTTACTCAATGTCTTTCCCGTCAATGTTGGTCATCCAGTTCGTGAACGGGTTGGGGCAGGGTATGGCGTGGGGGCCTCTGACAAGGCTTATGGCGAACTGGTATCCGCGTGAAAGAATGGGCTTTGTGATGAGCCTACTGTCTATCCCGCCAGCCCTCGGACCTCCGGCGGCGTACGTCCTTGCTGGATACCTTGCCTCATTTCACAGTTGGAAAGCCGCGTTCCAGGTCCCGTCCGTGATACTTGCTGGAACATCGTTGCTGTTCGCCCTTCTCGCAAGAGACAATCAGTCAGGTTCGCCGCGCAGTCCTTCATGGTCTGGAGGAGCCTTTCTTGAGATGTTGAAGAAACGTGAAATCTGGCTTGTGGGCGTCACATACCTTGCCCTTTCAGGTGCAATTCGCGGACTCTTGGTCTGGTTGCCGACGTTTCTTGTAGAGCGTACCGGGATGACGCTGATGGCTGCTTCGGTTCTGGGAGGTCTAGTATCGCTGCCGGGGATTCCCTCTATGTTCGTGGGGACATGGGTTTCTGATGTAAGATTGCACGGAAGAAAGAGTATTGTGATTACAGCGTCACTTCTGGCGCCTATTCCTATCTTGCTATTTCTCTCGTTCGTCAGGGATCAAGTGACACTTCTCGTGTTGCTCGCTTCTCTTTTTACGCTGTTCTACTCTGCGGGAGGACTGTACTTCGCTTATCCTTCAGTCCTCGTTCCGACAGGGCAGGTGGGAGCAGGCTCAGGCCTGATAGACATGCTTGGATACGTAGGTAACTTTCTTGGAACGATGGCAATAGGCATAGTCGTCGATGTTACCAAGTCATACGACTCAATGTTCCTAATTCTTGCAGGCATGGCACTCATCGGATCACTTGCAATTATGAGAGTGAAGCCCTAAGGGCTACATCTGTAGGAATGTCTAGATGCCGCTTGAGTATGCTGTGATGAAGAAAGTCGTTTGATCATCTAAACCTTTCATCCGCTTTCACTACCCGAGCTTTGCCGACTGGGCCTTGATCTCACGATAAAGCTCCTCACTTGCACCATTGACGTAGATTCCTTGTCTCTTCTTGGATGGATATTGAGCTATCAAGATACCTAACTATTCTAAACGACGAGTGTGCGGTTACCTTGTTCCTGCTCCTCCTCCGCCGAATCCGCCGCCAGATCCGAAGCCTCCTCCGGCGCCATGGCCACTGGGCAGGCCTACGACCGTTACGGGCATGAAGAGTAAAGGTATGTGGGGAGCGAAGTTGGCTTCGGGCAGTTGGATGTTGAGCTCCTTCATAGCTTTCACTACGGTGTCGCCCACCCCTAGGGCTGTGCCGTAGACGAGCCACTCACCCCACATTGAGAGATCATCCGGCGCATATTTCCTTATGAGAGCCAAGTCTGAGAGAAGACTCTTGAAGGATTCCCATTCGAGTTTCTCTTTGTAGGATAGGCCGAGCCATTTGCCGAAAAGGGTTGAGGGGAAAGCCACAGCTATCACGGACTGAGTTGCAGGTATAATGGACGTAACGAAGGCAATAGTGAGGGTTGAGCTTAGGTTTGGTAGGAGGAGCATTGCCAAGAAGGAAGTCACCAACAGGAGGATAGAGATCAATGCAATAGGAAGTATCCTCTTCCTGCCGCTTACCATGAACTGGGACGCCATCGCAGATTCAGCCTTTCTCATAAGATAGTTCAGCTCCCTCTGTAGGTCGAACAGCTTCAACCCATGTCTGCCGCCGGAGGTAAGATCATCGGCGAACTCTTTGATCGAATCCGTATCCACGACTTCGTCCTTGGAGACATTCTTGAGAAACTGCAGTACTCGGCGTTCATAGATGTCGTCGCTTGTTTGACTAAGAATCTGAATTGCCATATTCTCGTCCTTACTGCTCAGTCTTATCTTGCCCTTCATGTGCAGGTCAAGAACGGTTGCGTAGAAGCCGTTCTCATCGAAATCGATCGCATCGCCTTTGAATACGAGATTCACGACCCATGGTTTCCTTTCTTTGTCGGGAATCGTACTCAAGTACTTCGGCACTACGAAGCGCTTCTCTCGGCCGAACGCAACGTACAGGACGGCTAGCACTAAGGGTATGAGAATTGCGAGCGTCTTGGCCGCGTCACGCAGAAGCTGAAACGCCTTGTACTGAGCTAGGTAAAGCATGTTGGCTTGGGTCGTTATGCCCTTCACGTTGTCGACTGTTCTTATGTAGCCGTTCATGGCCTTCAGAACATCTCTCTTGAATAGGATCTCCACTTCGAGAAGATCATCTTTGGCGGAGCTTCCATAGAAGATTGCTCTGCTTCCGTCCCTGACCTCTCTTTCGGGTGGCGGACGTGGATAGATCGCGACAGAGTAGTCTACGTCTTCAATTATGAGCTGAACGTTCCGATATGTTAAGTGTCTGCTGGCCAGCTGTAGGTTCAGGTGGCATAGGTCTTCATCGCACTCTAAGGGAGGATGTAGGAGGAAGACGTATCGGACCTTGTACGTTCCAGCTGTAAGTCTGGAAGGTTTGAGGACGCCAACCTCGTTCGGCTGCGCCAGCGTTTTCACCAAACCTAGTGCCTGCGGATCGTTTCTGAAGCGATCCTCGATCCAGATTGAGCCCTCAAAGTCTTTCATATAGACTATTAGTTGTTCGGAGGAGAAGGCATGTGCATGCAAGAACTGTACGTAAGGTCTGTTCAGCAGGTTCTTCGAGAGAGGCGCGTCCCAAGACCTGAAGAGCATTCTGTATTGGTTGGACACTTTCACCTCATACGTATAGTCTTCCACAAGCGTACCATTAGGATACAATGTAACAACGTATTCATTGACAACCACGTTTCCTTCAAGAAGGGATGGAAGGTAGTTGACTAGAGCTAACCCTGAGATGCCCACTAGAAGTGTGAGAAGGATGAGGGTTGCTATCTGCTTGGTCTCGGCCAAGGTTCTCTGCCTTAGACTTCGATACTAGGAGGCTTCTCTGACTCCTCCTCGAATCTCAAGTACCCTATCTTACTCAGATTCATGGCTTGAGCAATGAACTTGGACGGCAAAGTGTCTGTCATGATGTTGAACTCTTGGACAATGTTGTTGTACGTGTACCTTTGCCTAGCGATCTCATCCTCAACACTCTTGATAGCTTCCATGAGAGTCAAAACAGTGCTGGAAGCTTTCAAGTCAGGATAACGCTCAACAATCGCCAGAACCGTGCCGAGAACCGCTCTCGAATCACGGTCGATGTCCCTCAATCCTTGGGCCCCGACGCTTAATACAGTGCTTCTCAGTGTCGCGATCTTTTCGAAAACCTCCCTCTCGAACTTGACGTAGCCCCTTACGGCGTCCACTAGCTGTCCGATCATGTCAAGCCTCTTCTTCATGGCAACCTTGATCTGAGCTAGCGTAGCTTCAGTCGAATTCCTCAAAGCTAAGAGCCTGTTGAACAGTGAGACCAAGTATAGAGCCAAGCCCGCAGCTGCGGCGGGAACGATGGTTATGAGCAGTGTCGATGCGAGATCCAATATGGGCGAGCCTCCTAATCATAACGAAACACGCACTCTGGTAAGATTCACTTATCAAGATTGCTGGCGCACTCAAGAGCCTCTACTGAACCTGATCCAGAATCGCACGGCACGTCGTAGGCAGGTGTCAATTCCCTCGTGCCTATTTAGGCGTACGGTCGACAAAGACCCTGTAGCGTGTCCTTCGCTCTGTAGTGAGAACGTCGAATTGGCCGAACGCGTAAATGCGAAACGGAATGATATTTCGCAGTAACTTCTCGGCGTTTAGGCTCATCAAGTCCTGACTAGGAAAGCTTGCGACGCCTTGTGGCTACGCATATGAGTTCGTAGTGTAATGGCCGCAGGAGTTTGATGTCACCAAAGGTTTTCTTCAGTAGCATCTCCAACTCGATCGGCTCGTAGTAGTACTTGTATACTTCGTACTCTTTGCCTTTCAATTCTCTGATGTGTACCTGTTCCTTTCCTCCTTCTTGGCCTCGCCAGTAACTGTCAGAGATGAAGAGCCAGCCGCCATCCTTCACAACTCTTCCTATCTCACTCAGAAACTGTTCGTTTCTTGAGAGGGGAATGTGGGAGAGCACCCAGTTTAGTGTGGCACCATCGAAGACCTCATTTGTGAATGGAAGATAGAATCCATCAGACTTTGCCATTGATATTCTTGATCGGAGCTGGCGTCGTTTGTACGTTCGGGCAAATTGTTGAAGCATAGCGGAGAGATGGTCTATACTAGTGACATGTGCTGCTGCTTGGGCGAGTAGTGTGGACCATTTTCCTACTCCACAGCCTACGTCAATGACACTTTCCCCAGGCTTCGCCGTGGCTGTCAAGACTTTCGCAACTGCTTCGTATCCTTCTATGTACTCTGAACCGCAGAATTGGCCTTCTCCTTTAGCCCAGTTCTCATAGAATTTGACGTACTCCATCGAGTAGTCTTGGTAGTAGCTTCCAGTTGATTTCAAGATGCCACTGTAATCCTTTCCAGTGAACGTCTTTCTTCTCATGCGAGTTCGACTGCCACTCTTGCATCGTCAGCTCTCAAGCTCATTCGGTGAATAGTTATTGAGACAAAGCATATTTGTCTCTGACGGGTTGGTCTACTTGTTGAGGCGGGGGTAGCAGAGCCAGGTCTAATGCGCGGGACCCTTTGAGCAAAGGGGAGCGAAACTCAAGATCGCGAGAACTTGGCGGAGAGCTATCCCGTGGGGTAGCCCTTCGTGGGTTCGAATCCCACCCCCCGCACCAACTGGAACCTGTTGTTAGAGTTATTCCCTTCGTCGATGTGCTGACAAAGACGGCTGCCAAGTATCTTACGGCGTTAAAGCCTCCCAAGCCGTGAAAGAAGGATAGACCGCGGTGGCGACGGGGTTGAACCCTAGCTCTCAGCCTGATGATTCTGCGCATATCCATGACATCAGAGTTCATCCGAGATCCCGGATGCGATAACTTGGCCCTCAACAGAAACTGCAGGAACTCGACAGGCTCCTCAAGATCTCAACTGGTGCGGGCTCTTCTGAAATCCTAGGCTGCACGAGCAAATAAGGGGGATCTGGCAACTTACTAGGGCCCGGGTAGGACGTTTGCCCTTGACGACACCCTTGCGCAGACTTGACGGAATAACCTACTGGGTTATCGAAGACCCTGACGAAATCTACGATTTCATCAATTCACAGATCCGAAAAGAGTGGACAGCCGACGCCAAGGACGAAGGTAGAACCCCGCAGGAGGATCCTTGGCTGCAAGAGTTGTCTAAACGTAAATGGCGGCTAGAAATCCTGCAACTGGGCGAAATCAAACCGAATCCCTACGAATTCATTCCCAAGACAGGCTACAATTTCGAGGAGAAGCTGGCCAAGCGAAGTAAGGAACTTCGAAGGGCCGTGGAGACCTATGGTTCCGTTATCTGGCCTGTTATTGTGAGGCAGGAGGACATGCAACTTGTTGACGGATACTGTCGATATACTACTCTCCAAGCGATGAACGTTCCGAGGATCTACGCATACGTGGGAACACTGTAACCTTACGAAGGCGAAGGACGAAAGAACGCTGGAATATTATGCCGGACTATAGACAGAGCGTAAACGCACATAAGCACTGAACAGCAAGCCCCCAGTCCAGTCAAGAGGCGGTCGGAGAAAGGCTCCAGCTAACGTATCAATCATCGATCTAGGCCTTGCTGTCAAGCGCTTAAGCCCTGCAAGGGTTAACCTGAAGTAGCAGAAACGTTTTGGATGCGGGCTAAGAGGAGGTTTGCGTGAGGGCAGGGAATGTCAAGGGTACCGGTTATGAGAGAAGCGAAGCGATGGGGCAAGAGGCCATTTCGAAACTGCTGCTCCGTTTCTCGGTGCCGGCCATAATTGCTGCGGAGACAGCCGCTGGCTATAACTTGTTTGACGCTATTTGGTGCGGTCGTCTTAGTACTGAAGCGCTAGCTGCATTGACTGTTGCCGGCCCATTAATGGCGATATACAGGGCGATCGGCTCGGGAATCGCGGTTGGAGCTGCGTCTCTGATCGGGAGGTGTCTTGGGGCTGGAAAGAAGGAAGAAGCGAACAGGGCTGCCGGCTGCAGCATCTCTTTCTTCTTCATACTGAGCGGTCTGGTGACTATCATCTGCCTAATGAATCTGCGGACTTTGCTGCGACTATTTGGCGCTGGTGACTCAGTTCTGCCTTTCGCCGAGAGCTACATGACTATTGAAACATATTGGCTTGCCTTGGATTTCTTCTTGGTTGTTCTTGTGGACCTTGTCAGAGTTGAGGGTAGGCCAACGCTTGCCAACGCCAGTATGGTTGTTGCCTCCATAGCGGACATTATCTGGAGCCCAATCCTGGTATTTGGTCTTGGGCCGTTTCCAGCTCTAGGTATAGCCGGAGCTGCGCTTGGAACCACAATAGGCCGTGGTATCGGCGTATCAATTCTCCTCATCTATTTAGCCTCAGGCAAGTCAATATACCGATTCAAGCCTAGCTATTTCCTGCCCAATCTCAAGACAGTGACTGAGATTTACAGCGTAGGAATGTCTCAGACGGTGCGGGCGAGCGGCGTATCTGTGTCACAAATACTGGCCAGTAGAGCCGCGGCATCTTTTGGGGTCGTCCCGCTGGCTGTACTTGGTGTTATTTTGAAGGTGAATAGCATAGTCTTTTCGTTCTGCATTGGCATTGGTCAAGGGATGCTACCACTAGTTGCATACAACTTTGCTGCGCAGAAGAAGGAGCGTGTCGGTGAACTTGTCGTTAAGGCTGGGCTGACTAGTACCTTGTGGGGAGCACTGTGGTGGGTAGTGGCTACGTTATTTTCAACTCAAGTTATGTCCGTGTTTGACACGAACCCCGTATTCTTGGCCGGAGGACCGCCAGCTCTCCAAATATTCGCTTGGGGCTTCTTCACCCTAGGTCTCCAACACAACCTGAGCTCCTTCTTCCAAGGAATCGGCCGGTCGGTTCCATCTCTGATTGTGGCGTCTTCTCGTCATATCATCTTTTTGATACCATGCCTCTTGATCATGCCCAGCACATTTGGCTCAACTGGGCTATGGGCAGCCTATCCTCTCGCCGGCGCCCTGTCCCTTGCGCTCACTTTGGCTTGGACAGGTATTGCGTTTCGCAGTCTAGGAATACCGTTTCGTCTTCGTTCGACCTGATCCGCTTTCTATCGCGCGTACTTCCCAACCAAGAGTTTCCCAAGACTATCCCAGCGCCCCAATAGAAGCATCCAGAAAAAGCTTGAAACCGCACATTTTTACGCTTGACCTGCGCTGAATTCCGCAACCCTTACTTTCAACCATCTCTAACCCTCAAGTGCAAGAAAAGCTACTGTTTGCCCAATAGAACCAAGGCATAGCCCAAGGCAAGCGCGTATGGATGAAAGCTCAGAAGTGAATAGCCCACATAATCCTGGGAACGCTTTCAGCAGACTTGCGGAGCCGATCCTCTCTGCCATGGAAGAATCGGGCATCAAGATCCCAACGGACATACAAAAAGCAGCGCTGAACCCTATACTCAAAGACAAGAGCGTTCTCATCGTAGCGCCCACCGGAACCGGTAAGACTGAGGCAGCGCTCCTCCCAATCTTCTCCAAACTTCTCTCCACTCCTGACCGAAAAGGCATCAGTGTCCTTTACGTTACTCCGTTGAGGGCACTGAACAGGGACCTCATGAAGAGGCTCACGTTCTGGAGCACCAAACTCAACCTCACATGCGACGTGAGACACGGAGACACCCCAAGAACCCAAAGAGAACGACAAACCAGGCGGCCGCCCACAATCCTAGTCACAACACCAGAAACACTTCAAGCAATACTTCCAGCCAGAAGGATGAGGCAGCATCTGAAAAACGTGCAATGGGTTGTAGTCGACGAGGTGCACGAACTTGCCCAAGACAAGAGAGGAGCGCAACTCACAGTCGGCCTGGAAAGGCTTCGAGAAATCACAGCGAAAGACTTCCAGAGAATAGGCATCTCGGCCACAATAGGAGAACCAGACAAGATCGGCAGTTTTCTCGTAGGATCTGACCGGCAAATAGAACTCGTCACAGTTCAAGCACCCAAGACAGCTGAGTTCCGGGTGGAGTTTCCCTTTCCCTCAGAGGAGGACCACGACCTAGCTCAGACTCTCTTCACTACCCCTGAAGCAGCCGCGAGGATCAATCGGATGAGGGAACTTGCAGACAATCATACATCCACATTGATCTTTGTCAACAGTAGGCAAAACGCGGAAATGCTCGGCCTCAGGCTTGGAATGCTCGACAAAGCGACTGCGGTCCATCATGGTTCTCTGTCAAGAGAAGAGAGAGTCCGAATAGAGAACGAGTTCAAGGAAAGAAAGCTCAAAGCAATCGTCTGCACTTCCACGCTTGAACTTGGAATAGACATAGGTACAGTGGACCTCGTGCTACAGTACCTCTCTCCGCGCCAAGTCTCAACTCTTGTCCAAAGAGTCGGTAGGTCAGGCCACAAGGTCGAAGCAACCTCCAAAGGAACAATCATCTCAGCTCACAGTGACGACCTCCTAGAATCCGTCGCGACGATTGGAAGGGCTCGACAGGGAAAGCTTGAGTCTCTGAGAGTTCATGAGGGCGCTCTTGACGTGCTAGCGCATCAGGTTGCAGGTTTGGTGATGGACAAGGAAACTGTGAGTGCGGACCTGGCGTTTTCAATCATTAGGAGAGCTTATCCATATAGGTCGCTGTCCCAAGAAGCCTATCGCCAAGTCATCGATTATCTAGCAGACTTGAGGCTCCTGAAGAAAGACAATGGCACACTCAGCAAATCCAGCCGAACGAGGCTCTACTACTACGAGAACCTATCAATGATACCCGACGAGAAGAGATACCCTATAGTTGACGTCACGACGCAGCGAAATGTCGGCGTCCTCGGAGAAGAATTCATGACCCTAAGAGCAAGAGTCGGCTTACACTTCATATGCCGAGGACGAGTCTGGGAGATCATGAAGATCTCAGAAGACGGCCGCGTCTGCGTCCTGCCAATCGAGGACCCCACCGCAGCCATACCGGGCTGGGACGGAGAGATCCTCCCCGTCCCGTTCGAGATTGCCCAAGAGGTAGGGCAGCTTAGGCACCAAATAGCCGACGCCCTAACTACCAATGATCCTGAAACCGTAATCGATCAGCTCGCAGAGAAGTATGAAATTGAGAGATACGGGGCGAGGCGAGCTGTAGAGGAACTCAACGAACTCATTCGAGACAGGGTCCCGGTTCCTGACAACAACAGGATCCTCATCGAGGTTTTCGATAGGTACATGATCGTTCACGCATGCTTCGGTGAGGCCGTAAACAGAACCTTCAGCTACATATTCGAGAGCATGCTCGCGGAGAAGCGGATCCTTCGGAACGTTTGGGCAGATGGCTACCGAATATTGATTGAACTTGCAATAGAGGTCGAAGCTGACGAGATAGAAAGCTTGGTATCATCTATCCTTCGAATATCGCCGCAAGAAGCAGAGACAGCCTTCAGGAGATATATCGAGGCTAGGAAGCCCTTCTCATACTACATGAAATTCATCGCTGAAAGGTTCGGCGCCATACCAAGAGGGATTATCCTCGGCGAAGAAGGAAGACTTCAAGACCTAGCGACCAGGTTCAGGACCACACCCATCTACGAGGAAACCATTCGCGAAGCTCTTCAGGAGAAAGTTGACATCGAAACAACCCGCCTCATCTTCTCCAAGATTGCCCTCGGAGAAATAGACCTATGCACCAAACTCATGCAAGAGAATCCCACTCCCCTAGCCTATCATATATTGAACAAGTTTTCCGAGACCCCTGAGATGGCTGCGCCCGAGAGCATAAGAAAGCAAGACATTGAGAGAATGAAGGCAGCTCTTCAATCAGAATACGCACAGCTCATGTGTATGGCGTGTGGAAAGGAGCAGTCTCAGCTTCGAGTTCAAGTCCTGAACGACCAACCCAAGTGCTCCGACTGCGGATCCGGTTTACTAGCCGTCCTAAACAAACACCGGATAGCCTCCCTTTCAGTCACAAAGAAGTGGTTTGGAGATCAGCCGTTGACCGAAGAGGAACAGAAGATACTCACTCGTACGAGAAGGACGGCTGACTTGGTCCTATCATATGGCAAGAGAGGTGTTATGGCGCTCCTCACTTGGGGTGTAGGACCGCAAACAGCCGCACAAGTCCTAGCAAAGATGCACAAGCGTGACGAAGATTTCTTCACCGATCTATTGCAGGCGAAGCTGAAGTACATTCAAACCAGACCGTTCTGGGATTGAGTTTGACTCCACCTAGTTTTTTACTCGCCTCAAATAACGTATCACGCACACCGCATGGTGATCCGGGAACATGATCAAAGGAGTGGTCCTCCGCAACTTCATGTCCTACTCCAACGCTTCAGTTCCACTCTATCCCGGATTGAACCTGATAGCCGGCCCCAACGGAGCCGGAAAGTCGTCAATTCTACTCGCAATATCGCTCGTTTTGGGTCAAGCATACACGGAAAGGTCAAAGAGGCTGAGCGACCTCATTCGCTGGGGCGAAGACCAAGCCCGCATAAGTCTACTCCTAGACAACTCCCAGAAGGAGGGGAAGAGGCCTTTCCCCCAGTACCACACGGACACAGTCGACGTAACAAGGATATTGAGAAAGGGAGGAGACTACGGATATCTCCTCCAAGGAAGGCCCACATCAAAAGAAAGAGTAGTCGAGGTCTTCACTCGCATCGGGGTCAACCCAGACAACATGCTAATCATCATGCACCAATTGATGGTAGGAAGGTTCGCATCAATCTCTCCACAAGAGAAGCTGCACATGCTCGAAGAAGCCGTCGGCTTCGAATCCTACCGGTCAGATGTCATCGACGCCGATACTCGCCTCAGGAAAGCTCTCAGCGAGGAGGAGTCTCTTGCGGCGGTTCTGGAATCAACTCAAGAAACCTACCAGTACTGGAAGAAAGAGTACGAAAAATACCAGAAGAAAAGAGAGCTTGAGGAAAAGCTACGAGGGCTCCAGAGCGAGTTGCTCTGGGGAAGAGTTGAGCGGAGAGAGGTAGCGCTCGCCAAACTCGACGACAAGATAGAGTCCAGAAGAAGGGCAATGGAACAGACGGAAGCCAAGATAGGCGAAGCCAAAGAAGCCTTGGGCACAAGGCGCAGAGCACTGGACGGTGCTCTCAGCAAGCGTCAGCAACTCGAAGAGAAGAGAGTAGGGCTTGAGCGAGAAATCACTCGAACCGAAACTGATCTTAGATGGGCCAAACTCCAAACCCGGAACACGATTGAGGAGCTTGAGACGCTGTCTCGCATCCTTGCAGGGCTGAAGAATCCTAGCTCAGACCAAAGTACCATGTCGACGATGATCGGACCGCTCGTCGAACTCAGAGATCGTTTCGAATCCAGGAAGAAGGAACTCGAGACAGTTTCAGCCTCTTCCTCGCTCAAAGATTTCCAAGCAGACCTAGCCTCACTTGCTGAAGATCTTCAGAAAAGGCGTCAAACGGTGGATGCGGCGATCGAACGCGTCATAGATGCCAGAGTCCAGTTCGAGGTTCTTCAATTCCGAAAGAAGCTTCTTTCAGATGAGCTGCGGGGCCTCCAAACGCAGAGAAGAATCGCAAAGCAGGAGCTAACTCCACTCATCAAGAGAGCTGAAAGGCTAGGACCCAGACCAGCCAAGATCAAGAACATAGGCAATCTTGAAATGGCGATTGCTGCCGTGGAGGAACAGCTCAGGCCGCTCGCACACATTTCCGAAGAGGTGGAGAAGATGTACAGCTCGTATGTCGGCCTTGTGAAAGATCTCAGGGAGAAGGCTGAGCTTGTAGCCAAGAACAGAGAGGAGGTTCTCCGCGAGCTGGCAAAACGGTTTGACATGTGGAAGAGCGTAGTGGAGAACTTTCTCACTCAACTGAGTGACAGATACAGCGTCATCCTTAACAGTATCGGCGCCTCGGGAACCGCTCGCCTTGTCGAGGCTAGGGACATAGAGAAGGCCGGGCTGGCGTTGCTAGTCTCCTTCAAAGGTGGCAAGCCGACTCCGCTAGACGGGCTCACGCAGAGTGGAGGAGAGAGAAGCGTGGCCCTCATGGCCTTTCTCTTGGCTCTGCAGCAGCACATTAGGTCGCCTTTCCGTGCGATCGATGAGTTCGACGTTCACTTGGATCCCCGAAACCGGGAGATGGTTTCAGACCTAATCGTTTCAAGCTTCAAAGAGACCAAGGACGAGCAGTACTTGGCAATCACACCTGGACAGATAGAAGCGGTCAAAGACAACGTCCACGTCATAGTAGTGCAGAACGTTTCGGGGCTCTCCGAAATCTCGGAAGTGAAGTAGCCGTGGCAAAGAAGCTAGAGAGAGGAAAGCCTCACACAGCCATCGCAAGAAGAGACGTTCTCGACATAGTGAAGACATGCGAGGCCATCGAAGATCGAAAGTTCAACCCGTTCCTGCTCGACGTCAAATATGCGCTCAACACCCTAAGGAAATACTTCCCCCACTGGAAAGAGCTTGATGATCATTGCCTCGATGCTCATGCCCTTAACCGTCTATCAAGAGTTCTGAGGCTTCAAGGCAGTCAGCTCAGATTCCAGTCCAGCTCCCTGTATGCAGATCCTGCCTTCCTCGAAGAGAAGCTGACAGCTCTGTCAGTGAAACATCTCGCCGAGACGTTTGTGGGAAGCTGGCATCCGATCGCAGAACTAGAGCAAATCACTGAACCGTCAATGAGGGAAGCAATTGCATATTGGAATATTCTCGCTCCGGTTGAGGAGCGGTGGAGGAGGTTTGAGGTGGGAAGTTCTGCTCCTCCCGGGTTCCTTGGAACAGAGGACCTAGACAAGATCGGGGTCCAAGCCAAAGAAACGTTTGAGAAGACTTTATCGAAACTCTGGATGCAGCTCAAGGAGGAGTCCAGCACCGGCGCTGTCAATTATCAAGATTTCATATGCAGAGAAGACTTTCTCGAAACTGTTGAAAGGGCAGTCCAGGTGAGCTTCCTAGTTACGTATGGTTACGCCAGGATGGTTGAGTCAGGCGGGGCCGTACAACTGCTGCCCAATGAAGAACGAAAGCTTGAACGCCACCCTGTGAGCTTTCCCGTATCCCTAACGCATGAGGTCTGGTCGAAATGGAGAGAAAAGCGAAAGCCAAACGCTTCTTCGGCGACAAAGTGAAGAGGGCTACGCACCTTCTCCTCTTCCGCAGAGGAAAGCTGCCTGGGGCGAAGGGCTGGGAGCTGAGGGCAAGGCTGGGAGAAGACTATGAGGAGGTTCTCAAACAGCTCAACGAACTCCTCGACGGTGTCGACCTAGAAGTGAAGACAATAGGGCCAACAGCTGGCGTCGCGTCCTTTGGAGAGACGCTTACGCCTGAGTCGCGTTACGTAGCAACACTGAAGGGCACAATAAGCCTGAGGGAGGCAAGGATGTGCGGCTGGAGGATCGACAGCCTCGCCGGGCTAGCCATCGCCGTGGCTTACGTCGTCTCAAAACAGGGAAAGGCCCCGAGGAAGGAAATTGAGAAGATCCTCGCGAGGAAATTCGGCAAATGGAGGTCCATGGCCATGACAGACGCTTTCTTAAGAGTAGGATACTTTGGCGAGGACGAATCAGGCATGCTCTACTTGGACTGGAGAACCAGAGCTGAAGTGGACCTTAGAACCCTTATGTCAGCACTGGCTGAGGCAAGATTCGAATAGAAACGCTACACAAGCCAGTGCAAAATGCTCTCTCTGAGCCTAGTATTTCTCGATCGCTCCGCTTATGTGCCCCGTCTTGAGCAGGGCGAGGTAGTGAACGTGCTTGGGTACTCTCAATTTCCCAGTATTATGTATTCTTTCGATTCTGCGGAACGCCTCTTTATCCACGTCCGCGTCAAAGATCAGCTCGCCATTGTTCTCGACCCGGAACGATCCGACTTCGTTGTAGATGCCCATAATGTCTGACTTGGATAGGATTACTGATCCTCCTGAGATCACGATCTTTTTCGGATCTATTGGCTTATCGGAGGGGCTACTTAGCTCGTGCACGTAGCCTCGCATGGCGTCATTTACGAGATCTGCTACATTTTTGCCCTGTTCCTTTGCCCTTCCAATCAGCTTGCTGTAGACCTGTTTATCGAGGCCACGGATCAAGACAGTGTTAGAGCCGCTTGCCAACTTCTACATTCTCCCTCTTGGTTAGGTCGTGAATCGCAGTTAGTGCGATATACATGTATATCAAGATTGACTATAAAAAGCTTGCTAATCCTTAAGAGATGGTATATCATTATATCGTTAGTGCAGATCCGGTCTGCAGGGCTTTAGAAATTGGCCTCGAAAAACAACCGTGGAAAAAGGGGAAACAACAAGAATAACAATTCTCATGTGCCTACAAAACCCTGTGAGTGGTGTGGCCAGAGCCTTCCAACGGTGAAGTACCATCTCCGGATATGCCCCGACTGCAGAAAAACTACAATCAGCGCGTTTATGAGAAGTGTTCGAAAGTAGATTCGACGCCTCTTGAAACCATAGTCACCTAGCAAGCGACAGATTAAACACTTGACTCGGGAAAACGTCGAGTTCTGACTGAACACATGAGTATGTTCTAAGTTCTACTGTTGACATCTCAGGTTCTGAACAGTTACACTACATCTCCATCTTGACTCATTGTGATGATACTCGGCTTCGAGTGAGATAAGTTGCTCCAGTTACTGTTGATGGCTGCGAGCGCCGATTTTCCGGAGAATACTCATCATGTCAAACTCGATCCATTCTTCAAGGATCTTTCCAGCTTTGATGAGGGCAATGTCAATGGTTGTGTTCACCTCAACAGAACAGAGCGCGTAAGTGAAAGGCTTATCTAGTGTTTCTGCTTTCTGCTGCTAGATGGGGCCGAATCGGGGCCGTAGATTGCGGCAATAGTCTGTTTGCGCACACGGTCTCTAGCCAGGTATGACGACAACCTGCATGAGCGGTCTTCAAAGAGAGATGGAGGCGAGAAGATGACGCCGATCGTTTCTCGAAGAGAATTGCTCGTGCAGTCGCCAAGGGCTCCAGAAGCCAGAATATGGGTTTACGGACCGCAAGGGATGACGATCTTCAGGAGCGCGTGAAGAAACCCGTAGGTCAAGGGTTCAAAATGATGTGCGCGTCATGAAACTCCCTCCGGCCCCACCACAACCCCGGTTCTCATGGCTAAGGAAAGGCCGCGTTTACGAAAGTGTTATTTTCCACTGAGGCACCATACCACGTTGGTTCTGGGCGGCGTAGGTTCATGATCCTTCTAAGCTCATTAGGCGCGTCTGAAGCCGCGGGTTTCTTCCAATTCTTTTGGCTCGTCTTTGCGCTAAACGTTGGCCTGTTCCTACTGATAGTGATCCTCCTCAGGTTTGCGTACTCAACCTTCCCCGTCTGTCCTATCCATCGTTGTGAAGTTGAGTACATCCCATCACTAGATGTCCACTATTGCAAGCAATGCTCAGACTATGTCACCTCGCCAGAGCAGATCAAGCGTTAATTACTGCCTGACGAAACCACGGTCCTTGCTTTCTAGCACTCTTGCCATTCAATCGATCTTCCGGGGCGGCGAAATGCTGGCAGCTATTCTCAGATCACGTTTGAAACTGAATAGTTGGTGCAACATGAAGCAATCCTTAATTATTCGGCATCTTCATTCAGAAAACGGAGTTGGCGGCCATAGCTGGGAGCTAGGACCCGTTCCCATTTCGAACACGGCAGTGAATCTCCCAGGCGATTCAGGCAGTAGTATGGTGCGAAAGCCCATGCCAAACTTGGACAGCTGCCAGCTCCATCCAAGAATCCAATTAAGGTTTATAACAGCCACCTAATAGTCATAGGGAGATTTGCCGGAGGAATTTCAGTTGATTCCGCTGTTCTCAGCCACAGGTTTGCCGTTGGGGCCATCTGGAGACCTCAACACGATAATTTCGCTGTTGATGTACCTTTCCTTCATCCTGTTCATGTTCTTTGGGCAAAAGATCCAAGTCCGCCTCATGCTTCTGGAGGTTGACGGCGCTGTGAAACGGCTTGAATACATGAGAAACGATGCGAAGCTCTTGGCCCTCAAGACCGTGAAGGAAGTGGGCAAGCCTAAGGAAGATCCGACGCCTGAGCTGAACATGATGCTTGAGCAGTTTCTTATCTCGCCTGAAGGAATGGATCCGGCAGGCCTCGTCTGGAAGCTTGATCATATCCTCAATGTTCGAGACATGAAATTCAAGGACGATGTCAAGAAGATTGCGCCCGAGGCGGATGAGTCCCAAGTAAATAACCTCGAGAACTTGATTGAGGCTTCACAGGCGATGAACACGATCTACCGAATTGTGCGGCATTTCTACCTTCTTGGAAAGAAGACCTCAAGCTTCTACATAATACTGCAGATTCAGATGATCCTTCCTCTCGTAATGCAGGAGGCGGAGGCCCTCATAGGTGCGGCCAGGGCTTTCTCACAAGGCCAGCCAATAGGAGATGGAGCAGGTGCCTTGGTGGCAGCCAAACTGATGCGAGGTAAAGAAAAGAGAAAACTTGACAGGGATATAGTGGCTGCGGAGACGATGATAGAGGGAAGACGAGTAATTCCTCTCAAGGCTGAGGGCCCTGGTGGAAACGTGGGCAAACCCGGCGACGCGATGAAGCGGATCATCGAAGAGAGCAATGGAAAGATTGCTATGGTGATCATGGTTGATGCAGCATTGAAGCTTGAGGGAGATAAGACAGGTGATCTGAGCGAAGGTATAGGCGCCGCCATTGGAGGCCCGGGAACAGAAAGGTTCAAGATAGAAGAGGAAGCGGTGAGACACAAGATTCCGGTGTACGCCATAATAGTTAAGGAGAGCATAATGGAAGCGATCGCCCCGATGAAGAAGGAGATCTCTGAGGCTGCTGAGCTAGTGTTGGCAAGAATCAGGAAGCTGATTCTTGATCGAACGAAGGAAGGAGATATTGTGGTTGTGGCCGGGATCGGAAACACTGTGGGAATCGGAC
>Ga0315307_1000283_pt1 | contig 21287 bp, 18 predicted proteins | sample TDP2_MG_FD_203079 | JGI IMG/M metagenome (GOLD analysis project Ga0315307, IMG submission 203079) | Freshwater sediment microbial communities from Lake Towuti, South Sulawesi, Indonesia - TDP2 | ecosystem: Environmental > Aquatic > Freshwater > Lake > Sediment | place: Indonesia: South Sulawesi...
TCCGCGATCAGGCTATCTCTGAAAGGACGCGCAACGGTAATTGACTTGGTTGAAGAACTCACTTCTCGTCTGGGTCAAGACTTCAGGAAAGCCTTTGTAGACAGTGAGTTAGGCGATCCACGTCCCAACGCGCTAATCCTTGTCAATAAAAGAGATATCGGGACGCTTCTGAATCTGGATACGACCTTGCATGATGGAGACACCATCACGTTGGTACCCGTCACGCATGGAGGTTGAAGGCGACGCCAAGTCGAAAGCTCGCTGAACAGGAGCTTTGAGGCGGCCCAGGGTAGTCCAACACGCCCCGAAGGTCTCGGATTACGCATCAGGTATGACTTACCCGACATGTTCGCTTCTGGGATATCTGACAACGAATATTGCCTTTCGTTCCGATATCTTCAGCGTCTTTGAAGTCAGTGATGGAGTTGTTCCCAACAAAGAGTAGTTCACTCGGATCAGTCTGAAAAGCGTCGAACTCTTTCAAAGATCTTGGGATGAGGCTTCTTCCATCCGACATCCATAGAGGCGATAACGGAGAAAGAGAACCTAGAGAGGCCCAGCCTGTCGAGGTATTGTGGAGCAGCTCACTTATGGGAGACGTTTGTAGCGCCATCGATTTTATACCCCGATCCAGTCAATGGAGCCAGAACAGAACGGGTTTCAGGGAAACTAATGACTCATCAACTGCTGAGCCGTCCTTGCAACGGATGCGATTGTCTTGTCTACTGCTGAGGCCAACGCCTCGACGTGATCGAGAATCACGCGATCAAGAGGTTTGATGCCATACCCCAAGCCCACGTCGGCCGTCCAAATTGAACTGCGAACCTGAACCCGAATGTGCTCTGACAGACGTCAGTATCTTCGTCTGACTCTTCTCAAGGTTTCTTCTCTTCCACCCTTATCAATGGTATTCCATTCTGTCTAGGGTGTTTTGCGGTTCTCTGGATCGGCTCGAATACTGCCGACTCTTATTGCGACTCAGCCTTACGTGTGATCCCTGTTTCCCCGAGATCGAAGAAGACTGCTCGGATCTGTCTGTTCTCTTGAGACAATGGAAGCTCTCACATCTTCAGCCACCGTCACCGTGGTGTGGGTTGTCGCTTGCCTTTTTTGAGAAATGCATTTCTTGATCAGTGAGTCATATTCAATCCAAACGTAATCCAGCCAGGCCTTTCACCGAAATGTGAAAGAAGATTTAAGTCTGTGCAGAAATTCACACTGCCAATACACAGGAGGTCTGCCGCACGGAATTCATAGCTCCGACTTGGGCTCAGATTTACGAGGCAGTCCTAGACCTTGCCGATATGGTGAAGAAAAGCGGCTTCGATCCCGAGGTGATCGTTGGGGTCGCGCGAGGAGGCTGGATCCCGGCGAGGTTGATGTCTGATTTTCTGAACAAAACTGATCTCGCGAGCGTCGGAGTTCGGTTCTATCTGGAGGTATCGAAATCCGAGAAGAGGCCCGAAATCAATCAAGAAATACAGATTGATGTGGCAGGGAAGAGCGTACTGGTTGTTGACGATGTGGCAGATACTGGAGAAAGTATGCTTGTTCTGCGGCAATACCTGCTCGATAAGAAGGTCTCCGAACTGCGAATAGCAACGATATATCGGAAGCCTTGGAGCAGGTTTGCGCCAGACTATTACTCAAGGGAGACTATCGCTTGGGTGATCTTCCCTTGGGAGATCTTTGAAGTAGTCCGAGATGTGACCACCAAGTGCAGGCGTGAAGAACGGTCCGTATCAGAGATGAAAAGAGAGCTTCTCAAGGTGGGAGTTGAGGAGGCGATTCTAGAGAGGTGCTTTGGTGAAGCGGTTGAAGTGGCATAACAGACAGACGCGTGGAGAAATTCCCCCGAATCCTCTCTTTCTTTCTAGATGCCATCTCGCGAGAATTTTTTTCATACCGGCGTACTCCCTTCCATGGTGGACCGCATGACCGAGCCTCAGGCGCTTCAGACTGCTGCCTGGCTGGCAAGTCGTATCGGCGTGATCATAGCGGCCCTAGACTACGCTTCATGCAGGCATGTCAAGAGCGTGGCACACTCGCGCCGACGCTTGGATTCTTCCAAGACCAGCTAGGATTGTGCCTGAAGGAGCTTCCTGATCTCTTCGGCCACTATCTTCTTGTCCTCCTCGTCGAACATCATCAATCCCCGGAAGCTGGTGATGTTTATGATCAGGCTGTTATCCTTGGCTTCGACCCAGATCTCTGGGTCGCCCTTCATTAGCTCGCCCCTGATCTTCTTCACTTCTTCAGACGTCCTTTTCTTTAGAGTCACTTTGAGCGCGATCTTCAACGGATCTATGCCTTCCATGCTGGCATCTACGATGCTCAACCCGATGTTCGGGATGTCCTTGAAGGTCCTCATGAAGTATTTCGCTCTCTTCCTAGCAGGAACTAGGACGCTTCCATTGGGGTCTCGCATCAACTCCGTGTACTGCTTCAAGGCGGCGAAGGCGCCGACGATGGACGCTCTGTCCTGCTTGTATCCTCGGAAAAGGCTACCATAGGCCCCCCTCTCAGCCTCGCTGAGGAACTCCTTCCCCCGCGAGGCACCTTCCTGACCGATGAAGCTGTGCAGAGCCACCAAATCGATGAGGTACTTCTTGCCGATCAATATGCCAGCCGTGTTGGGGCCACCAAAGTATTTGCAGGAGTATAGGGCAGCGTCCACGCCCATAGCAGTATACTTCCTAAAGCCTTCAAGAGGGTAACACTGGAAGGCGGCGTCGACCAAGATTGGCACTCTATGCTTCTTCCCGATCCTTATCACTTCCTCGACGGACAACCATCTGCAATCCTTCGAAGCATAGCTTCCTGTCTGGCCATGAGCCATGTAATGAATCGCGACAGTCCTGTCTGTGATCGCCTCCTCCATCTGTGTCGATGTGCAGCCCCGCTTCTCATCGCCGACCTCCACGATCTTCGCGCCAGTGACGGTTATGCTTCGATCGTACTGGAAGTCTCTCAAACACTTTTGAACGATGACCTCGTTCTTCATACTATCCGTGTTCGGCAGTAGCCTCATCTTCTTCTGGTCCGCACCGGCCATAAGAGCAGCCACGCACTGTGCCATACCGGCGTAGACGCCGACAGGCACAAACGCAGCCTCCGCACCCAGCAACTCGGCGATCGTCTCTCCGGTCTTCCGCTGAATATCCCATATCCAAGCCCATGATCTGTCCGCCTCGTCCCTCGCCGCCCTTACATACTCAGATAGGGTATGTCCGCCTAGCAAGGTGTACGTATCGAAGCAGTTGATGATTCTCTTTATTCCAAGCTCTTGGTATATTCCCATCTCAGACTCCCTTCAACAGTGGAATCTGGCGGAAAATGGCCTTACGGCTAAACGTCTCCATTCCCAATGCCGCGGAGATTCCACACGGCCTCTCCTTACCGTTTCCGCCGGACGCTCATGTCCGGCTAAAACTCATATAACGCTTGCGAACATCCCGAGATTTACTCATACGTTTCTTGTCTAACAGGGTTGACGTGAAATCCATGATCAAGACACGGAGAATCTCCGGTTTCTCCTTAGAACAATAGACTCGTAAGAAATTTCAATCGTCCGGATGCGGAGATAATACTGAGTTTGTCACCGCCGAGGCTCGTCTTACTGTTTGCCAGTCTCCCGAGAAGACGAGATGTGGTAGGACAGCGGTGCCTTTGGGGTCGGGAACTGTCCATTTTGGAGTTCCACCTGCCCTGATCTTTCACATAAAAGGTACTCCTCAGCCTTGCGAAAAGATAACACTCGGCCTTCAGAGCGCTCACAATGAGTCTTTGAAGGTTTCTAGAGTCGTGGCAAACGATCCTAGCCGCTACAAATAGGTTGGATAGGAAGAGAGTCATTCCAACTATTTTACTGACTCACAGGAACAGCAAGGATTCGAACAAATGCATTTCGATCTAAAGTTCACTGATGGGCTCCATGATTGGCCCGGCCTAGTCTCCGCTCAAGAGTAGCAAGTCGAGTAGATCTGATCACGCGCTTGGAGATCTTGATGATCTCCGTTGGCGAGCGCGCTACAAGACCCAGAAGGTAGCTCATATGAATCAAGCTAGTAGGTGGTCGACAACCTTTACGACCTTTCCGTCCGAGATGTATACCCTGGGGACCCGTCTTGTTATGGAGCAGGCGACTTCATGTACGTGGGTGTCTGCCCAAGCAGCGAATTCGTCGATACGAGGGGAGCTACGGTCTCTATAGCCGAAGAGCACAACCTCGTCTCCAATCTTCGCCCCATCGACTCCGGTCAGGTCGATCATCAGCTGATCCATACAGACTATCCCGACGACAGGAACCCTGCTGCCACGAATTCCAACGTAGCCTTTGTTAGAGAGGACGCTCTTGTAGCCATCTGCGAACCCGATGGGTAGTGTCCCTATCCTGCTTTCTCTCTTCGTTACAAATGTCAATCCGTAGCTTACCCCCGTTCCTTGCGGAACCGTTTTGACGTTAGAAACCTTAGTTTTCAGAGCTAGAGCAGGGAGAAGCATGGATTTGTCCTCTGACAATTCCTTGGTGGAGAACAGGGCGTACAGCATGGTTCCTGCCCGGACCATATTGAGGTTGTATTCAGGAAGGTCGATGATTGCTGAGCTCGCAGAGGCGTGCTTGAAGGGTATCTCCAGCCCTCTACTCTTCAGCTCTTCGACAACCGACATGAATGTATTGAACTGTTGGCGGGTGTATGATTTGTCTGGTATTCCTGCAACAGCGAAGTGTGTGAATATACCCTCGATTTCAACCCCAGGCAGTTTGCTTATCTTCATTATGTCTGCGATGGATTCTTCGGTGGGCAGGAAGCCTATCCTGCCTAGTCCGGAGTCGATCTTTATGTGGATCCGAGCTCTCTTCGATCTCTCCATGGCAACTTTGCTGAGAGATGCGGCATGATCGACGTTGTATATTGCCGCCCTGACATCCGCTTCTACGAGTTCGACGTACTGGCTCTCAGGCGTGTAACCTAAAACAAGTATGGGCACTTCATAGCCAGCCTTCCTCAACTCCAGTGCTTCCGTTAGTGTGGCTACTCCCAGCCAGTCTGCGCCGTTCTCGAGGAAGATCTTAGCTGAGACAACAGCGCCATGGCCATAGGCATCTCCTTTAACCACGGCCATCAACAGCGCGCCCTCCCTTACGAGCTTCTTTGTCTCACGCATGTTGTGAGCCAAATTATCTAGGTTGATCTCAAGCCAAGTCGGTCTTAGACCCGGGATACTTGCCATTGGGAAAACCCGGTGAAAAGGTTTCTATATCTACCCTTAACACTTTCGCATAGTGTCAGACCATGTTTCGTTGAGGTTGCTTGAGACTAGTTCTTCTCAGTGCGTGCTCGCGAAACAAATACTTGAATCCGATTTCGGCTCCGTCGACTCTGACTCCATCTGCATGTCAAACAGATGCCCGGGCGCCAAAAAATCAACAGGAATGCGATATGCACGCCTTTTTGGACTTTGAAACCGGCGACAACTTCGCGTGTAAAGCGATAGAGACAATGGAGAAGACGGGTCAACCAACCGAGTCAGGCTTCGACTACGTCTGTGGCACGCACGGCGCAAAACTCTTCAAAAAGAGAGAACGCTAAGTCTGGAAAGGAACGGCCAAGTGGTATTGTTGATAGTTTCTCTGAAAGAGTATGGGAAGTATCTAGGCATAGCCGGTCTCGAAGCCTTGGAGATCGCAGATCCAGAATCTCTTCTTCGAAGGGTATCGAGCGAAACTCAAGGGTCAACCGTGCAGGTGGTGGATGCTCAGTATCTAGCCGGTGGCAGGCACCTCCTGTTCGCGACGCTTGGCGCGATCCACGCATTCTCAGTTGGTTCGAATATATCTCAGACCTTGGCTATGGAGATCCTCCTCTACGTCTCGGGCCAAAGGCAGATACAGAGAGCGATCGAACTTGTTGGGGTCAGTAAAACCTCAAAAAATGTTGGTCTCGTGGTAGTTTCAGATAGTAGGCTAGCAACCATGAGGAATCTGAGTCTTGCCCACAAGCTGATTGGAGGCAGGCTGAACCCTGCGGTCATCGAAATTGGCTCCGCCGAAAAAGAGGATCTGATTAAGGAAAGGTTCAGGATCGACAAAAAAGAGATTCAGTCGAAGACAGGACTGGATCCAGCTCGAGCGTTGTCTGAGATCATGATCGAGAGGGGTGCACTCCTGCCTGCCAGAGCCTGAGTCACAGGTCTGAGTTTTGGGAAGTCTCTTGCCATAGGGCTCTTTTCTCCTTGACAGAGGAGAAGATGGCTGTTGGATCTATGAGCGATAGTCCAGCTTGGTTCCCTAGGATCTCAACCAATACGATCCTGTCAGGATTGCTGAGGTCGACTCTTCTGTGGATAGTCGAAGCCGCAGACTCGATTATCTCTTGACTTCTGAGGGCGGAGCCTCTCTTTTCAAGAGTTATTCGGAAAGTCTCGCCCAAACCAATCGCCGCCTCCAATTCGCCAGCGGCTCTTCTTATCTCATCCAAATCTGCCCGCACGATCTTCATAACTGGAACGGCCCTGAGGATGTATCGGAAGATCCAGGGCTGCTCCTTCAGCATAATTCGAAATCTTGCCACGACCTGCACTGGCTCTAGCGCGGTTTTGGCACGGATGAGTCCTGACATACGTGTCTTTTCGATCAGCGGCTCGCTGTCTCCGATATCATTCAGGAGACTCTTGAGTTCTTGGATCGCTCCGTTCTCACAGCCTCGATAGGTCGAAACGAGCAAGTTGAAGTCGATCAGCGTCGCCTCAGTGTTCAAGCGATGTCATTCCACCTCGCACGAGAATGGATACTAGGGAAATCTGGTTTGAGTCAGAGCGAGCTCTATTTCTCTCAGTGAGATCGGTCCGAGACGGATCATTCGCATCGTAGGTTCAACGAAATCCAGCACACTGGAGTCGCTCTCAAACTTGGTCTTTCCCCCGTCAACGAGCATGTCTACCGCTTCTCCAACTTGAGCAGCCGCTTCTTCTACGCTTCTAGGAGATCTTCCGCCGGTCAGATTCGCGCTTGTCCCAGTTAAGAGGCCACCACTGAACGTGATGATCTCCAAGGCGACGCGGTTGTCCGGTATTCGCACTCCAATGCCGGACTTGGACAAGAATGATTCGGAAACGATCGGCTTAGCTGCTAGAACCATTGTGAGCGGCCCTGGCCAGAACACCTTAGCGAGGCGTATAGCTCTCTCACTGAAGTTGCAGACGCGAGATAGAGATGCGATGGAGTTGCCCAGTATCGGGATCGGCTTGGTTCTGGTGCCCTTTATTCTAATAACCCTCTCTACCGCCCGGCGATTGAACGGGTCGCAACCTAGGCCGTACGAGGTGTCGGTTGGGTAGACGATGACGCCTCCAGCCCTGACTATCTGGCTGGCTCTCTCAATTGTCTTCTCCGAGGCAGGCAAGATATGCAAAGCGATCGATCAAGACTCTACCCAGAAGACGTAATAATAAACAATCTGTCATAGGATGTGCCGGTGACAGTTTTGCCGAGCTTTAGGACGGACTTCTACGTGCGTGCAAGCTTTGTCGATGAATCTAAGATCAATAACAGCGCTCAGACTCTACTGGGAGCGCTGGTTCGATCTGGGCAGTTCAAAGATCTCAAGCTCTCGAAGATGAATGCCTCGGGGAAGGTATGGCATGAGATCCAAGGCAAGATCGCCGTCCCAGAAGGATTCAGAGGCTTCTACGTGATCGTCAGGAAGCGCAGTCACGAAGACCCTTTTAACGTCTTCATGAGATTGGATCGACAATCAGAGGCTCCCACGCTCGAAGAGGCAGGCGAAAAGTCTCTGAAGTGGGTCCGATCAGTGATCGAGACTGTACAGGCCTCGATCGCTTTGACCGACGTAAGGATCAAGCGCCCCGAAGAGAACATATCGGTGAAGACTTGAAGGCGCCTCCTCGACCAACGCGCGATCGGAACGCCTCGTCGGAGACGGAAGCAATTAGAGCCTAGCTCAAAGGATAGAGATCCACGGCTCCGTCACATGAATCTCTGGATCTCGATCACGTAGCCCTCGGGATCTTTGAGCAGGAATGCTCTCAAATTTTAACCTTTCATTGTCGCGTGGCTCACCGAGCGTCTCGACGCCTTTCTCCTTGAAATGGTAATGCTAGGCGTCGACGTCGGGCACTAGAAACGTGATCATCGCGGGCTTGGTGGGGCTTATCCGATGATGACCACGCCCTTCGTCGACGAGTCGAAGATATGCACTGTCAGTTATTTTATAGATCCTCGCCCATTCTTGGTCAATCTTGAGCTAAAGGCCCATGATTTCTCGTAAAACTCGGTAGCCTTCTTCAGGTCTCTGTAGTCGGGGAAAGTCACGAATCTCTCGGCTCCGATTCTAGCCAAGTCTCACAGTACTCCGCCCAAGCGCGGTAGCGCTGGCTGCAAGTCAAAGACAGCGTTTTCTCAGCATCGAAGATGCATAACGGTAAGACTGATCGATACGTACGAGATAGAGCACGAATTGCTCAATTCACTGCTTCGACGGTGCTCGCCCCTGGGCTGTTCCTTTCTCTAGCCAAAGCAATACTCACTCAACCGATAGATTGATAGCAGTAGGCTCAAGCGATCTAGCTATCCAGCCCGGTACTCATGCCAGTCAGATGAGGGTTGAAAAGCGGAGAGTCAAGGCCATGTCTCGGACACGTCGACCCTCGTATTATCTGGCCTACACCACGCCCAGAGACCCGATGCAGAGGGTAGCGTTGTCAAGGGAATTGCTCAGATTGGGCTGTCTTCGTCTCCATCATTCTTTCTGGAGAGTCCCACGAGATAGCGGTAAAGAAGCTCTCCGCGCAGCGAGACGCTTTGAACCTCTACTCTTCAAGAGGACTAGGGAACTTATCCGCGGGAGGGTGGACAAGCAGAAAGGTCTATACGAGATCGGAAGTCTCACATTGATCGCGTATCGAGCCGACTCGAATAGATCGGATCTGCGATCCCGAATCTACCGAATGGCTCATAGAGCTGTGAGCTTGCGGATCTCGAAGTCGATGTACCTCTTCCCACAGCTAAAGAGTTCAAGGTACGCCACACTTCGAGGCCGAGTCATCACGCCAGACGAATTCTATCAGCGTCTCGTTTCCAGCGGCGTCGAAGTTCACAGACTGACATCACTCCGACTCGTCTATCCACAATCTCATCTTGGAGTGCTGGAGAGATTTGCCCAGACCAAGATACATGACTGCCAAGCCTTGATCAACTCGGCTCATAGTCTTCGCTCAGACTTGGACTCGCTATCCATCTCAAGTGCGCAGTTCTCAAAGAGGCTCAGCAATCTCAGGATGAGATTTTCAAGGCTGAGGAGAGTATCATACCTCCTGTACAGATTGTACGGGATTGATCTCAGGTCACACCTTCGCAAGATCTACGCGGCAATAGCAGGTGCTCGGAATTTCCATGGTGTCGTTGTTCGAAAGTGACAGAATCGATTCCCACACGGTAAAGAGCGAATGGCAAATCCTCTTCCCTTTGGGTCAGAAACGTTCCGATCGCCGAGATTCTCGACGGGATAGCCGAAAGTCATCTTCCGTATTCGACACTCTTGTAGAATTCGAAGAATCTGGCTCGGAGTTGAGTTACATCAATCTTAAGTGCGTCGAAATTGGGTGCCTTGGAAATTGGGTTGGGACAGATATGGAAGAAGACGACTGGGGAGAAGAAGGCGACTGGGAAGAGGAAGAGTGGGAAGAAGAAGGCTGGGAAGAAGAAGAGTGGTAGCCAACCCGACTCGACCGAAGACAACGCTTATTTTCAGCACGCAGTCTCTGAGATGAGGCGCGGCCTGAGTACATCATAGGCTGTTGCTCGATCGTTCTCAGGGCTTAACCTGTAGGGTTGAAGCTTGGTCAGAGTAGCGGTGCTGGATAGAGAAAGATGCAAGCCGAAGGACTGCCTCGTAGTCTGTAGACGCTTCTGTCCCATGGTGCGGAGCCGAAAGGAAGCTATTGAGATAGAGCACGGTGAGGAGAAGCCAACCATTGTTGAGACGCTCTGTAGCGGCTGCGGCATCTGCATTAAGAAGTGTCCCTTCGAAGCGATCCACATAGTGAACCTTCCGGACGAGTTGGAAGGCGAGTGTAGTCACAGATTCGGCAAGAACGCCTTCAAGCTCTTCAGACTCCCAATGCCTCGCAAGGGCGTGGTCACAGGCCTAATCGGCCAGAACGGAATTGGAAAGTCAACGGCCCTTCGGATCCTTGCAGGCGACATTAAGCCGAACTTGGGGGATTTTGAATCTCCAGCCGACTGGGACGAGATAGTGAGATACTATCGGGGGTCAATCCTGCAAGAGTACTTTCTCAGGCTTGGTGTTGACAGGCTCAGAGTTGTGCACAAGCCGCAGTATGTGGACAAGTTGCCAGAGGTGGTCTCAGGGGCCGCGGGCGATCTCCTGAGAAAGGTAGATTCACGGAATGAGCTCGGAAATGTCTCCGAGGCCCTTCAGATCACCGGTTTAATGGATCGTGGGATCGGCGTCTTGAGCGGAGGTGAACTTCAGAGGGTTGCCATAGCCGCCACCGTTTGCCGCGACGCGGACGTCTATCTGTTTGATGAGCCTTCCAGCTATCTCGATGTGAAGCAGAGGATAAACGCAGCCAGAACGATACGCACTCTGGCGCTCGACGGGAAGACGGTTGTTGTTGCTGAGCATGATCTTGCCGTTCTGGATTATCTGTCTGACCAAGTCCATATTTTCTATGGCAATCCCGGAGTGTATGGCATAGTCTCAAAGGTTCATGGAGTCAGGGAAGGAATAAACATCTATCTCGATGGTTATCTCGCCGATGAGAATGTGAGGTTTCGTGACGAGCCTGTGCGTTTTCACGCCAAGCCGCCTTCACAGGGCTGGTCCTCGGATCAGCTACTGCTCAAGTGGGATTCTCTGAAGAAGAGCTACGAAGGTTTCACACTCAACGTCAGTGCTGGTGAAGTGTGGAAAGGCGAGGTCATAGGAGTACTGGGGCCGAACGGAATTGGAAAGACCACCTTCATCAAACTGATCGCCGGCATCGAAGACCCTGACGTGGGATCGAGCCCAGCTGAGCAGGGGATGCAGGTAAGCTACAAACCCCAGTACATCACGCCAGAACATGAAGGGACCGTTGAATCACTCCTGAGGAACATAGTTGGAGAAAGTTTCAGCTCTACGTGGTACGTGTCGGAGATAATTCAACCCCTTAACATTGGGCGGCTCCTCAACAATGAGGTTCAGGAGCTGAGCGGAGGCGAACTTCAACGAGTCGCGATCGCCTTGTGCCTCTCGAGAAGGGCCTCTCTATATCTCTTGGATGAGCCGAGCGCATATCTGGACGTCGAGGAAAGGCTTTCTATGGTTAAGGCGGTTCGTCGGATAACTGAGAACAGGGGCTCTGCAGCCTTTGTGGCTGAGCATGATGTGGTCGCTCAGGACTTCTTAGCGGATCGCTTGATGGTCTTCGCTGGTGAACCAGGTGTGAGCGGATCCGCGGGTGAGGTGACATCCCTTCGTGACGGGATGAACTCTTTCCTGAGAGGGATGGATACAACCTTTAGGCGTGATCCCACGACGCGCAGGCCGAGAGTGAACAAGCTAGGGTCCAGAATGGATCTATACCAGAAGGAGAAGGGTGAGTACTACTACCTTGGGGTCACGGAAGAAGAGACCTAGACATCGCGGATCCCCACTCCTTCAAAAACCTATTTCTACCCTCAGAGCTCATTCACCTCTGAGGATTTACGATTGAAGGTTACGGTGAGCGTCATAAAGGCCGACGTTGGATCGGTCGGGGGACATTGCTGCCCGCACCCCCTCCAGCTTGAGTCGTGCAGGAAAGTACTGGAGAAGTGTGTGGATGATGGAACGCTGATCGACTTTTACGTCACGCATGCGGGCGATGACATTGAACTCATCATGACTCACACCCGGGGTGAAGACAGTCGCGGAATTCATGAGGCTGCATGGAACGCCTTTGTCGACGCGACGAAGGTCGCCAAGGCCATGCACCTCTACGCGGCTGGCCAAGATCTCTTAAGCGACGCATTCTCCGGCAACGTCAGAGGAATGGGCCCTGGCGCTGCCGAGATATCCTTCGAGGAGAGAAAATCTGAGCCGGTCATGATATTCATGGCCGACAAGACCGAGCCATCAGCGTTTAATCTGCCTTTCGCAAAGGTCTTTGCAGACCCCTTCCACACCACGGGGCTCGTGATAGATCCACGCCTCCACCAAGGGTTCAGGTTCGAAGTCGTCGACGTCATAGACCACAAGAAGGCAGTGCTGGAGACACCTCAGGAGCTCCATGATCTTCTAGTGCTGATCGGCGATACGTCGAGGTTCGCGATCCGCCGAATATGCAGCAAGGATGAGAAACTCGGAGTCGCAGCCTCGATCAGCACGGAGAAGCTCAGCCTCACAGCCGGCCACTATGTGGGAAAGGACGATCCCTGTGCTGTGGTCAGAGCGCAGGCTGGTCTGCCCGCCGTCGGAGAGGTCCTTCAGCCGTTCTTGGTTCCTCACTTGGTTGCTGGATGGTGTAGAGGATCGCACTACGGCCCATTCTATCCTTGCTCTATCGAAGACTCCGCTCCGACCTACTTTGATGGTCCGCCGAGGATCTGCGCCTTGGGATTCCAGGTTAGGGATGGCCACCTCGTCGGGATGGAAGACCCGTCGAAATCTAAGGTTGGTTTTCATGAGCCAGTAGACTACTTCAAGTCCACGGTCTTCGACCACGCCCGTGCCAAGTCGACGGAGATTGCGGACTACATTAGAAGGCATGGGCCATTCATGCCAGCGATAGTCCCGCCGGAAGAGCTCGAGTACACGACCCGACCGGAAGTTCTGAAGAAGCTCGAGTCGAGGATGCAGCCTCTCTAGCTGGTAGGGCCTTGCCTCGCCAAGCCATCTCGACGCCTCTTATTCTCCTGAATCTGAAGACTTACCTTGAGTCGACGGGCAAGAACGCTGTAAAGCTTGCTCAGATGTCGGAGGAGATCCATGGCCAAACCGGGATATGCATTGCAGTCGCCCCTCAGTTGACGGATCTCAGTGAAGTTGTCAGAAGGACTAGCATTCCAGTGTTTTCCCAGCACATAGATCCGATCCTGCCTGGAAGCCATACGGGACATGTCTTGCCCGAGTCCGTCAAGGAGAGCGGCGCGTCAGGCACACTCATAAACCATTCAGAGAGGCGTCTCGGACTGTCGGAAATCGATATGTGCATTCAGAGAGCAAAGCAGGTAGGTCTGACGACGGTGGTATGCTCTGATAGCACGCAGGCGAGTGTGTCCGTCGCGGCTTTGAGTCCTGATGTGGTTGCTGTCGAACCTCCAGAGCTGATCGGCTCTGGTATACCCGTTTCGAAGGCGAGGCCTGAAGTGGTGAGCAGCACGGTCGAAGCCGTTGCCAAGATCGACGGGCGGGTCAAGGTACTTTGCGGTGCCGGAATCTCTACCGGAGAAGACATCGTGGCTGCCTTGAGGTTGGGCTCCGTCGGTGTTCTCTTGGCGAGCGGAGTGATCAAGGCGAGAGACCCGAGAGCCGTATTGCTGGAGATGGCAGAAGCCGCCGCGAGGTCTCTATAACTGTCTGCTGGTGGATAGAGTGAAGGTCGATGTAGAGTGCGCCCCGTGTCTTCTCTATCGGGGATACCGTGAACTCTTGAAGGCTACCGATGACCCGGAGATTCGGTTTGAAGTCATCAAGGGTCTTCTGAAACTGGAGCAGAGTGAGTTTGGCCCTGATGCTGTTCCAGCCGTCCTTGGGACGAAGAGAGATCGTCTGATCAAGGCCTTGACGAGCGTAGCTGACCCGTATCGGCAGGATAAGGAGAGATCAAACCGTTATGCTCTCATGCTTTTCCCTACATTGAGGGAGAGGGTTCTATCTAGGAGTGGCAGCTGGGAAAGTTTCTTCGAGGCTGCGAGGCTGGCGATCCTGGGGAACTCGATAGAGATGGACGTCCTTGATCACAGCTTCAGCCTCGAAGACATCTCGCATTTGGTCGAGCCGTTGCCGCTCGGTATCGATGCCTCCAAGGAGTTCTTCGAGCTTGCCAAGAAGTCGCGTGGTGTGCTCTTCATCTGCGACAACGCGGGAGAGATCGTCTTTGATAGGATACTGATCGAGCGGATCAAGGGGCTTGGTGCGAGATGCACAGTTGCCGTGAAGGGAGGGCCTGTGCTCAATGACGCCACTCTCGTCGACGCTCGTGAGGCGGGACTCGATGAGGTTGCTGATGAGATCATTACTACGGGCTCAGATGCGGTTGGCGTTTTGCTAGAGGAATCCTCGAAGCAGTTCAGGGAAGTCTTTGCTGACAGTTGTCTGGTTGTGGCAAAGGGCATGGGGAACTATGAGACCCTGACCGAGGAGTCTGTGCCAGTCCCGGTGGCGCACCTCTTGGTGGCCAAGTGTGATCCGGTTGCGCGGAGCATTGGTGTGAAGAGAGGTGAGGGAGCGGCCGCCATTAGGAGTCCGACCGTCCGCTGAGAATAATTTCTGCAATCTCTTTGACACCCTTTCCGTGCTTTTGATTTGCGATGTAGGTGGCTGCCTTGCGGGTCTGTTCGGGTGCATCGGGGAAGGTCGCGCTGAAGCCCGCGACTTTGAACATGTCGATGTCGTTCAGGTTATCGCCGATCGCGGCGATCTCTTCTGTCTCGAGCGTCAGTGTCTTGGCCGCTGCTTCCACTCCGGTTCCCTTGTTTACGCGGGCATCGACGAGGTGATATGCGAATCCGCTGTCCAGCACGTGGCTGCCCGCGCCTTTCCTGCGGAGGATCTCGTTTGCGGAGTCTAGGTCGAAGGTTCTTGCTAGGACGATGTCGACGTATCTCTGGAATGAGTGTACCTCCCTGACTTTCTCGCCCAGTTCTTTTTTGAGTTCCTTGAGGCCCAGTTCGGCGAATCTTCTGTCTCCCATCAAGGTGTAGTCGGCGGGTCCTCTTCCTATGACTCCCCCGTTCTCTGCAATCACGAGCCCGAATGTTCCGATATATGTTGAGAGGACGTGGGTTGCGCAATAGCTTCTTCCACTTGTGAGGACAACCTTCATACCTCTCTCCTCAAGTTCTCGGACTGCCATGAGGGAGTCGATGTCTAGCCTCCTCTTCTCATCCGTGAGGGTTCCGTCAACGTCCGCGACCACTGCTCTAATTCTCATCTGCTGCACCAAACCTTTTCGACGATGTTTTGCGCCTAGTTTTTGTCCATAATCGTACTCAACGATCTAAGAGTTATCCGCTCCTTATGCAGAATATGTGTGTTGGAGGCTCAGGGCTCGAGGCTCGGAGTTGCAGGCAATATGTCTGAGCTTGTTACGCTGACAGTCAAGGTTCCAGCCTCTGTCTTTCAGGAGCTGAGGCTCCGTATTCCGGAGGGAGAGCGCAGTGACTTTGTGAGAGATGCGATACTCGAGAAGCTAGATCGCGCGCCGAAGCCCGACAGGCTCGCCGAGCTGGAGCGCCGGATGGAGAGGCTTGAGAGTTCTATCTTTGAGATGAAGAAGGCCTTGGCTCAGCTCGAGATATTGACGTATGAGAGTGGAGAGAAGGATCTCTACACTTTTTGCGTTGACGAGCAGGATCGCAAGATAGTGGATTTCTTGGTGCAGAAGAGAGGTGCAACAACGACTGAGATCGCCGAGACTACGGGGATAGAGAGGAGTGAGGTGCTCAGCAGACTGCAGAGGATTCAAGGCAGATCTAGGAGGGAGCTTGGAAAAGGCTTGGTGAAATTCTATCCGGGGCTTAGGGAGGGGAAGATGAGGGCCTGGTGGATCGATGAGAAGGCCTGACCCCTCGGAACTTTTTATCTCTGTGCTCGAAGAGTATCTGTGGGCCCGTGGCCTAGCTAGGATATGGCGCTGATCAGTTCTCTGAGCGCAAGCCTCCGGAGCCGGAGATCCCGGGTTCAACTCCCGGCGGGCCCGCCACAACCGTCTGAGTCCCCACTCCGCCAACCTCACATTCTGTTGCTAAGGATGGTTTCAAAGATGCGAATAGGTTTGAGTCCTCTATGATTCGAACCTACATGCCGCAGTAGGTCTCTTCTTTCCTACTTCATATGAGCTCCCTTCGGGAACGAGTGGGTTGTCCTCAAGGTAGTCGAGGAATACATTCTTGCATGGCGACCGCAGGATTCACGCTGTTTCTTTGGCTACCCTTGTCAAAGCGCTAAACCAGCGCTTCAGGACTTGGTCTGCATTCAAGGTGGACTCGCTAATCTGGCGTCTGTGAATCCGGTCGTCAAAGTCGTTGTCGTCGGGCTGTTTCCGGGCGAGAGCTGCTTAGCCCTTGGAGTATGTGTACCTTCAAGGGATCAGCCCACCTAAGTTTCTTATGACGGACGGCTGGGCGTCAGGGAAACAGTTCGGCTGTATGGCAGGCCTGTTGGACAGCATCAACCTGCGGTGCATGCGTCTTCAACGCGACGGCATCGCTGACGTCATTCATCACAGCTACGTTTCTATCGGTGGCAACATACTCTGTTACGCCAGTCGTTGCTAATGAAAGTGTCTGACCACCTCCCCTGAATTTGCGCCCACTATGGATTTGCGAGAAGATTCTCGTCCGCGAACTTTATAGATACCACATGACTTGGCAACGTGAAGAGTGAGAGACAATGCTGTCGCGCTCGAATGGGTGAGAGTCTTGTCTTACGACGCAGCTGCCTTTGCCGACCCAAGAGAGCTTCTTTCTCGACTCGGTTCAGGACCGGATGGCCTTTCCAACGAGGAAGCGCGACTGAGATTAGGGAAGTATGGCCCTAACGTCTTCCCATCAGGCAAGAGAGCAGATCCGGCTGAGAAATTCGTCACTCAGTTCAGGAACATGTTCAATGTTCTGCTGATTGTCGCGTCTGCTCTCTCTTTCATCAGCGGCTGGTTTTACAGTGATCCGAGCTCAGTTCAGATGGGCCTCGCGATTCTCGGAGTCGTCGTACTGAATGCGTTCTTCAGTGTGATTCAGGAGTACAGAGCGGAGAAGGCAGTTCAGACAATCTCTCGACTGGTTCCTAGGAATGCGAAAGTCGTTAGGGGCGGCGATGTGCGCGAGGTGAGCGTTGCTGATGTTGTGCCGGGAGACATAATCGCACTGGAGGAGGGCGACAGAGTTCCCGCCGATGCGCGGCTGGTGCGCGCGTTTGAGACCTCAGTTGATAACTCCATTCTGACTGGAGAGTCAGAACCCCGGAGACGCTTTGCCACGATGGAACGACAGACAATCAACAGCATGACGGACTATCATAACATAGTCTTCGCCGGGACCACTCTAGTCTCCGGAATCGCGAGAGGCGTTGTCCTCACAACGGGCAAGCTCACACAGTTCGGGCAGGTCGTTTCAATCTCCAAGGGCATAAGAGAACCGTTGAGCCGTCTGGAGAAGGAAATCGACTCAGCAGCAAAGCTGAACTTCCTCGTAGCAATCCTAGTGGGCGGCATATTCACTGTTGTGGCAAACATCTTTGTCAAGCTCACGGTGACCGAGAGCATTCTCTTTGCCATTGGAGTTATGGTCTCGCTCGTTCCAGAAGGATTTCAACTCACAGTTTCGCTTTCCTTGGCACTTACCGCGTTGGCCATGTCCAAGAGAAATGTCGTCGTCAAACGCCTTTCCTCGATCGAAACCCTCGGATCGGCAACCGCGCTCTGTGTTGACAAGACGGGCACGATCACCAGTGGGGAAATGATGGTGACGAAGCTCTGGACTAACGGAGAGGTCTTTGAGGTCACGGGCGATGGCTATTCGCCAGAGGGTTTCGTCAGAACTGCGGGCCAACGCGTGAGCAGTACTGAAAGACCGCACATCCTCACACTCTTTGAAGTTGCGACGTTCTGCAATAGCGCGAAGATAAACCCACCTTCTGACAGGATCTCCCGGTGGAGTGTGCTCGGCGATCCTACCGATGGGGCTTTCCTTGTTTTCGCTGGGAAGGGGGATTTTAACTTGGGGGAGGCCTTGGCTGGGACCCCAAGGATTGCGCTGATTCCTTTCGATTCAAAGCGGCGGATGATGACAAGCATACACCGAACACCCGACGGGAAGGTTGTCGCATATTGCAAAGGTGCACCCGATGAGATTCTCTCCAAATCAACTCGTGTTCTTCTTGAAGATCGGCATCTGGTTTTGGACAACGCCCGCAAAGCCGTTGTAGGGCACCAACTTGAGGAATTCGCGGCGGACGGCTTTCGGGTTCTCGCCTTGGCCACGCGAGATCTGTCGGACGAGCTAGGGGAGTACAGGACAGAGACCGTTGAAAGGGATCTAACCTTCGTTGGTTTGGCCGCGCTCCAGGATCCGCCAAGGCCTGCGATTGAGGCGACCGTGTCCTCAGCGCGCAGGGCGGGTATCCGCGTAATCATGGTGACGGGAGACCACGAGACCACCGCTGAAGCCATCGCGAGAAGAACAGGCATCATTACGTCAGGCGACGCTCGCATAATCACCGGCGGTGAGCTTTCCCAACTGGACGAGACACAACTCCTGCGACTCCTCGACGGTCAAGAGATTGTGTTTGCAAGAATCTCTCCAGAGCAGAAGCTACGGATAGTTCGAGCGCTGAAGTCGCGGGGCGAAACGGTTGCCGTGACAGGCGACGGAGTGAATGATGCGCCTGCATTGATGGAAGCTGAGGTAGGAATTGCCATGGGGTTGGGGGGAACAGATGTCGCTAGAGAATCGGCCGATATCGTTCTCTTGGATAACAACTTTGTCTCAATGGTGGATGGCGTGCGGCTGGGGAGAGCTATGTTCGACAATTTGAGGAAGTTTGTGACCTACGTCTTCACCCACAATTGGGCACAATTGCTGGCCTTTCTGGTCTTCGTCTTCCTACAGGTGCCACTTCCAATATTGGTCGTACAAATACTCGCAATTGATCTCGGAATGGACATCTGGCCATCTTTGGCGCTCATCATCGAACCCCCCGAGCCGGGAGTGATGGACAGGCCACCGCGACGTGCAGATAGTCGGCTCCTCGATGCCACGATCTTGCTGAAGGCGCTCTACGTCGGTTTTATCATTGGGGCTGGGTCACTGTTGTGGGTGTTTCATACGTGGATGACTGGGGGGTGGAGCTTCGGGCAGCCCGTTGTAAATGACCCACAGATCTACGCCAAAGGAACTGCCGTTTTTGTTGCCGGAATCATGACAGGGCAGTTGGGAAACTTCCTCTCGATCAGGGCAGGTTCTGGATCAGCCCTACAACTCAGCCCGCTTCGAAACAGGTGGCTGTTCATTGGTGTGGGATTGCAGGTGTGTATCCTTCTGGCCTTGGTCTACATTCCGTTCCTGCAACCACTCTTCAACACGGCTCCTCTCTCAAGCCTCGACTGGGCGGCACTCTGCAGTATCGCTGTCGTGGTCCTGATTGTGGAAGAGGTAAGGAAGGTCGCTGCAAGGAAGAAGGACTCGCCTACTCACTCCATCAATAGCGCTTCGACCAAGCCCATTTGACCACCTTGGGTGCGGCGCATCGGGCATGCATTTGACTAGGTTCAGATCACCACCTCCATGTCAATTTTAGCAGGTTCCTTCGGGCGCCGACTTGTGCAGCATAGATACCCGCCCAAACGTTGTCACAATCGAGGATTCTGGAAGCGTATATCTAGTCGATTGAGGAACTGTTCGGCAGTTGGTGCCAGTGGTGCCCCAATATACGGCAGTAAGCTGCAAGGGAGGAGTGGCGTCTCAAGTGCATTCAGCCACCATCGAGGGACTAAAGACCCTAGAACAAGGTGGCAACGCCTTCGACGCAGCAATAAAGGTTAGCAGCCTTCTGACAGTCCTGCTCCCTCACACTGGAAGTGTGGGCGGAGACGGATTCCTTCTAGCCTTGAAGAGTAATGGTGAGCTGACGGCCTACAACGGTTCTGGAAGGTCGGCTCAGAAGCTGCCTGTAGATGAGTTCTTGGAGAGGAGGCCGGTTAGAGGCCCATTGACGATCACGGTTCCTGGCCTAGTCGACCTCTGGGAGAGGATGAACGAAGACCATGGGTCGATGGATCTCGGTCACCTCCTACGCAAGGCCGCATCTCTGGCCGGAAATGGCGTGAACGTTCAAGAGGCGCTTGGCCGGGCGATTGAGTCCAGCCGCACGGCTTTATCTGAATATGAAGGCTGGAAGCGTGTTTTTGGCGGGTTGCAGGTTGGTTCATGGACGCGGTTTCCGAGGATGGCCAAGCTGTACGGGGCCGTAGCGAGAAGCGGGGCCGACGCATTCTATAGAAGCGAGATCACGGAGGAGCTAGTCGCTGAGCTCAATCGGTGCGGCGTGCCTCTGACCTACGAGGATTTCGCTGAGCACAGAGGTGAGAAGATTTCGCCGATCCAGTGTAAGTACCGAGATTACGATCTCTATGAGCTGCCTCCCAACACTCAGGGAGTGTCGACACTCCAACTCTTGAAGGCGATGGATTTGGCTGGGCTGCACAGGATGTCCTTTGAAAACCCTGACAGGGTAAGGGAGTTCCTGAGGCTATCGGTCGGCGTCTACGAGGATAGGGATACATATGTGGCCGATCCGAGGTGCTATGAAGCACCCATAGAGAAGTTGCTCTCTACGACATACCTGAAGATGAGGTTCGCGAAAGAGGCTTGTCGCTCGAGTTCGCTCGAGTCGAGGGACACAACCTTCTTCACGGTGGCTGACAGGTTCGGAGATTTTGTGGGGTTCATACAGAGTATCTTTCACGGCTTCGGCTCAGGAATCGTCGTGAACGATATCCCGTTTCATAATCGAGGAGCCGGCTTTGCACCGCGCCCAGGCCTCCCCAACAGCCCGGCACGAAGGAAGAGGCCTTTGCACACTCTGTCGATCCTGCTTGCTCGTCATGACAACCAAGGCGACTATCTTGTTGGCTGTGCTGGAGGTGACTTCAGGCCTCAGATACACGCTGAGGTGATGGCAAATGCGGCCGACTACGGTATGCCGCTCTCCGAGGCTGTTGAAGCACCCCGATTCATTATGACGTCTTGGGAAGAGAAAGCTATGGAGGCTTACATTGAGGACGGTCTCTGGTCTCCTGATCTTCCCAGCTGGATCAAGAAGATCGGATACCAGTCCCACACGGCGGGGATCGTTCACGCTGCGAGGAAGAGGCGAGACGGCGTGTTTGAGTTTGTAGCTGATCCTCGCGGAGGAGGCGTTGCCGCAGTTTCGCTTTGATGAGGTCATGAAGAGGTTCTAGTGACGGTATCCGAGTGCGCATCTCGGACCGATGCAGAATATTGGATGGGACGAGAAAGGGGATAGAGAGCGGAAGTGTTGTCGCAAAGGGGCGTGACG
>Ga0315307_1000284_pt1 | contig 21237 bp, 15 predicted proteins | sample TDP2_MG_FD_203079 | JGI IMG/M metagenome (GOLD analysis project Ga0315307, IMG submission 203079) | Freshwater sediment microbial communities from Lake Towuti, South Sulawesi, Indonesia - TDP2 | ecosystem: Environmental > Aquatic > Freshwater > Lake > Sediment | place: Indonesia: South Sulawesi...
GCCCTGCGAGCGCCACGTGCAGCGCGCTGGTGCCGCTGGTGGTCGAGACCCCGAACTTCGCGCCACACCACTCCGCGAAGGCCTGCTCGAACTTCATCCCCAGCGGCCCCGTCCAGTAGTTGACTTTTCCGCTCTTCAGCACCTCCACCACCGCGTCGCACACCTTCGGGTCGAACTCCGGCCAGAACGGAAAAGGTCTCTCGTTGACCGGCCTGCCGCCATCAATCGCAAGCTTGTCACCCTTGCTCGCCATCGCTATCTCCTCCGACTTGCTCCGCCAGGCCGCCCCCGGCCCTGTCAACCGGGAGGCGGGGGCACCTCCAGCCAGGCTCCGCCCCGCTGGGCCGATTCCCAGGCCACCAGTCCGGGCACGGTCAAATCCCAGGCCCGCACCTGGTCCAGCGCCGGCTTGCGGCCGCCCTCCAGCGCCTCCGCGAACTGCAAGAAGGTACTGTAGTCCGCGGTGCCGTGGCCGCCCAGGGTCGCCCACTCTGGTGCCCTGGCCTCCAGCTCGGGCCACTCCATCACCCGGGCCTGGTCCATCTGCCCGTGGACATAGAGCAAGCCCTGCTGGATGTGCCGCTTCGGATCGGGGCCGCGGCGATCCGTCTCCACGAATCCCTTCGTGCCCTGGAGGTGATGATAGTGGATCGGTGGATGGCGCGGTGCCACCTGGGTGCGGGTCATCTTGATGAGCATCTTCCGCTCGGTCTCGAAGGCCGCCAACTGGATGTCAATCCCCCCGACTCCAGCTTCGGGGAGGAGGCGGTGACCATCCCCTATCGCCATCGCCCGCACGATGCGATCCCCGGTGAGATAGAGGATGGGCCCCAGGGAGTGAGAGCAGTAGTGGACGGGAGGCCGCTCGGCGCGCCAGAGCTTCTCCCCGGTCCGCGAGTTGATCAGCAGCTCAGGGATGGGATGAAGGTAGTCGGCCTCAGCATAGATGATCTCGCCGAGCTCACCTGCCCGGAGCAGCTTCTCCCACTCCCCGAACACCGGCCGGAAGATCTCGTTCTCGGCCAGCATGTAGATCTTGCCGCTCCGCCTGGCGGCCTCCACGATCCGGGCGCAGCCCTCGATGGTGTTGGCGGCAGTCACCTCGCTCATCACGTTGATCCCTGCCTGCAGCGCCATCACCGCCTGGTCGGCGTGAGCGGGGATGGGCGTGCCGATGATCACCGCATCGAGCTTCGGGCTGGCCTGGAGGAAGCTCTCGTAACTGGTCCAGCAGCGGGAGTCGGGAAGACCCAGGTCCGGCTGGTGGCGAGCCAGGGCCTCCGGATCTGAGTCACACAGCGCGATGATCTCGAACCTCGGATCACGGCAGGCCAGATGACCGTAGGCCGACCCGCGCCCGCAGCCCACCAGCCCAAGCTTCCACCTGCGCGCCATGAACTTACCCCTCTTCGTCTGCCCCGCGCAACGGGGCCGGGCTCACGCCACCTGAGGGCGGCGGCGTTGAGCAGTTCGCTCGCCTGCCGATCCGCTCCTCTTCCTCTCGGGCGCAGCCCCACGACAGGCGGCCGGGTAGGAGGCGGCCACCTGCTGAGTCCTGCCGGGCAAGACGAGAGCGAGATGCGAACAGATCAGCCTCTGAGCGGGCCGCAGGCCTCAGGCACGTTGCCGCCCCGTGCGAAGGCCATTGGAAGGCCTGCGGGATGAGAGGCATACATCAGGCAGCAGGCGGTCGGCCCTGGCGGAGTTTGTGCCCGCAAGGGACAGCCATGCCGAGCGCTCCAGAGAGCCAGACGAAAGGAGGTGGCGAGATGGCGACCTGCAAGACCAAGAAGCCCTGCGGGACGGGGAAGAAGACGGGCAGGAAGTCCTCCAAGAAGTAGCGGTAGTTCGGCATGTCCCCAGGGGACCGAGGCTGTGATGGAACTCGGCCGTCGGCCCGGATCGCGCAGTAGATCCGGGCCGATGCTCAACTCAGCCGGGCTGGCGTACCAATGCCGCGCAACAGGAGGGGAGAGACCATGTCGCACAGCTCCCGGAAGTCAGAGCAGCGGTCGGTGGTGGTAGATCCTGACCCCAAGTACGAGCTCTCCCCCTACCTGTTCATGCAGTTCATGGAGCCTCTGGGCACCACAGACGGTTCCGTCGAGGCCGCCTGGGATTTCCAGCGCGAGTGCTGGCGGGAGGACGTCGTGGCGGCCGCCCGGGCGCTCGCCCCGACGATGCTCCGCTGGGGCGGCATCTTCTGCTCCTACTACCGCTGGCGCGAGGCCGTTGGACCCCGAAGCAGACGGAAGCCAGTCTATAACCTCCACTGGGGTGGTGTTGAGACCAACCAGGTCGGCACACACGAGTTCGTTGACTTCTGCCGCACAATCGGGGCCGAGCCGCTGCTGGGGGTGAACTTCGGGTCCGAAGGCAGGAAGCACTGGGCCAGGCCGTTGAAGGGCGGCATCCGGTCGGCTGGCCCCCGAGAGGCGGCTGACTGGGTGGACTACTGCAATAACCCTGGCAACCGGGAGAGAAGGGCGAACGGTGCCAAGCGCCCGCTCGGCGTGCGCTTCTGGCAGATCGGGAACGAGACCTCGTACGGCAGAAGCGGCTATGACTGCGAGGTCGCTGCCAGGCGTACCCTCGAGTTTGCTGGGGCGATGCGGCGGGCCGACCCCGAGGTGACTCTAATCGGCTGGGGCGACAGCGGCTGGGCGAAACGGATGCTGGAGGTGGCGGGGGCAGAGCTGCAGTACATCGCTTGCCACCACTTCTTCGGTCCGGGTCCCGACTCGCCCCTGGCCGGATTGAGGTACCGCCACGACCCCGCAGGGGCCTGGCAATGCCTGATGGACGCCTGGGAGTCCACCGATGTGAAGATCCGGCAGATGCGCAGTCAGATCGCCGGCCACCCCGTGGGGCTAGCCCTCACTGAGAGCCACTTCGCGCTCCCGGGCCGGAACCGAGGAGAGGTGCTCTCCACCTGGGCGGCCGGGGTCGCGTATGCGCGCATCTTGAACGTACACGCGAGGCATGGCGAGGTGCTCAAGATAGCCAACCTCGCCGACTTCTGTGGCACCCGCTGGATGGTCAACGCGATCATGATCCCGACGCCTCAGGGCGGGCCGAGAGCGTACCTCATGCCAGTTGCCCAGGTCATATCCCTCTTGAGGCATCATGTTGGCCGGCACGCAGTCGGGGTCGCCAGTGCGCCTCACGCACTGGACGTCACGGCCAGTCGCACCGGGAAGCGGCTCTTCCTGCACGTGGTGAACACCAGCCGCACCGAAACCATCCGCGCCCGCATCAAGGTGGTGGGAATGCGAACCCGCGGGGGTCGGGCCTTCCAGATCGCTGACGATCCCTGGCGGGAGATAGATGAGACGGCGCCCGATCTCTTCTCACCAGCCGAGCACGCTCTGCCATCCTCCGGGAACTGCCGGTTCCCTCCGGCCTCCGTGACAGCGCTGGAGCTGTCCCTCGAGGGGCTGCCCCGGCCCGGCTAGCGCGCAGCGCCGGCCGGCGACAAGAGCAGCTCGAGCGCCTCCAGATGCGTCTGCTCCACGGCCGCGAGGAAGCGGAACACTTTGCCCAAGTCCAGGTCCTTGGTCCTGGTCGCGTGAGCGCGGTAGAAGTCGCGACTCGCCAGCTCCAGCTCTCTGGCGTTCTCATAGACGCCTTGGTAGGTCGCGTCTCGCCCGATCCGCCCAACGGTGGCGGCCAGCACCTCCTGTAGGCCGAGCGCCGCGGGCTGAGCAGCCCCGCGTTGGTCAGTCGCTTGCTCGCGTTGCCCACGGGCTACAACGCGCTGGTACTGGCGTATCACCATCGCATGGCTCGCCTCGTCGTTCGCCAGAGACCGAAGCACGGACTGGATTATGGGGTCTGTGACCCGGGCGGCCGCATCGAGGTAGAAATCGCGTCCTCGCTGTTCGAACTCGGCCGCCGATTGCAGCACTAACTCGAGCGTCTCCATCTCCCTCAGCCTCCCGGCCAGACGCGTGTCCCTCTGTTCTCGCGGCTGTGTCTGCCCAGCACCTCCATACTACCCCTGTGGGAGCAACGCCTTGTTCGCGTGGTAACTGGCAACGACTTGCGGGGAGTGGCTCAGACAGCCGCCCAAAGCAGAAGATACGGGCTGCCGCGGGACATGGTGAGCCCCATAGGTTGTACCCGTGGGATTGTTCCCCCTGCGTGTTACCAGTTACGGTGCATCAGGCGTGACGGGGTCTATCTGGTCCCACCCGTCGCTCTCCAATCGCCCCGAGAACGGGGCTCCCACCTCTTGACGCGAAGCCGTGCGAGGTGTACTAAGAGGACGGAATCTCACGGGTGCGGGGCGCGACGGCGGGCTGTGGTGTTCGGACCAGCGCCTGGTGCCCCGGCTGACTCAGGCAGGGGGAAGGAAGGGGGTGACAGCAGACGGCCCGATGCACTGGCAGTCAGCTAGGCGGTAAGGATCGTTTCGGGGAAAGGAGGAGGGTAGCATGCTACGGCGTGCGCGAGGTTTCACTCTCATCGAGCTACTGGTGGTGATCGCGATTATTGCGATCCTGGCGGCGATGTTATTCCCGGTCTTTGCCAGAGCAAGAGAGTCAGCCCGGAAGATCCAGTGCCTCGCCAACGTCAAGAACATCGCCACGGCCTTCCAGATGTACCTGGTGGACTATGACCGGTTTCCGCCGAGCCAGCATCAGCCAGAGGTGTGGGACTGGCTGGTGAACGTGATGGGCGAGGGTGAGTGCAGCTGCCATTCCTGGACGCAGGACCCGTACCTGCGCTGGATGGTGATCCTCGACGAGTACGTCAGGAACCGGGATGTCTGGCGCTGCCCGAGCTCGCGGATGCAGCCGACCTTCATGATCAACCCCTGCGTGCCGGACTGGTTCACCGCCATGAAGAACGGCCCCAACGAGTGCTTCACTAGCCTCTACGCGGACGCGTTTCCGCCAGGATGGGGCGGCACCATCACGGACTCCTACGTGCAGCGGGATAGCTGCGCTGGCCCGGACACCGGCGGCATCGAGATCGGGATCGGGGTCGCCTCCTGGCACGCCATGGACGAAAAGACCAGCCAGATAAAGGACCCGGCCAAGAAGGTGGTCTGCGGTGACACCGCCGCCCAGATCGAGATAGCCAGATGCTCCTGGCTAGCCTACCCGGACACCTGTCGGCTGGACGGCGCAGGCTGCAATGATCGTACAACCGTGTGTGCTGATTGGGAGAACTGCTCGTGGACAGTGGACTGCGGGGCCGGCGATATCCGTTTCGGATACGACCCACAGTACCGCAAGGACCATGCTCGCGCCAGGCATCTAGGGGGCAGTAACATCGGCTTCGCCGACGGCCACGCAGCCTGGATGCACGCTGAAGTGATCCTGTTTGGCGGTGACGAGGCCCACGCCTATGGCAGGACGGCGGCCCCGCTGGAGGGTCTAGAGATCTGCGGGGTCTTTGTCGCGCCGTTCCCGTAGAACCACCCCTGCACCCACTGCGCGGCCACGGCTCCGCCGGGGCCAGGGACTGGGCGGAGTCCGCCCGAGGCGGACTCCGCCCCTTTCTGCCCCCTGCACCTACAGATTCTCTTGCATCAGGGTAAGACCCCTGATGCAAGAGAATCTCTCAGAAGGGCGCCAGACGCTCTCCTGGGGAGTCTCTTGAATCATGGTCTCTCACCATGATTCAAGAGACTCTGTAGTCCGCCAGACTGCGGAGGTGGCGGCGTGATGGGCGAGGCCTTTCGTCTGCTGTGGTGTCCGCGAGTCGCGTTCAGGACCGACGCAGCTCGCCTCTTGACCAGAAGCTATGTGGGGTGTATGAAAGGGGCAGGCTTGAGTGCAGGTGCAGTATCACGCTCGGCTGCCGCGCGGAGCAGGCTGTCGGCCCGGGGTCGGCGGAAGCGCCTGTCCCGCGCGGGCGGCTCAGGGGAAGGAGGTGATAGCGCGCTCTCCAGGTTGGTGCTGGGGTCGGCGTCGGGGAAGGTCGTGCGCAAAGGAGGCGAGGAGCATGCTGCGGCGTGTACGGGGCTTCACCCTGATCGAGCTGCTGGTGGTGATCGCGATCATCGCGATCCTCGCGGCGATACTGATGCCAGTCTTCGCGCGGGCGCGGGAATCGGCCCGCAAGATCCAGTGCCTGTCCAATGTGAAGAACATCGCCACGGCCATCCAGATGTACCTCACTGACTACGACAAGCTCCCCCCAGATGAGCATCGTCCAGAGGTCCTCGATTACTTCGACTCCTATCCCGGAGGGGGCAACGAGTGGGTGTGGGTGCCGTTCAGCATCTACCCGCACTGTCACCGCGCCTGGCAATCGAATCCCTATCTGCGCTGGCCGGTGATCCTCGAGGAGTACGTGAAGAACCGGGACGTGTGGCGGTGTTCTTCCGCCCGGATGGTGGCCAGCGTCGGGTTCATCAACCCCGACCCGAACTGGTTTGGCTATCTGCTGCGCAACGAGGGGCAGTGGGGGAGGAACCGACCGGTCTGGATCTGTCCACCGATCTCCTTCCCGAACGGATGGGGCGGCAGTGTGACGGACTCCTGCTTGCAGCAGAAGCAGGGCAGCGAGGACAGCGGCGCGTTCGAGATGGGCATCAGCAACACCCATTGGCCAGAGCTGAAGACGAACCAGGTAGAAGATCCGAGCTGGTTCGTGGTGGTGGCCGATTCCGGCGCTCAGTTCGATAGCTTTATGGTGGGCACGATGGTGCTGCCAGATGTGTGCGGGCTGGAATGCGCCGGCCCAGGATGCTATCCGGACTGGGACTGCTGCCCAGATGCCAGGTCCCTCGGGCTGGCAGACGACGTGCTGAAGACCGATAAGAGCCTCTGGAAGGAGTACAGTCGGCACCTGGGCGGCTCCAACCTGGGGTTCATGGACGGGCACGCCGCCTGGATGAGGGCAGAAGCCATTCTGGCTGCCATGGACCCCCACAAGTACGTGCCCGCCACCATCGCCCAGTGGGAGTGGCCCGTCTTCCTGGGCAAGATGCGCGGGCCTAACGAGTGCTGGGGGCCCTTCACTACACCGGACACGCGCGAGGATTGGTCTTCCGGCTGCGGTGTGCCGCCGCTGAACTGACCGCGCCCTTTGTGTCAGGGCAATCTGGTCTCAAGGCTCAAGGGGGCTTCTGTAGCCCCCTTGAGCCCGTCAGGCACCGTTGCCGGGTCGGCCTCACGGGAAGTCTCAGCTGCAGATTCTCTTGCATCAGGGTAAGACCCCCGATGCAAGAGAATCCCTCAGAAGGGCGCCAGACGCTCTCCTGGGGAGTCTCTTGAATCATGGTCTCTCACCATGATTCAAGAGACTCTGTAGGTCGCGCTCCTGGCAGCGGCCGCCAGCCGGTCGGCCTCAGCCACAGCCTCCACGAAGGCAAGCACGTTTTCGGGCGGGGTGTCTCTCTCCAATGTGTGAGCCGGGGCAAGGATCAGCCCACTCTGCGGAGGGAGAAGCCGAGCCAACTCAAGCACCGCTGACCTCACTTGCTCCGGTCTCCCTCGGGCCATGGTTGACTGCGCGCCGACGCCTCCCCAGAAGCAGAGTCGGTCGTGGTAGGCGCGGATGATCCGGGGGACATCATTGCACTCAGGCTGCAGAGACTCCAGCACGTCTATGCCGGCCTCGATCAGCCCAGAGATCAAGGGCTCGATGTGGCCGCAGCTGTGGTAGGCGATCCTCGCGCCGGGCACAACTGATCGCACCTCCTGGATGATCATCTCCAGAGGAGGCCGGAAGTACTCAGACCACATCTGCTCACTCATCAGCAGGCCCCGCTGGGAGCCCATGTCATCGCCGATGAACACCAAGTCCACCCCGGCGAGAGCGTAGCCCGCGGCGATCCTGGCCTTGTTGCGGCCGATCCGGGCAAGGAAGGAGGTGGCCTCCTTGGGGTCTGTCAGGAGCGAGATGAACAGCCCCTCCATGCCGCGCATATCGTGTGCCTGCTCGAACGTGCCCATCTCGTACCCTGATGCCGCCGCCAGTCCCGCCGCCTGCACCTGCTCGACCTGCCTCGCTGCTTGATCGAAGTCGAAGAAGCGGCTGAACTCCTCCTGGCTGAGCTCGCGGTCGTACGGGAAGTCCTGGGTTCGGGGGCAGTAGACCCACCGCATGTCGACCCCGAAGTGGGATTCGAGGTCTTCGGCCCCGCTGATGCGGCGAAGCACCTCCGAAAGCTCGAGCGAGGGCCTCAGATGCTTGGGGAAAGGAGCCGGTCCCTGCCGGGACACTGCGCGCAACACCTTGTCGCGCGAGGTCAACTGGCCGTATCCTGCACGCACGGCCCCCATCTCCCTCCCTCTGCCTCGCCCGCGATGCGCTCTACTGAGTCTGGCCCGAAGAAGTAAGGGCGGAACTCAGAGAGACCAGGTCTGGGCGCGGCGCGGCCCCTTCGCCATCCTACTTGTATCTGCGAAGCTCATGACAGGGGCCCAAGGCCGATCCCGGGCCGGCATCTGACCAGCCACCGACCGGCCTCTTCTCCTCGTGCGCCAGCTTGACCTGCAGGTGGCGCGCTGCCTCCGGCGAAGCGCCACGGCGCGGTGCCGCCGCGCGCTCGGGAGGCGGGCCATGCCCACAGTCAGCTACATCTGCAACGGCTTCTGCAAGTCACCCACTCTCCACGACCGGCGCAGGGGCTTCAGCGAGCTGCGTTTCTGGAACCCCACGGCCTTGGAGACTACGGTGAGAATGCGGGTCTACTTCTCCGATCGCCCGCCGGAGGACCTGGCAGGGATCACCATCCCACCCTATGAGAACCCCCTGCTCGTCTTCCCCTTCCACAACGAAGCGGTCTTCGCCGAGGCCGGCCCCTGGGGGATGCGCCTGGTGAGCGACACTCTCATCATGGCGGACCATATTCTGGTGGCCGGCGACGCGGCCAAAGGCGACCCCCTCAAAGGCGCCGATGTGCCGTCCGTGCAGTTGCTCGGCGGGTTTTTCGGCCCGCCCGATCGCACTCAGTATGCCGGTGGGGTGGGCGACTGCCTGATCCGCTCCCGCCTCGCCCGCGCCTGGTACTTCTCCGACGGCATCATCATCAAGACCGATCCGGAGCGGCCGCCGTTTCCATTCAGCGAGTTCGAGTGGTACCACATACTCAACCCCGGCCCGCGCGAGGCGAAGGTCCAGATGCACCGCTACGTCAGCGGCGGCAGGCATGACATGATCGAGTACGCCGTGGCCGCGGAGCGGGTGCTGCTCATCAGCAACTATGACCCCAAGGCGTCCACCGTCGCCTACGGCATCCGCTTCGAGTCAACCGAGCCGGTGTGCATCGAGAGCGAGCGCTTCATCTACAGCTACAAGGGCCTCGATGACTGGGGCTCTCATATCCACTGCCAGCGTCCCGGCCTCCCCGCGCCCCTGGAGTGGAACGAAGAGGTGCTGTGAGGCGGGGGTGGGTGGTAGGACGAGATCGTCGGGAGGTCGCGCCCCTGCAATCACCTATGCCACTGCTTCTCGTCGCTACGGGCTAGCGCGCAGGGCTTGCGCAGACAGCCTCCCGGATGATGGGGCGGAACTCGGTCATCTCGGCGTCGGCCCCAGTGGGTCTTGAAAGCTGATGAGGTCAACCTGCTGGGCGGGCCCGCTGCTGAGGGACCGCTCCTCCAGCTTCTCGATCCAGGGCACAGTATAGATCCGCCCGTTGGGGTGTACGCCGATGCTGTGCGTCATGGTGGGATAGCGCCCATCCTCCAAGCGCAACACCCCGTGGTCGGCGAGCTGTCGTGTCCCCAGCGAGTAAGTGACCAGGTGCAACACCTCAGGTACGGTTCTTCCGTCGTCCGTGCGCAGATCGTAGCTGGCCGTGAGGTAGTACAGCGTATTCTGGTCCGGCCCGAACGCCAGGCCCAGGTAGCCGTAGCGGAACGGCTCGAAGCGCCCGCTCTTTCGGAGCTCCTCCGCGGCGATGCGCTCGAGGATCTCCACCTCTCCTGTTTCCGGGTCGAACGAGAAGAGGAAGGCCGACTTCGGGTGAACCGCCAGGAACCTAGCCATTCGGCCATGCCAAAGGACCTTCCGCCAGTTGTACCCCTGGTGGCCGGGAGCGTGCACCTCCCAGCGCCCAAAGATGTCCCGCCTCAAGCTAGCACCAGTCGCCCTGACCACATCCGATCTATGGTCGTAGCGCCTAATGTCCCCGTCCGCGTTCGTGAAGTAGACGGACCCATCTCGCGGGTCCACTCCCAGGCTCCGGCACAGGCAAAGGTACTCCTCCCCGTCGCCCAATTCGCCGCCTCGCGAGACCGGACCCAGGTCAGCCGACCGTCTCTCCATCAGGTCGTAGTAGATGAGATGGCCCCGCGGCCACGTCAGGCCGTAGAGCCTTCCTCGGTGCGGGTCCATGGCCATGGTGAGGATGCCCTCTCCGGGCGGCGCCTTGGCCAGGTCCTGGAATTCCCGAGTGCGCATGTCGAGCGACGCGAAGTGGCCTCCCGGGTACGGCCGATACCCCGGAGGCGTGTCTCCTGGCTCCTCCTTGTTGCTGGAGGGCTTGTAGTAGCCGTAATGCGTTGAGAAGTAGAGCCTGCCTTCGTGCTCGTAGTACTGGGAATGCGACTTCCCTTGAGGCACAGATCGGGTGCCGGCTTCCCCTACGATCTCCCCGAGGTCGCCCAGGCACACTGGCTGCGGGCCGCCCTTTGGATCGAACCGGTATACCCGGGCGTGAGTGTCTATGTCGTGGGAGCAGAGCGTGTAGTAGAGACAACCATCGCTGGCGACCGACAGGGAGTCGAAGTTGGAGTCGCTCATCTGGAAGTGAGAAGGATGAAGGGTTGCGGTGATCACCCCGCCAGGCGTGGCCCGCGACATGCCGTCACTCCTTCGATGCCGCTCGGCCGCAGAGGCCGCACAGCGCAGCTCCAGCATCGCGCCCCTCGCTGCGTAGCACAAGAAGGGCTCGACTACAGAGTCTCTTGAATCATGGTGAGAGACCATGATTCAAGAGACTCCCCAGGAGAGCGTCTGGCGCCCTTCTGAGGGATTCTCTTGCATCAGGGGTCTTACCCTGCATCACCGTTGTTAGGCTGATGCAAGAGACGCTATAGTTCCTCACCGACTGCCGGCACTGCTCCGGTGGGCCTCCAGCGTGCGGATGTGGAGTGCTCTTCGCCGAGCGAGGATCTGCTCCCTCCGGCCGGACGAAGGGCACGCGCAGCACAGTATGCACGAGCTCGCCCAGAGCTTCGTCAGCCAGCCGCTTCCAGCACTAGCAGGGCATCCTCCCATCCATTGGGTGTCGAGAACGATGCTACGCCAGTGGTCGGAAGATGGCCAATGGCTACCCGTTCTGCGTTCCTGGGATCAATCCAGAATGCCTCCACTTCCTTCCCGGCGATCTTGCTCATGTTCACGGCAAACGAGGCCGCGCCGCCGCAGTACACCATAGCCCAGTGGCCATCTTCGTGGCGAGCGGCCAGGTTGAGCACTCGCCCACTCGTCTCGCCGCCACTGGCGAAGACGGCCTGGTCGGGAACCAGATTCCACCACTCCTTCCGCCCCAGGAATATCCTCTTCAAGAGGCTCAGTTGAGTGGCCCCAGGCGCATCCAGTGCCTGCCTCCAGGTCGGCAGCACTCGCCAACTGTCATTGTGCCCGTAGGTGTGATGGGCGCCGGCCAGGTACGAGTAGTAGGCCTGTCGCCGGATCCAGAGCGGAGTCACGTCAAAGCCGTACTCAGAGCCCTGTTCATAGGCGCCTTCGGCCATCAGCACAGGTTTGACGGGCCTGAGGTTATAGTCATTGGTCACCATCGGGTAGATCAGCTCGACCGACTTCCAGGTCTGCATCGAGTTGAAACCGAGCCACTCCTCCTGGTGGATGAAACTCGACGAGTAGGGCGCGGGATCCGGCTTGAAGGTCACCAGATGTGATCCTCCGTCACCTTCCCGAAGGCCGGCCGCCAGTTCCCGCAAGATGGGGACGAACTCCTGTCTGGCTTCGGGAGTCATGGACCAGACAATGGTCGGCACGTCCCTGTAGCGCCGTGCCACCCATCTCGCCCAGGCGCGGGCATTGTCCACCGTGATATAGGCGCGATATCGTTGGTGAAATAGCGTCATGGAGATGACAACGTTCTTCTCGCGAGCGATCTGGACTACTGCATCAACGTTCCTGAAGTAGGGTTCGTTGGGGGTAAGAGGGTTGTTGCCGATCCAGGGCCTTTCCCCATAGACGTTAGGCTGCGTGCCGTCGCCAACGCCCATGAGCATGACCTGCACGAAGGCGAATCCCTTGTTCTTGGCGCTCTCAAGGATCACCTCGGCCTCCTCCAAGGTGTACTCTCGGAAGAGCTGCCACTGGGTGGTACCTAACCAGAAAACCGGGTGGCCTTTCCCGTTGACGAAATACCTCGCATTCTCGCTCACCCTGATCTCCGAGTGAGCTGTGGCGGCCGCCACCAGGACGAGGACCACAGTGAGTACGACCAGGTTCACCTCTTGCCTCCATTTCCTCATGTCGAACATGGCGAGCACGAGCAGCCATAGCATCGGCCGAATCGGCATTGACCTCTCCCTGTGCCGCGGAACGTCAGCGTTCTCGCGGCAGAGGGGCGTGGGATAGGCCACACTGCCGGCATTGCTGTTCCGGTGTCTTCGCACTGTCCCTCAGCCGTCGGTAAGACCCCCGGCGCGTTCCCAGCACGAATCGGGGGGGAGGCTTCGCCGGCATGGGAACCGCTCCTTGCGCGGACAGGCCCACTACCCCGCCTACACGCGACCGCATCCCGAGCGGCGACTCCAGGCCGAAGCCGAATGCGCAGTCGGAGGGTGGCCAAGCCCCTCACCCGTTGTACTTCGTCGGCTCCAGCGACAGGGCCGCTGACAGCCCAGTTGGCCGGGGCCAGGCCCCTCGCCTCGCGACCATCCACAGTCTACAGCAGCCACTGACAACACAGGATGAGACGTGCCAGTTGCAGAAGCCATGGACAATATCGCGGCAAGATGATTATCACAGTGGGGACTAGCCTGCGGGCCAGGGGACTCGCATCGCGCATGATGGCGCTACGGGGGAGGTCGGGCCGGCCTGGAGGCGAGTGCGGCCATCACGAGGTGTGCGGTGCCTATCGGCAGAGAGGAGTTGCCCACTCCAGCTGTGACTGGGAGCGTACCCAGGCGCGATAGAGGTATCACCCGACGGAGTCTCCTCCTCGGCTTCTGCTTGGCAGGCCTGCTCTGCGCCGTTACCCCGTACAACGACTACGTCGTCGAGAACACCTTCATGGCCGGCAACCACTTCCCCGTCGGGGCGGTGGCTGTGCTCCTGCTCCTGTCGGCCCTGAACCTGGCACTGCCTCGCTCCGGGAGGCGGCCTTTCCTGAGCGCCCGTGAGTTGGGTGTCGTCTACATCCTCATCATGGTGACCTCGGGCATTCCGTCTTCGGGTCTGCTTCGCTACCTGATCCCGACGCTCCCGACTCTCTCCTACTTCTCGGGGGCGGGCAACCAGTGGGAGAAACTGATCTGGGGCCACACTCCGCTGTGGCTCGAGGTGCGGGGCGCGCCGGCGACCTGGTTCTTCGAAGGCATGCCCGAAGGGGCCTCGTTGCCCTGGGCCGCGTGGTGGGTGCCGCTGTCGCGCTGGCTCATCCTGGTGGGCGCGGTATGGCTGATGATGGTCTGCCTCTCCGCCCTAGTGCGCAAGCAGTGGGCGGATCGGGAGCGGCTCACCTTCCCATTGGTGCAGTTCCCGCTGGAGGTGTTGCGGGACGACGGTCGCGGGCCGTCAGCTTGGTTCTTTGGGAACCGGCTCGTCTGGTTCGGGGCAGGCCTGGTGCTGCTCATCCATGCCCTCAACGGCCTGCACGTGTACTACCCAAGCGTGCCGGGAATCCCCACTTCGGCCAGCATGGACTCGGCCCTCGTTGACAGGCCCTGGGCGGCCGCGGTGCCGGTGCGCTTCAACGTGTACTTCTCGGTCATCGGCTTCGGGTATCTGCTCGCCTCGGAGGTGGCGGCCGGCTTCTGGTTGTCCCTCATCCTGATGAAGATCCAGGCGGTGATCCTCGCCATGCTGGGCTACGAGGGCACCAGCGCCTGGGGCGGAGCCATCACCGAGATCGGGGATAGTGAGCAGATGGGAGCTCTGCTGATGGTCGCCGCGATACTGCTCTGGTCTCTGCGCGGCACCCTGGCGACCGCGTTCAGGCAACTGGTCCGCCCCTCCGCCCGCGGGGAGGATGATGAAGAGCCGCTGAGCTACCGTTTCGCAGCCTTGGGGCTGCTGGTTGGCCTCGGAAGCGCCTTCGGGTGGCTGGTCTCGGCCGGTATGAGCCCGATGTTCGCAGGGCTCTTCGTGGCCTCTTTCCTGGCCATCTTGCTAGTCCTGACCCGCATCATCGCGGAGGCCGGCCTGCTGATGGTGCAGTTCAGCTTCCGGCCAGTTGACTACCTGCTGCTGTTCGGCGGCACCACCGCACTGGGCCCCGCGAACCTGACACTCGCTGCCTTCGTGGACACCATACTGACCTTTGACGTGCGCGAAGCACTCATGCCCTCCGTGCTCAACGGGTTTCGGATGGCGGAGCAGTCGGGCGTCTCGACACGGAAGCTCTCCCGCGCGATTGGTGCCGCGCTGGTGTTCGCGCTCCTGGTCACCATCCCGGTCTTCCTGATGACCTTCTACAAGCTGGGTGCGGTGGTGGTGGATCGTAATGGCACGCTGACCGGCCTGCCCCGGGAGTTCTTCACCGAACTAGCCGCGCGCCTGGAGAACCCGTCTCGCCCATCTGGCCTACACTACATCTCGGTGCTGGCCGGGGCCGCCGCGGTGGCGGTCACCTCCTGGCTCCGGCTTACCTTCGTTTGGTGGCCCGTTCATCCCTTGGGCCTGGTCATGGGCACCTCCTACGCGACTCGGTACCTATGGTTCTCGCTCTTCCTGGGATGGCTGCCCAAGGTGCTGACGGTACGCTACTCCGGGCTCAGAGGCTACGTACGCTTCCGGCCTCTGTTCATGGGCATCATCATGGGAGATGTGCTCGGCGCGGTGCTGTGGGACATCGTGGGGTTCGTGACCAAGGTCGGCATCATGGTGACCTTGGACTGATGGAGTTGCCAATGAGGCTGTAACGACCCCGGTTGGCTAGGAGACTCAGAGTCCGGGCTGAGGCAGATGAGGGCTTCTGGCTCTACAGCTATGAGACAGCCTCTAGCAGCAACAGCGCATCCTCCCATCCTTCCGGGGTCGAGAACTCCCTGACATCCGCATACTGGAACCTGCCGATCCGCTGGCGGTCCCCGCTCCTGGGGTCTATCCAGGAGGCGGCCGCGGCCTCTGAGGTCTTGATCCTGTCCATCCGGACCGAAGCCGCACATCTGCCACTCAGATACACCAGTGCCCAGTCCCCGGCAACGGACTGCCCGGCAGCATTCAGCTCAGTGCCGGAGCCGGCGCCCTTCGCGATCACCGACTGGTTTGGGATGATATCCCACCAGCGCTTCAGGGAGGTGATGATTCTGCGGAAGACGCCGATGTGGAACGAGCCGGGGGAGTTGATCCAGTCTTGCCACCTGTGTGGGGCCACGAAGTTGTCGGTGTGACCATAGACGTGGTGGCCCCCCGCCAGGTAGGTCCAGTAGGCCTGTCGGCGGATGTCCAGGGGAGTGATCAGCCTGCCGAACTCGACTCCTTCGTATCCTCCTTCGGCCATCACCACGGGCTTGGCCGGAGCGAACGCGTAGTCCGCAGCAGTCATCGGGTAGACCTGCTCGATGTCAATGCAGGTCTGCAGCATGTTGAAGGCGAGCCAGCTCTCCTGGTGCAGGAAGCTCGACGACTGGGGCGACGGATCCGGGTGAACAGTAATCCAGTGGGCACCCCCATCCCCTTCCGCCAGACCCTCGGCGATTGCCCTCACCACGGGCAGATACTGTCTCCTGGCCTCAGGGTACATTGACCAGATGATGTGGGGGATGTGCCTGTACCGGTTGGCGATCCACCTGGCCGACTCCCTCGCCGAGTCGGGTGTGTAGAACCGGTCCTGCGTCTTGTGATAGACACCTAAGACCTGGATGAGATCCAGCTCGCAGGCGATGCGCATCACAGAGTCAACGTGCTCGAAGTACCTCTCGTTGGGCCTGGAGGGGTCAGAATCGAGCCACGGGCGGTCCCCGTTGATGTTGGGCATCGGGTCGGCCTCGTACCCGATGAGCATGACCAGCACCGCGCTGAACCCCTTGTCCCGGCGGTTCTCCAGGATGGCTCTGACATCAGCCGGGGAGAACGACCGGTACAGGTGCCAGAGCGTGTCCCCGAGCCAGAAGAACGGCTGCCCCCTCCTGTCCACGAAGTACCGGCCGTTGCTGCTCACGCCCAGCGGCGCGATGTCGGACGTCGCTGCCATAGGCTCCATCTGCCCTGCCTCCGGAGGAATTGACGCTCTTTCGGCAGCGGAGGCGACAGCTCCTTCGGTGCCGACAGTGCAGTCCGGCTGTCGGCTTCGCCATCACTCTGGCCGCGACGCCCGCGCTGCTCGAAAAGCCCTCTGCCCTTCCCAACCTGGGCAGTGGGAGTCGGGGGTGCCCGGGGCTGGCGTGCGACCTGGTTCAGCAAGGCGGGCCTGCCGGGGAGCGAGGCCAGCCGCGAGCGCTATCGTCTCCCGAGTTCCTCAACGAGCTGGAAGTAGAACAGCGCATTCTCCAGCGGGATATTCGAGGGCAAGTGGTTGCCGGTGGCGAAGAAGAAGCCCGGGCAGTCGCGAGTGGCCTCGAAAACCCACCGCACTTCCCGCTCGATGTCGTCTCCGGTGCCGAAGGTGAGTGTGCGGCAGTCGGCGCCGCCCATCAGCACATGAGTCCTGCCGCACCGTCGTGCCAGCAGCTCGAGACTGTTGCTCGGCTCGAAGCAGAAACCATCCGCGCCGGCCTCGATGAGATCGTCGAGGAAGACGTCGAAGGTGCCGTCGGAGGTGAACAGGACGCGCTTGCCCGCGCCGTGCAGCACCTGCCAGAGCTCTCTGTAACGGGGGAACACATACCTGTGGTAGAAGGACGGGGCGATGAACGGGCCCTGAGTCCACACCATATCATCGTGGCACATGAAGCACTCGATGGAGGTCGCCGCCCAGGCCTTGAAGTGGTGGAGCGAGAGCTCGAAGATGGAGCCCAGCACGTACTCTCCAAAGCCCTCGGGGTCCTCCCCTGCCGCCAGCAGGAGCATCTCCCAGCCGAAGGCCGCAATGGCCCCGGAGATGAGCGTCTTGTAGTAGCCTCCAGGGATCACCTGATCGTTGGCCGCTTGCGCGTCGCGGTACCACTGCTCATAGAAGTGGACCAGCTCACCGGCATCGGGCAGGCCGTACTCCTCGACGGCATTGAAGGCGAGCACCTCTTCGACCCTGCTGAACGGCGACTCCTGCGGCTGCCGGAAGTCAGAGCCGTCCTCGACGTACACCGCGTGACCCATGTTGGTGACGCGGCCCCGCTGGTTCCAGTCCACCGGGCCGTCGTGGGTGCACCACAGGAAGTCGAGGTGGATGGCGTCGTTGAACTGGCGGACGGCCTCCGGGTGCTGCCTGGGGTCCTTGCCTGTGAAGTGGCGCACGATCTCCCAGTTGTCATTGTACTCGGTGCGCGCGACGCGCTCCGTCCACTGGAGGTTCAGCGCCGCCTTGCCGATCTCATAGCTCATCCTCCGCCACCTGCCTCTTTACAACGGCTTCACCGACGCCCGCGTGGTCGCACCCCGAGCTTCGGAAGCCAGCGCGCCGCCGATCTCTGCGATCCGCTCAGCCGCTCTCCGGACTGTGTCCCGGATGCGGGGTTGACATCGTGGTTCACTATTTGTCGGGCGGCGGGATCTCCGCAGTCACCCGAGGAACTCGACCAGGATGCCCGCGAAGCCTTGGGAGAGGGGCTGCAGTCGGCGAGGACCTGCGCGACGACATCACCCCCCTTGTCACGGCAATGCAGAAGACGCGGTAGCTTCGAGCCGGTCCTAGCGCGCCAGGCCGAGACGCCGCTTGCACTCGTCGAGTATGTCCGCCGTGCGGCTGGCGCCGACACGAGACACGCCCAAGGCGCGGACCTCCAGCAGCTTGTCCAGATCGCGGATCCCTCCCGCCGCCTTCACCTGCACATGCGGCGGGCTGTGCTTGCGCATCAGCTTCAGGTCCTCGAGGGTGGCGCCCCCCGTTCCGTACCCCGTCGAGGTCTTGACCCAGTCCACGCGGAGGGCGCTACAGACCTCGCAGAGACGGACCTTGTGCTCGTCCCTCAGGTAGCAGTTCTCGAATATGACCTTCAGCTTCCGCCCCCGGGCGTGCACCACATCGAGAACCGCCATGATCTCGTCCCGCACGTAGCCCCAGTCGCCGCCGAGCACCTTGCTGATGTTGACCACCATGTCCAGCTCTTCGCCGCCATCATCCAGGGCCTGCTGGGCTTCGGCAACCTTGACAGAAGCGGCGTGGCCGCCATGGGGGAAGCCGACCGTGGTGCCGGCCTTCACCGTGCTCCCTCTCAGCATCTTTGCGCAACGGCTCAGGAAGTACGGCATAACGCACACGCTGGCGACATCGTAGTCCAGCGCGGCCTGGCAGCCTTTCTCCAGCTCGGCCTCGGAGAGCGCGGGGTGGAGAAGGGAGTGGTCTATCATCTTCGCGATGTCATCATAGGTGTAGTCCATGGCCGTCTCCGTCTTCCAGGGGAGATTCCGTCGAGGTGTCACAGACCTGTCTGCGCGGGGATGAACTGACGCAGGTAGGTGCCGCTCTGCCTGAGGGCGGCCTTCCTCGTCTCAAGCGATCTCTCGTAGGCGCGGTCCTCCACCTCGATACACACCGCGCCCTCGTAGCCCACGTCGGTAAGCACCGAGACAAGACGGCCCCAGTTGACCTCTCCCAAGCCAGGGAGCTTCGGAGTGTGGTACTCGAGCGGGGTCGCCAAGATGCCGACCTCGTCGAGCCGCTCGCGGTCCAAGCGCACATCCTTGGCATGGAAGTGGAAGAGCCGGCTGGCGAACTCCCGGAGAGGCTTGAGGTAATCCATGTGCAGCCATACGAGGTGTGAGGGATCGAAGTTCAGACCGAAGTTCGGGCTCGGGATCTCCGCGAACATGCGGCGCCAGATAGCAGGTGAGTAGGCCAGGTTCTTGCCACCAGGCCATTCGTCGGAGGTGAAGAACATGGGGCAGTTCTCGATGCCGATGCGGACCCGCTGCTCCTCGGCGAATCTCACCAGAGGAGGCCACACCTGCTTGAAGCGGGGCCAGTTCTCGTCTACTGTCTTCCTCCAGTCGCGCCCGATGAAGGTGTTCATCTGGTTGATGCCAAGGAGCGCGGCGGCCCGGACCACCTTCTTGATGTGCTCGATGTAGACTTCGGCCTCCCTCTCGTCAGGGGTGAGCGGATTCGGATAGTAGCCCAGGCCGGCGATCTCGATGCCCACAGAGGCGCACAGCTCCTTGACCCGGCGGGCCTCCGCTTCGCCGAACCCGGCGACATCAATGTGCGTCACACCGGCATAGCGCCGCTCCGCCCTGCCCTTGGGCCAGCACATCACCTCGACACACTCGAAGCCTTCGGCGGCCGCGAAGGCGACCACTTCCTCGAGCGAGAGATCGGGAAGAATCGCGGTGGCGAATCCGAGCTTCATCGGTCGCCTCCTTGCCGTGTCCAGCGCTTACGGGCGAGGCCGTCTCGCCGCGCTCCTGGCGGGTGCTTGGCCTCCCCACTGCCCCAGCGATTCGCTGCCGGCGATGAGTCACCTGCCCCACTGGCTGGCAGCCAGCGGCCCCGCCGCGGCTCAGAACCTCTCCCAGTGCAGCACCTCGCCCAGGGCGCGTTTGGCTTTGGGCTTGGCCGGCCGCGCGGGGTAGCCGATGGCCAGGAGGCTGATCAGCCGGTAGCCCTCAGGCACGCCCAGCATCCGCCCCACCCTGTCCGCGTACGGCTTCTTGTCCCCGGCCACCTACAGAGTCCCTTGAATCATGGTGAGAGACCATGATTCAAGGGACTCTCCAGGAGAGCGTCTGGCGCCCTTCTGAGAGATTCTCTTGCATCAGGGGTCTTACCCTGATGCAAGAGAATCTGTAGCAGGCCCCAAGCCCCAGCGCGGTGGCGGCCAGCAGGATGTTCTCGGTGGCGGCACACCCGTCTTCCAGGTGGTACTTACGGAGTCTCTTGCCTCATGGTTAGACCATGAGGCAAGAGACTCTCCCCGGGTCGGCCTCACGCCTCTCTAAGAGATTCCCTTGCAGAAGACCGCGATGCAGGCCGGTGACTGCGCGATGAACCGGCCGTAGTCCGTGACCTGGGCGATGCTCGCCCGCATACCGACATCCGTCACCACGACGAACTCCCAGGGCTGAAGGCCGTACGCGGGTCCTCGGTCACCGGCCTGCCAGCTCTACGACCGTGAGCGAGTCCGGCGGAAGGGGTACGCGGAAGTGCGCCTGCTCTGCCGCGATCTCCTCCGGCCCGGACCAGATGGGACGGGGATCGGCAGGCCCGGCCCCGCTCCAGAGCCACCGCCTCGCCGAAGCGGGCGGCCCGCAGTGACGCACTCTCACCAGCGCGCTCCGCGGGACCGCGTCCTTGCTGATGAGAAAGATGCTCAGCTTCCCGCTGTCGGGCGAGTAGCTGGCGAAGGTGCGCATCCCCGGCGGCTCCGTGACGCGCACCATCTGGTCGTGGAGGAACTCGCTCCAGATAGCGAGCGCCCTGCCGGTCGGCTGAAGCTGGTTGTCATCATCCACTGCATCCCACAGGCTGGGCTGATCCGGCGGATGGCTCACCCAGCGGGTGTTCCAGAGCTGGGCCATGTCAACCTGGTCGTACTCCAGCAACGTGCCCAGGATGTCGAAGGTCACCAGCCCGTGGCCCAGATCATTGGTGCGTTCCCATCCCTGCTCCGACCAGTCGGCTGAGTTCAGCTCCGTGACGGCCACGCGAAGCCGCTCAGCGAAGCCGGCAGGCCCCCAGCGCCGGGCGGCCTCGACCACACCCCTGGCATCGCGTTCTGCCTCGGGGTAGCCTGGAGAGTGATCGCGATAGGTCTCGTAGCTGCCCCACTGCCAGCACGTGTACAGATGGACCGCGGCGAAGTCAATGTGATCGGCCGCCTGCTCGAAGACCACCTTCCACCACGGAACCTGGCTGCTCTCGCGCTCTCTCCCTGTGCCCTCGGCCCGCGGCGGGCCATTGGCACCGATCTTGATGCTCGGGTCCGCCCTCTTCATGGCCTTCGCGAAGTCCACCAGATCCCGGGCGTAGTCGCTCACATTGACGGTGGCGTCTATGTAGCCCTCGTTGCCAATCTCCCAGTACTTGACCGCGTA
>Ga0315307_1000286_pt1 | contig 21198 bp, 21 predicted proteins | sample TDP2_MG_FD_203079 | JGI IMG/M metagenome (GOLD analysis project Ga0315307, IMG submission 203079) | Freshwater sediment microbial communities from Lake Towuti, South Sulawesi, Indonesia - TDP2 | ecosystem: Environmental > Aquatic > Freshwater > Lake > Sediment | place: Indonesia: South Sulawesi...
GCTCGTCGTTTGTGATGGGGCCAAACTCCTCAAGATTATCCTTCACATTCAAGTTTTTCCAGTCGATTGGCTGCTGCCTATCAACGGCGTCAAAGTAGAAGCCGCGCTTCGGCATTCTGGCGCATGGTGGTGCAGATAAGTCGCCCTGTGGGTACATTAGCACATTGCCCCCGTCGTCGGTCTGCGTATTAAACTTGCTCGGCACCAAGACAGGTGTTCCATCAGAAAGCCTCCAAGGTTTCCAGCCTTCATTTCTGAAGCCGAACATTGTTATTCCGGAGCTTAAGCCGACCACATCGACACCTAATGCCTCAAGTAGGTCCGGCGCGATTTCTCCAAGCATCTGGTAGGGTTCTACAACTTTGACGGGTGTTCCGGGACGGCCCAGCTTCAAAGCCTGTCGCAAGGCGTACACGGTGCTCACGTGCATTCCGGTTATGGGGCTTCCGCCTAAGTCAAGCGGGACCCGGTCGGGCTCTTGATGGTTCAATGCAAGATTCACTCGTTCTCTGGAATCGGTCATCGGTGACTTCTCCTTTGATTATTCTTATTAGAAGTTCGCAGTTTATATGTGAGATAGGAGAGTCAGGTCATGAAGATAATGGGTGATTAGTCCTTTTCAGACGCTGGAACACACCGGAAAAGGGAGTCTGCGAACGCGCTGAAAGACCTTTCGACCTGCTCGCCAAGAGAAAAGAAAGTGTTACAAGGCAAAAAGCGATCCGAGGATCAGCAAGCTATTGTTCGCCGTACCCAGGTAGGAGCCCAAAACAACTCCATAAGCGGCTATTCTCCGGAACCTACTTTGGGGTAGAGCCAGCGATACTAAGGTTAGGGCGGCCCAAAAGACCAGCAATGCCCTTGCCGGATGATACTGCGAGTTTGTCTCGCAGAATCCCATGTTCAGACCCACCAGGGTTGTCGCGTAGTCGGATATGACTCCTCCGAGAGCCAACAGAAAGGGAAAGACCCAGGGCTTCAAGCTCTGTCCACCAACCCGCTCCTTGCAGATGCCATAGTGTGAGAAGCGTGTGCCTGAAGGCCTAGTCCGTTAGGGCATGGGCACGCGCAAGAACGTCGAAAGCATCTGCATCCCTTGGGCTCTGTTCTTCTCTCTTTTCCGTGCGAACGCCTTTCGAAGGCTCGTTTGGAGCCTTGTCTGAGTCCACGAGGGCAGCAGCTCTATCCTGAAAGTCTAGCACGAGTCTTTCTTGAAGTTCCTTTTTGGCGGAGTTGTCCTCAAATGCTGTCTCGTCCGCCCCTTCTACGTATCCGGTCGGTCCTCGTGCCTTCAGCATCTTCATGATTCTCTCAGCAGCGACATCTATCGCGTCCTCTTGTGGTTTGTCCTTCACAAACAGCGCTACCAATCTAACCTCACGCCTCCTCTCTTAGTTCAATCAATGCCGAAACGTCTCAGGCTGTCGAACTGTTGAAGATACTCGTACCCCTTCTCGGTGGTCTCTATGAGGCCACCGTTGTTCGGGGATGTTGCGACAAGCCCAGCCTTCTCGAGCTTTTCCAGGTATTCTTCTAGCATTCTGAAGTTGAGGTTGGCGCCGTAGACTATTCTGGTCTTTCTTGCGCCTTTTCTCGCTATTCTCAGGATTTCAGCAACAATCTCTAGGTTGCTTCTTCTTGAGGGAATTTCAAGTTTCCTGAGCATTGCTTCTTACCTCACTTTCTTACTTCGACTTCATAGTTGGAAATGCGCCCATATTAAGGTTTTCTAGTCAAAAAGGGGATAATTCGCCACTTTCTGGCAAGGAAGGACCTGTTTTCGCCAAGATAGGAAAATCAATCCCAAGTATTTCCAGGAAGCGAAACTATTCTAGACATTTTGCCAGACTTGGGGAAAACCTAGACTAATTTCTCAGCAGCTTGAAGAAGAACACTTCGACCTCGAACTAGCTGCTGCTCAGCGCAGCACCCTGCCTTCAATGACCCGTTCTTCTGAAATCCCCAACTCGGCCGAAAGCCACTGTCTCACCGTTTTTTGGCTTACGACAGTCTCAAAGAATGAGTCACCGTCTTCCGAAACGGGTTCCTCAGAGAAAACTGTCTGGCCCTCTCCTTCTTCTGTAGAGGAGATGGCCGCCTTTCCCGCGTCCCGGTCCATTAGCATCATGACCTCGGGTATGCCATTGGAATAGACAAAGACGAAAAGGTCGGAAACGGAGGAGAACGTGAATCGATCATGTGTGGCCTCAAAAGCGGCCAGCAAGGCTCCTTGGCTAGCGTTCTTGAAAGCTGTCCAGTCTTTGCATTTGACTGCGACCAAGGGTCCCTTCGATCCAACGGCTCCCACTACTTGCTTGACTTCCAGCCCATTCAGCCGTTCTAGAGACTGATCCAGTACAGAGATCTTCTCTTGGAAACCGCATATGTCGTCATATATCGCGTCAAACCTGTCAGCAAGCCTTGAAAGTGTCCCCTCATGCTCCCTAAGTATGCCTATTATTATGTCCAGAACATCTATCCTCTCTTGGAACTCGGAGTTACTGGGCATTGCACCAGATCACGACAGTAACTCAGAGCGGTCTGCCTTTTTAAGAGGTGCGAAATCAGCTTAAGAACACACAATATATAAACCAAAACTCGAACTCTTCTCTTGAGCCGACTCACCTATGCCTTGAACCACTTGAAGATGAGGTATTCTACCTTGTTCTCTTTTAGGTCTGGCACGGCGACTATGAAACGTTTCCTAACTGTGGTGGCAAGCCTTCCAGCCTTGACTACCTCAGTAGCCGTAACCTTGTCTTTGCGACTCTTCACGGAAACCATGTAAGGCGCATGCTCAAACCCGGGACCTTGCTTGTAGACGGCGAAGTCACATCCGTACTTGACTCCGGGCGTTACGATTAGCCCTTGCTCCCTTAGATCTCGATATGCTGCATATCTTGCGTCGAACTCGTCGTGGAGTTTTCTAGCCCGGTTCCTGAGTGTCTTGGAGTCCACCTCTTTTCTGTCCGACCCTTCAGTGACCTTCACTTTGCCTTTCTCAAAGAGGTACAGTCCTTCCATCAGGTCCAGTATTAGCGGGACGTCGAACTCTGGGGTCTTGGGCTTGAGTATGCCCAGTGGCTTGCCGTAGAAGCCGAGTTTAAAGAGTTCCGACCCTCCTTTGGTGTCCCAGACGATGAGGAAGTTTTCTACGAATTCTGCCTCAATCTGCTTGCCTGTCACTTCCTCGGCTCCTACAGCGCGAAGGCTAGTATTCTAGCCGCGTCCGACGCGTCCTCAATCTTGTCAGCAGTATCCTCTAAGAGCTTGATCACATCCCTCAGCAAAAGCAATGCAGGGATGTCCATCTTGCTCTGCAGGATGCTTACCTCTAGTGTACGGTAGAGGTTGTCCACGTTCCTCTCAGCCATCTCAACATCCTTCGCTTTCTCAAGCACTTTAGGAGAACCATAGTTCAACATAAGAAACGTGTCCCTGAGCTCGGAAACGGTTTGAGAAACGGCCTCTGCAAGATCCATCGTCCCCTTCTTCAGACTGTCTGGGACATCCCATTTCCGTTCGCTTATCTGCCATATTCTGAAGGTGATCCCTTTGCAGAAGTCCGCGATCTCGCTGGTTATGTCTGTGAACCGGAGAAAGTCTTCGCGGTTGAGCAGTATAGCACCGATCTCGACGAGCTCTTGGGCGACCGCTCTTTTTGAATCATCCATTTCATCGCCCAGCTTTTGGGCTTCCTCGTAAGACTGGGTGAGCAACTGCTTATCGTTCTTCACGAACGAGTCAATAAGCTGCGTCGTTTTTCGGAAGATGTCAATAACCTTCCTCAGGTGATCTTGGCAAAGACGAAGAGCCCTTCGCTTGGCACGGTGCTCTGCTTCCACCGGGAAAACCAACGGATTTCCGCCTCATGTGCTGCGTTCTCTTGTTTGACAATAAGATGGCGGCGAACCTTAAAAAGCCTAACTAGCGCTTGGATGAATATGAATGTCGATGACCTGGATGACCCTTTTCAGGAAGACATGCCTAGGTCTCCAAAGTTCCTTCTGGAGCGGAGATAGTCGCGCAGAAGTGCTGGCAGGTCATCAATCCTCGCTCTGACTTGCCGCCACGAGTCTCTGTCTCGTATCGTCACAGTACCATCCTTGAGCGTTTGGTAATCAACGGTCACGCAGAGGGGAGCTCCTATCTCGTCAAACCGGGCGTACCGTCTTCCGATCGACCCGGCCTCGTCGAACTCAGCGAGGAATCCTTCTGCATTCAGCAGTTCATGCAGGTGGCTGGCCTGTTCAGGCAAGCCGTCTTTGCTCACTAGTGGGAGGACAGCCAACTGAACTGGCGCGATATCGCGGGGCAACTTCAGAACAGCTCTTCCTTTCTTGGCCGTGTAGGCATACTCCAATGCGACATAGGTTAAACGGTCTGAACCGAAGCTCGGTTCTATCACGTGCGGTACGAAGCGGCGGCCCTTCTCCTCTACCTTTCTACGGATGATTTCGACTTGTTCAGGAAGAATCCTGAACTCACCAGCTTGATAGAAGCCTTGGCTCTTGAACGCATTCTCCAGCTCTCTGGCGTCAACTCTTGCCAGGATACCGGTGACTTCTTCTGTTTCCTCTTTGAATGCTGGTCCGATCTTGGCGGTTACAGGCTTCACGACGACCTCAGTCTTCACCGTGCCTTTCTCGTCTGATTTGAAGACTCTCATGTCGACCCCGCTTTCGGTCATGTGCCCTTTCAGGTCATAGTCCGTTCTGTAGTTGAAGCCTGCAACCTCAATCCAACCCCAACGGTCAAGGTGGACTTCCTGATCGAACCCCTGAACTGAATAATGCGCCCTCTCCCACTGAAACTTCTCTATGAACCACTGCTTGTCATCCGGGACCCCCAGTCCGATGACGAAACGTTTTGCCAAGGCCATGAAGAAAGCTTGCCATTCCATGAGGATGTAGCCCTTTTCGACTGCTTCGCTTACAGTGACCTCAACTGGAGCCTTGGACCCGCTCGCTCTGTCCTTTACGAGCAGGAGCCTCAGGGTTTCGTCTCTCACCTCGTCCAACAACGGGCACTTTGGGATCTTCGGGTCAAAGAAGAACTCAAGGTCCATGATCGTGAACTCTCTTAGCCTTATGGGACCTTGCCGTGGCGAGATTTCGTTCCTTAACGCGTGACCTATCGTGGCAAAGCCGGCTGGAAGTCTCTCCCGCGTTTGCTCATATAATCGTTTGAACTCGACAAACACGCCTTGAGCGGCTTCGGGACGACCATAACCTACCGCCTCGGAGTATGGGCCTATCGTGGTCCTAAACATCGTGAGAAAGTGTTCGGGCGCTGACAGACTGCCGCCACACTCGGGGCACTTGACGGCGTACTTTCTGAGGGCGTCTGTTACTTCTTTCAGCGCCATCTTGTCCGTCTCTTGTGGACTCATCTTGGCAAACTCTTGGAGCAGATGATCTGCCCGGAACCTTCTCTTGCAATCGGCGCATTCGGCCATTGGCTCCTTGAAGTGTGTGACATGGCCCGAAGCCTTGAAGACCCTTTCAGGTGAGATGACTGGTGACTCAAGTTCATGGAATCCTAGCCGACGGAGGAATGTTTCCCTGAACTTGTCTTCTACCTTCCTTTTCATGATTGAGCCTAGATGTCCCCAGTTGATGAACCCGCTCACACCGCCATAGATCTCGCATGAAGGCCAGAAGAAGCCTCGGCGACGAGCTAGCACGCTGACTTTCTCGTATTTGTCCACGGTCTTCGTGACGCAGACCTCCTACTGTGCCAGAGAGACGTAACCACGCAACAAGATGCTGTTTTGTGATATTAAGATTGCCTATCGAAGCTTCTTGCTCACGTACGGCCCGTCGTACCCGTAACCAAGCCGCATATAGTAGCTTCTCGTCCCCAACGCGCTGGTCACAAGAACCTTAGAGTAGCCGTGCTTGCTGCTAATGTCCTCGGCCTCATCAAGTAGCAGTGCTCCCCAGCCTTTGTGCTGATGTGCTTCTTTGAGCCGTTTGCCGAGTGGAACAAGCGGACCGAGAACTCGCAGTTCACGGATTAGGGCGGTTCTTTTTCTTGTGATTTCAGGTCTATGGGCCTTGTTAGACGGAAGCCGAAGTCTTAGGTAGCCGATCAACACATCGTTCTCAGTGTCTTCGATTGAGATGAAGAACTCTTTTCCCTCGGAGGCCTTGTAGCTCCTAGTCAACACCTGCGCGTTCCTTTCGTCAGGTTTCACGTGGTCTCTCAGCCATCGGTGACCGGCTTCGCGACATCGAATGCATGCGCACTTTCTGTTCTCTGCTTTCAGTCGATTCAGCACAAGTTCGCGAAGGTTGCTCCGGGTTACACCCTTCTTGATAAGGTACGCCGGGATGTCCCGTTGCACACGCATGATTCTGACCCATTCCGGAACGATCTTCTTGACCTCCGAAATCAGTCCGATGGCTTCTTTGGTCGAGTAGGGCTTGTAGACTCCCCGTTTCCACCATTCGTAGGTCTTCGTTCCTTCAACAACGAGGCAAGGGTATATCTTGAGCATGTCAGGCTTGAAGTTGGTGTCAGAGAAGATCTTCCTGAAGCCTTCGATGTCGCGGTCGAAGTTCGAGCCTGGGAGACCGGGCATCATGTGGTAAGCAACCTTAAGCCCGGAGTCCTTCAAAATCCGCGTGGCTTCAATGACATCTCTTACAGTGTGGCGACGGTTGACGATCCTGTAGATGTCGTCATAGACGTTTTGTACTCCTAGTTCAACCCGTGTGACGCCCATCAGGAGCATGTGGTCAACATGAGGTTCCTTAGCCCAGTCAGGACGAGTCTCAACAGTGATGCCAACATTCCGAACTCTGCTGGTCTCTGCAAGCTTTTTCGCTTCTTCGAGCGTTCTGGATGATGAACCCGTGACCGCGTCCAGACACCCTTGCACAAACCGCTCTTGGTAGTCCAGTGGGGTTGCTGGAAATGTCCCGCCCATGATGATGAGCTCGATCTTGTCAACCTTATGCCCAATCGCCTGGTACTGCATCATTCTGTGCCTAACTTGGTTGTATGCGTCGTAGTTGTTCTGCAATCCCCTCAGTGTCGCCGGCTCAAGCCCCGTGTAGCTCTGGGGAACTCCTTTCGATGGCCCACCAGGGCAGTAGGCGCAAGGCTCCTTTTGGGGACAAGATGTAGGCTTTGTCATCACCGCAATAACGGTGATTCCTGAGGCGGTGCGAACTGCCTTCCTCCGCAGAACCTTAAGCAGTTTAGTCTTCTCGTTAGGCTTTAAGCATTTGATTATCTCAGAATTTGAAGGGACGTGGCTAAGCCGGTACGCTTCTGCGACTCTGATCTTGATTTGGTTGACGTCCTTCCATGATGGGTTCGGAAGCTCCATCAGGCTGCTTATGATCTCTTTGTTAGCTTTGACGCTCATTCGCTGTCCCCATAGGTCAAGAGAGCTGACAGATAAGGATGCTATCTGATTGAAAAAACAGGAAGGAATAAGGTTGTTGTTAGATTCCCAGTTTCTCGTTTATCTCTTTCTGGTATCTCTCGACTCGAAGTTCTTCCATGTCTCTTGTTCTCACAGGTTTGCCTACAGTGGCTGACTCGTAGAATCCTAGCGGTATGGCCATATCCTTGTAGCCTTCTAGGGCGTCAACTTCTGGTTTCCTCTTGCTCACAATTGCCTCGTAGAAGTCGTAGAGTTCAATGGCGAAGTCGTTAGTCGACCCCTTTGGAAAGAGCTTCTCGGTTCCATCAGGTCCTAGGTTCTGCCTCATGCTTCTTACAAGAGCATCGGATGATTGGGTCTCTAGTTTGCCTTCATCCTTCTGGATGTGCATACCGTCGTCAGAGAGTGAACCCTTGGAGCCGTAGATTGTGTGCGAGTACATTCCTTTCCCAGGCGTCGCCCTAGTCCATAACCACTGTGAGAACATGTCACCTTCATGCCGTACTATAGCCATAGTCATGTCGTCCACGGTCACCTTTACACCTTGCTTGACTGGGTCGAAGGTATGGGTCATTGCGACGACCTCAACAGCTTCTTTGCCCAACTGGTAACGGTCCAGGTCAGCCCAGTGCACTCCACCGTCGAAAACCCAGCTCCCGCCAGCCGTGAATTTGTCCTCTCTCCAGCCCCACGGGTTGGGGCCCCAACCTGTGGCTGACCAGATGACAATGCGCGGGTCGCCTATGAACCCCTGCCTTATTGCCCACCAGAAGGCTCTCTGTTTAGGAGCTCTACGATAGTTTTCCGCAACCGCAACGACTTTCTTAGCCTTCTCAGCCTTGTCCATGATGATTCTTGCGGCTCTCATTGTTATGCCTAAGGGTTTTTCTATGATGACATGGAACCCTTCTTCGAGGCATTGAGAAGCTACCGTGTGATGAAGGTTGTGGGGCAGACAGATGTCCACAGCGTCCAAGTTCTTCTCCCCCAGCATCGTCTCGAGGCTCGAGTAGACCTTGGGCTTGGAGGCCTGAAAGTTGCCTATGGCTTCAGCTCTCGACTTGGCATTTTCCAAGGAAACGTCGCATGTTGCCTTCACCTCTAACGCTCTTATGCCCCGGACGTGAAGGTCTCTGTAACCTTCTATGTGGGCGCCAGCTATTCCACCGCAGCCAACTATACCAATGTTCACCTTCTGCATCTCACTTTTCTCCTTTGATGGCAAGAACTCAGCTGAAGCGATATAAAATGCTTTTCGAGTGCTTCGAAAACTGTAAAGAGATTGATCAAGGTTCCGTGGCAAAGCCTACTCTAACCACTTGAACCTGCTCTACAAATCCTTTTCCGAGGATCTCGCCTTCGAGGAATTTCCTTCAAACCGTCTTAGATCACAAGGTGATTTACAGGCTCCAGAAAGACTCTGTTTTGTGCAAGCCTTATGACATGACCCAAAACGCACGTGATCGCGTCAGTGGGCTACGAATCGATCCAAGTATCGCCTATGTCTTTTGAACGTCTTTTGAAGGCTTAAGCTAAGGTTGTCTTGAATGCTCTGAAGATCCTTGTACAGTCTAACATTAGAGGATTTGGGAGATGCCCAGGTCTCCTCGTCAACCTCAACGTAGCGGCTAGTTACCTCTTGGATACTCATTCTCTTTCCTATATGATTGGCGTAGGTCCAGAGCGCCTGCAAAGCCGCCCCATAGGCTGCACCTTCATCTATCTTGAGGCAGACAACCTCAGCATCGAATATGTCAGCCGCTATCTGCCGCCACGCCGGGTTCTTGGAGCCGCCTCCAGTTAGCCTTATCTGCGTCGGCTTGATGCCCAACTCTTTCATCCGATTCAGCCCATAGTTCATGCCTAGTGTCACGCCTTCCATCGACGCTCGGACGAAGTGTGGCTCGTCAAATGTCCTGCTGTTAAGGCCATAGAAGACGCCAGTTCCGTCTGGGACATTGGGCGTTCTTTCACCCTCAAAGTAAGGCAACAACATTAAGCCGTCTGAACCAGCAGGCGCCTCTTCAACCGCTTTTGTCAGCTCATCGTGGGAGAGGTTGAACAAGTTCCTTGCGAACTCCGTTGCAACTGTGACGTTCATCGTGCAAAGAAGAGGCAACCAAGCATTTGTTGAATCGCAGAAGGCGGCAATTTCGCCTTCAGGATCGACCGTAGGCACATCGGAGTAGGCATAGATGGTGCCTGATGTTCCAAAGCTTGCTGTGACAATGCCCTTGACAGTGTTGCCTGTTCCAACAGCGCCCATCATGTTGTCGCCTCCGCCAGCGCTGACGAGAACATCCTCATCAAGTCCGAGAACGCTGGCGACTTCTTCTCTCAGCTTCCCAGCGGGTTTGTCAGAGCTCTGCAACGGTGGGAGCTTGCCCTCTAGGTCCGGGTCGATGGCTTGAAGGATTTCCCTGCACCACTTTCGGGTTCGAATGTTCATCAGGGCTGTTCCGGAGGCGTCGCCATACTCCATCACCTTCCTTCCGGTAAGGTAGTAGTTAATGTAGTCATGTGGCAGAAGGATCGTTCTGAGCCTCTTGAAGTTACCGGGCTCATGCCTCTTCAGCCAAAGGATCTTTGAAGCCGTGAACCCAGGAGGAATCGTAAGACCCAGAAGATCAATGACCTTCTCCTTCCCCCCAAGCCTGTTTGTCAGGTACTCACATTCCTCCGTCGTGCTTGTGTCATTCCAAAGCTTTACAGGTCTGATGACATTTCCCTGATCATCAAGCGGGACCAAACCGTGCTGTTGCCCGGAGACACCAATCGCCTTGACATCTTTCGAGTTGACCTTTGACTCTTCCAAAGCTCGCTTCAAAGTCTCATGCAAGGCGTCGATCCAGACGGCATGGTCCTGCTCCTTATGCCCTGGAGGTAACCCCTCGATAGTACCGTAAGCCTTTGTCGCTTTGCCCGCAACTTCGCCTGTTTCGCCCTTCACAACTACCGTTTTCGTGCTCTGCGTGCCATTATCGATGCCAATGAAGTAATCGGCTCTAGCCATTCTTCAGTCTTCCTCCTTCAGACTGAAACCATTATTTACAGCTTCTACCGTCTAATCAGTGTATAAAGTTGATGCTAATCTCACTGTCGATTCTGGAGTACGAACGCGACCTGTCCCAGCACGTGAACAACCTGGCGGCATCGCTATCGTTCTCGCAGATCCTTCGCTTAGTTGGGACCGGCAAGATTCACCGGGTCCACTTAGACATTATGAGACCGCCAATGATACCTGGGAAGAGGATGTTCTCCATTCAACTAATGAGACGCCTTTATGAAGACCTCCACAAGAGCATCCCGTTGGCATTTCACCTCATGGTCAGCGAACCGCTGCCGATCCTGATGGAAATCAACGAATTCGTGCCAAAGGGAGAAAGGCATGGGACCGCGGTCTTTATTCAGGTCGAATCCTTCACCTCGCAGAAGAAGACCGCTGAGGCACTTTCGCTCCTCAGAGAATGCGGGTACGAGGCTGGCATTTGCCTTAACTTGCCCACCCCAAGCCGCGCGTTGACAAGAGAGATCGTCGGTAAGGCAGATACCATCCTCTTGATGTCCGTTCCGATGGGACAGGGAGGGCAAAAATACAGCAGCAAAGCAACCAACAGAATCAAGCGCATCTCCAAGAAGTTCCCGGACAAGCCAATAGAGGTCGACGGAGGAATGAACGCAGAAACAGTCTTTCTCGCTGATCAAGCTGGAGCCAAAGTCGCTATCGTGGGCTCATTCATAACCCAGAACCAGAACCATGAAGGAGCACTTCTGGAGCTCGAAAGAAGCCTTAAGATGCGCCGAGTGGAGCGAGCTTAGAGCGCTAGTCTAGCTCCCCCCATCTGCTGGCGAATTTCCTAGGGAGCCTGTTGCAGGCTTTCCTCATTCTTTTCCAGTCCTGCGTCTTTGGGCTGAGGAAGAAGACCCAAATAACGGCGGATGGCATGAAGCCGCTGGGTGACTCCTCATCCATAACAGGAAACCGAAAGCTCAACGGAAGGCACTATTGGGCCGGGCTCACTTCCAAGAGTTTGTGCGGGACAGTATCCTTCTTGCTTCCTTCTTGTAGCTTTCCACATCTGGCTGGTCGAAAGGCTGAACGCCGAGAAGGTACCCCAGATAAATGGTTTCCATCATCTTGAACTGGAGGAACTGCCCGATCGAGTACTCTGACTTGTCAGGCAGCGTGACCTCAATGAACGGCCTCTTGTCGCGCTTGAAGGCGATCTTTGTCCCTTCGAAAATGGCGTCCATTATGGTGTTCAAGCTCTTGCCCCGTATCCCGGGAACAAGTTCAGCGTGCCCTTCCATCTTCGGAACCAAAAGATCAGTCTTATTCCTTTCCACGCGGACGAACGTAGTGAACTTGTCATAGGGACCCCCCAAGTACAGCTGCGCCACAGAATGAAGATCGGTGGAGCCTATTGAAACGGTGGGGGTAATACCGACGTTGACCTTCCTGCCTTTCCTGCTAAACTCCTTGCCGAGACTTTCAGCCATCAACTGCCTGTGCCACTTCCCGATCGCCTCCATATCGTTCGAGAACAGGAAGAGATCGAAAATGTTCTTTCGCTTCTTGCAGTGAAGGTACTTGACTGACGCGCTGATGGCTGCAGGATTCTCTTTGATATTCTCGTGGACACACATGTCTCTTGCTACTCTAGCGCCTTCGAGCAGTCGCCTGATGTTCACCCCCAACAGTCCTAGAGGGAACAAGCCGACTGGAGAGAGAACAGAGTATCGTCCGCCCACAAGTCTCGGGATTTCCAGGGCATCGAAGTTCCTTTCTGCCGCTAGGCTCCACAGATTTGAGTCCCTGTCGGACGTGACGACAACGCATCTTCGGCAATCTCTCTGGTGCTTCTGCAGCAGATCGAGCAGGATCTCGAAGTTTGCTATGGTCTCGGTTGTGGTCCCAGACTTGCTTATGCCGTTAACTATGACGTTCCGGTTCCTTTTCAGAGCTGATTCGACCATCTCGATTATACAGTTGATGTAGTCAGAATCAGTCGTATCGGCATAAAGCACCTTCACACCTTGGCTCAGCTGATTGTGCAGCTTCCCGAGAACCGCTTCTTGGACAGCAATTGTTCCAAGGTCGCTGCCGCCGATGCCAACGACGACAAGATACTCAGGTCTCAGCTGGAGCTTGTCTTCTATCACCTTCTCCACACTTTCCAGCATGACCCTGTCGTCAGGCAGGTTAATTGAGGCCCTTTCGTTACTGTAACCTTTAGAGGTCGCACGCCTCATGTTCTCAATTTCGGGCTCTAGCCTTTCGGCAGTCTGGAAAATCCTCTTCTGCGGAATCAGACAGTTCTCGTAGCAGAGCCTCAAAGTGTCCAATGGGGTGACGCCAGCTAACTATAAACGCAAACATCAAATAACCTTTTTCGTTCAGTTGTAGCACCAGCTCATACACGGACTAGTGGAACCCCGCCCCAGCTCTCCTGACTCCGCTGGTTTTTTTGACATGCTCCGTCTTATTTTCGTTTTCGGAAGCATAGCATGTCGTCTTATTGGCGTTGTACGATTCCGTAAAGTCTTCATGGACGCAAAGCGAAGTTGGGTGCTGTAACAGGGTCTGTCGCTTGCACTCATGGTCATTGCTCCTTTGGGGGCAGCGCCCTGGAGCATAGAAGGACTGATCTATACAAAGATCCCTTGCGGTTTCATGCAATTGCCTTGCCCAAGTAACCCTTCAGACTTTAGCCTTCTCATCGCTTCTGATCGCTTGGCAACGACGTGTTGAGAACAAAACACGGTAGACATTAGTAGCCAAGACGCTTTTTAAGTACGAGTCATTGGCTTACGTTGAAAAAGGGGAAAGAGGGTTTCTGCGGGAGACCGACCACTTCCTTAGAGATTGGCAGGCCTGGCAAAGTTGCAAAGTGCTCGGTCTTCTCTGAAAGCTTATTATTCATGATCGAAGTTACTCTGGAAAGGTGACCCGAGTTGCCGGCTGCCAAACAGGTCATAGGAAAAGGGAGGGTCCTCTCCAAGGCAACTGGTTTTGGAGACTTGGTGTTCTTATCAGGCATCGGACCCCACGATCCTAGGACAGGAAAACCAGTCGAAGGTGGAATCAAAGAACAAACCAAGATGGTGATGGAGCTTATGAAGGTAGCGCTGGAAGAAGCTGGAAGCCGCTTAGACGATGTTCTGAAGTGTACAGTGTTCCTTACGGACATGAACCACTACGCAGAAATGAACGAGGTTTACGGTTCCTACTTCACGGTTCCGCCTGCTAGGACCTGCGTTCAGGTATCTAAGCTGCCCAGACCCGGCGAGAACGTCCTTGTTGAGATAGACGCGATAGCCTGCAAGTCTCCGAAATAGCTGACAGAAGAGCGATCCCATGAGCATATACGACAAGCTAGGTGTTAGACAGATCATCAACGCTTGGGGAACGCTGACGAGCTTAGGGGGGTCAATAATGCTTCCCGAAGTCGTTGACGCGATGAACGAAGCCGCCAAAGCCTTTGTCGACATGGATGAACTGAACGGAAAGGCTGGAAAGATCATCGCCGAGGTAACGGGTGCTGAGGCGGCGTACGTGACTGCAGGCGCGGCTGCTGCTCTGGTAATGGCGGTTTCCGCATGCATGACGGGCAAAGACCCGGAGAAAATGGCGAGGATACCGTACATTGAGGGCTTGAAGAACGAGGTGATCATGCCCGCCATGCAGGACAATGTGTACGCCAGGAACTTCGTCATCCCATGTGCGAAGCTCATCAAGGTCGGGAATAAGGACAGCTACACCCCTGAAGACGTAGAGAAGGCAATAACCAACAAGACAGTCGCGATAGCTTTCGTGTTCTTCACTTCAGTGAGGGGATGTGACCTTGAATCGCTCAACGAGATTGTTAGGATAGGTAAGAAGCATGAAATCCCAGTGATCGTCGATGCCGCAGCCGAAGTGCCGCCAATAGAGAACCTACATGACATCGCCGCAACTGGGGCAGACCTCGTCGCTTTCAGCGGTGGCAAAGACATTCGGGGACCAAACGACTCAGGATTCGTGATCGGCAGGGCAGACCTAATCGAGGCCATTGCGGCTCACGGTTCGCCGCATCATTACATGGGCAGACCCATGAAGATAAGCAAAGAACAGATAGTCGGGCTTGTGGTAGCCTTGCAGCACTACACGCCCGAGGCCGTGGAAGCCCGCAAACAGAGATGGGAGTCTATAGTAGAATACTTTGTGAGAATGCTACCGTCCGAAGGGGTCAAGGTCGAGAAGGTCAAGCCCGACCCAGCCAAACACGAATACTCAGCGCAGGGATGGCCCAAGGCCCGTGTAACCCTCGAGGAGGACCGCTTGGGCATGAAGGCTTCTGAAGTAAACAGGCTTCTAAGAGAGGGGAACCCGGCGGTCTATGCGCCCCAATCGGGCAATCAGATAACCCTTAGCCCTCAGTGTCTCCAAGACGGCGAAGAGTGGATCATCGTCCAAAGGATCAAGGAAATCTTGAGACAGAAACAGAGCCCCCCGACTTCCATTAGGCAAAACGACGATTGAACAGTGCGAGTTAAGGGCGTAGGATGCCTGCACGATTTTGACCGGTTCCTGGGGTGAAGTTAGATTGAATGATATAGTCGTTAGAGATGGAACCGTCCTGGACCCTTCTCAAGCAATCTATGAGCGCATGGATGTCGCCATATCGAAAGGAAAGATCGTTGACCTTCGAAGGGGCATAAACACAAGCGATGCAAGGTACGTTGTGGATGCGTCTGGGCTGATAGTCACTCCGGGATTCGTCGACCTCCATGTTCACTGTTGCCACAAGATTGCCCACATCGGCATTGACCCAGAACTGGCGTGCCTAGCGAAGGGAAGCACAACTGTTCTTGACGCGGGTTCCACTGGGGAACTGAGCTTTGCGGGGTTCAGGAAGTACGTCATAGAGCCTTCGCGAACCCAGATTCTTGCCTTGTTGAACATCGAATCCTTGGGCATGATTGAGTTCGGCCGAGAGAACCAGAGGTGGCCAGAGCTCATAACAGGCCACGATGAGATGTTCATCAACTTGGACGGCACTATCGAAATGATCGAGAGAAACCGTGACATCATCGTTGGCGTTAAGTGGGCTCATCATGGACTCTCTGGGCTTGACTTAGCTAAGAAGGCGGCGGACAAGATTGGTTGCTTGTTGATGGCTGAAAACCACTATCAACCTGAAACGCTCAAGTACCTTGGTAAAGGAGACATAGTGACCCACTTGTACCATGGCATCACGACTCGGTCACATGACGGTCTACTGGACGACGACGGGAATGTTCAGCCTGAGTTTTTCGATGCCGTGAAACGAGGGGTCATACTTGACGTGGGTCACGGGGCTGGCAGCTTCGCATGGGGGGTAGCCGAGAAAGGCCTGCAACAAGGGATCCAACCTGACACCATAAGCACTGACCTCCACACGAAAAGCGTCAATGGTCCGGTCTATGACATGTCTACAACTATGTCAAAATTCCTGTTGCTCGGTATGTCCGTTGAAGACATCGTCAAGGCGTCAACAGCGAGGCCCGCGGAAGTCCTTGAGAAGCGGGATATGATCGGAACTCTTAAGGTTGGCGCATGTGCAGATCTGGCCCTTCTCAAACTTGAGGAAGGGAGATTCCGATTTGTTGACGTGAAAGGCGTGGAGAGGATCGGCAAGCAAAGAATAACCGTAGAGAAAGTAGTCAAGAGCGGGGAGATAGTGCTCTACTAGCCGTCTTGGTACATGCACGAATTCAGAAGCCTCGCACTCACTAGCATGCGAGAACATAAAGGCTATAATTCAGATGCCTCTCATAGAGAGTAAACTACTTAGTGAGGCGATTCTTATGAAAGAGATCGGAAGCAAGAACGACTTGAGGAAGATCCTCAAGTCAAAAGGAAGAGTGTACGCGCTTTTCTACGCGTCATGGTGCCCCTTCTGCAGGAGCTTTCTGCCTATCTTCAAGAGGCATATTCAGAAGAATGACACAACGGAGTTTCTGCAAGTCAATGTGGATGACGAGTCGAATCCTTTGTGGGATGAATACGAGATAGAGGTTGTCCCCACAGTAATCCTTTTTGATGGCGAGAGGGTTGCTGCGAGGCTTGATGGAGCACTGGGAAGAGGGTTGAGTGAAGAGCAGCTTAAGGATTTCATTGGGTCCAAGCATAAGATATCTAGGCAGAATCAGACCTTCAGTGACCAAACTAATATTAGGTGAGAATGCGACATGTTCTTTGAGTGATTCCGTTGGATATCAAGGATCTGTTTCGTTACAATTGGCACTGTCGTAGAAAGTTTCTGAAGAGTATGGCTGAGATCCCTTGGGAGACCATTACTGAAAGCTGCGGCGCCAGCTTCGACTCAATCAGAGACATATTCGTGCACAGCCTTCAAGCTGAGCATGTCTGGATCAGACGTTTGGCTGGTAAGAGCACGGAGGGAATATATGAGACTCCGTTCAGCAAGTTCGATAGCATCGGGGCAGTTCAGGATTACGCTAATAGGGTTGAGGTCGAGACGAACGAGTACCTGAACACGCTGACGGACGAGAAGGTTGAGAGCATCTTCGAGTTCAAAGGGAGAGACGGGAAGACTCATAGGTATAACGTTGAAGACATGCTAATCCACATAGTCGAAGAAGAGATTCATCACCGTGGAGAACTCCTATGCATCTTCTGGCAACACGACATCCCACCGCCATACACGAGCTACACAACCTACAGGACAGAATCTTAACAAAATCCTTTCCGTGACTGAATGCCACTCTTTTTTCTCAAATCGAATGAACAATTTTCCGTGTATTGTTTGGGAACGATCATATATCAAAGCGAAGGAAGCGTATCCTATCGTAAGATACGATGGGCTATTCGAGTGAAGGTCCAAGACCAAAAACCCTTCGTCCATGGAACAGTGTTCAAGCCTGCAAGTTCACAGTCCACGTGCAACCAACATTATCATCCTGACTTGACACTCCGAATGGCTCAGACAAGATCTCTCTCACCTTTTTCTACCCTTTCTTACCGCGGGTCAAGCCTGAAACAGACTCTGTTTCCAAAACACAACTCGAAACATGCTCAGAAAAATCCCATAATCTGACGCAAGATAGATTTAGAATATGCGATTGAGGCTAAAGTTTACCCCCTGCAAACAATCAACGCCACTCAAGGCTGCTCCCTTAGGTTCTAGGCCGTCGAAATCTTCGGGAAACACAAGCAACGACAATAAACTACGGAAAACGGGAGTAAACCTTATATTCTGTATGCCATTTTAGTGTGACATCAAAACCGCAAGATCTGGTTGATTATTGTCATAATCAGGAAACGCTGACACCATGCTCAACCCCTCGGACGAGTCTACTGCAGATGCGAGCAATAGCCTATCAGACGAGAACTCGGCGGAAACAAGTCCCACAGAGCCAAGTTCAGAGAGGAGCAGTCTAATCGGCCCGCCAAAGCTGACACGGTTCGAGAAAGCTCGCATAGTAGGCGCAAGGGCCCTCCAAATATCCATGGGCGCACCAATACTCATAGAACCCTCAAAAGCCACTTCAAGCCCAATAGACATAGCCATCGAAGAACTGAAAGGAGGCGTCCTCCCAATGACTATACGCAGAACGCTGCCAGACGGCGTAACATTCCAAGACATACCAGTAAAATGGCTCCTCTAGACGTGAATCTTGATTTCATAGCGATGTTTCTGGGTAATATATCGGTGCATAATTCGCGTTTTCGGAACATTATTATGTCCTAGAAGTTGTCACGTATTCGAAACAAGTCCCCAGTGTTCTGGTCGAAGCCTATTTGATGAAGGCACAAGACTTTATAATACCCCTTCATATCCAATGTAGGAGCTGAAATTGCCGGAGCAGAACCCTAAGCTGAAAGACACCGTCATCCTTTTCGACAGAGACCAAGGCATCTCTATCTTCCAGAACATCAGAGGATACAACAACCTAACCGATGACGCCGAATGGCTACTCGAGAGAACCCCGCAGAAATCGCGTGGATTCATCTTAAGGCCAATTAGCAAAGACGGGCAAGAAGGGATATGGGTCGGCGAATACACTCACGCAGGCAACCAGATAACCAGACAAGATCTCATCTACAACAGAAACGGCTCTGCTATGAGCAAGATGATCTCGGACTACGCGGCCCACAAGATAACAGAGAGAAAGCTCATCAGAAAGCTAAACATCAGACGCCTGAAGAAGTCGCTGAAAAGCAAGGTCATCCAAGATTTCAGATATTACGTCTGTCCGTCAGACCTCTTCTATCCGTCATGCGCGCACGTTACTCGATTGTACGAGGCGCTCATACACAGGTTTGGGAAGGGCAAGAAGATTCATTACGCGCTCATTGCTGAAGAGATCGCCAAGACCAAACTGTGCGAAGATGTCATATTATGCCCCCTGAGGGTTCCCAATCTCTTTGAAAGAGTGCTTAACCTGAACAAGGCCCTCAAGAGTCTAGGGCTCGGGGAGATCCGGCTCATTACTTCAGATATGGTCGAATTGGTCTAGGCGCAAGCTATGGTGGTGCAGCCTTTTCCCTTCTGCAGTAAGAAGGGTAGGTCAAGATGAAGAGTTTAGGTCCGGACCCTTCGCACTAGAGGCCAAGAGCCTAGCTTCGTTCAACGTCTTGCCGATCTTCTTCCAGTGGCTCCCTTGCCAGTAAATCTGACCGCAACCTCGGCAGACCCAGAAGTCCGCGTAGAACCGAGCAGTAGACTCAGGAATCTTCGCCTCAACCTCTCGTTTGGAGACAGGGCCTATCTTGCTGTTGCACTTGGGACATCGTGAGTTGTCAATGTCAATCTCGAGTCTAATATGGAAGCGGCGAGCCATCTCAGCAAGCTTCTCGGCTTCTTTCTGACCTTCAACAAGAAAGGCTTGCACCCCCCTAACCGAAGCTCTTCTGTAGAGCTGCATATCTCTTGTCAGCAGAATTCGTCTATCTCCCCCCGCCTTCTTTACTAGCTGATCATCGTCCAAGTCGTTGAAGTACTCAACATCGTACCCAAGCATTCTGAGCCAACGAGTGAGCTTGCCAAGCATCCCATCAGCTAGGAACTTCAAAGCTCCTTTGCTCCTAACACGCTACGAAGCCATCTCCCGGCTTCGCCACGATCTCCTCGTCATCCATCACCAATCGCCCATTCACGAAAGTCTTTACGGGTTTGCCTTGGACTTGCCAGCCATCGAAAGGCGAGAACTTGGCTTTTGAATGAAACCGGCTGGAATCAATCTTCCACTTCTTCTTCAGATCCACAACAACCAGATCAGCGTAGGCTCCTTCCTTCAAGTCCCCTCGGTTTCCTATCCCGAAGACCTTTGCAGGCTTCTCCGAGGTCATCCGGACCAGTGAGGAAAGCAACAAGCGACCTTCATCGACCTGCGTCAACATCAGCGGCAGAAGCGTCTCCAAACCAGCTATACCCGGCAGATTCTCCCAGATTGACGCTTCGGCTTTCTCCTTTGCCGCATGAGGAGCATGGTCGGTAACCAGAATATCAACCGAACCAGCATGAACAGCAGTCCAGAGAGAACGAAGGTCCTTCTCTGGCCTCAGCGGCGGGTTCGTCAGAGCGACAGCGCCAAGATCCCTGAAACGACGGGAAGACAAAAGCAGATGGTGTGGAGTGATCTCACACGAGACGCTAAGCCCAGCTTTGTTGGCTGAAGAAACAATCCCCAATCCTTTTCCCGTGCTGATATGGCAGATGTGAATACGCGCGTTGGTCTCCTTTCCAATGTCTATGATGCGGCTTACCGCTCTTGCTTCAGCCTCAGCAGAATGTACCCTAAGATAGGCATCCGCATCATTACCGCGTTCACGTTCTGCCTTCTTCAGACCCATCTGAAGAAGTGCTCTGTCCTCGGCATGAACGCACGCTGGAACACCTAACCTCGCCGTCTCTTTGAACGCATTGCCGAGCGCTACATCATCGTCGGGATCCACTCCCCCGATCTTCTCTGGCAGGTAAAGCTTGAAAGCCTTTGCCCCTTCCTGGGCTATTCTCTGCATCTCATCACTTCTTTCCGGAAATGCTGACTGGAACGCTACGTTCACAACGGCCCTCTGGGCTGCCCTGCTTCTCCGTTCCCGGAGCGCCATTGCACTCATGGTTACCGGTCTATTGTTGGGCATGTCGATGACAAAAGTGACCCCGCCATTCGCCGCCGCAGAAGTGCCTGAGAAGAAGTCCTCCTTGTAATCCAGTTCCTGATCCCTCAAATGAACATGTGCATCAATCAGGCCTGGAAGCACCAATAGGTCCTGCAAGTCCATTCTGCGTGAAGCCGAAGGAAGATTCGCCTCTTTGGCGATTCTTGTGATCCTGCCTCCATCGATCGCCAAGCCTGCTTCAATCACTTCGCCGTGAGTATACACCTTCGCGCCCTTGAGGACGAGGTCAACTAGCAACCTGGTTCCCGCTTGTAGTAAACTATGATGCGTAAGCCTAGATAAATCCAGCGAAGAAGAAACGCCAAGAGAGCCCGCAATGCTAGGAGTTCTTTCTTTACAGCTCCGAACGGGTCAGTTCCGTTCGGCAATCTTCACACACGAAACTGCCTTCGACCTCTCTTAGGTCGTCAGACCATATGCCGCAGTTGTCGCAGTGTCCTGCTGAAGGGGTCTCTTCAGCCTCTTCAGCCAAGTTCTGGTTCTCTATGCGAGTTCTTTCCTGGATGGTCTCAATCAGCTCAGGCGTTACGGCTAAGATGTCCTTGCTGGAGATTATTCCTGCCAGCTCGCCCTTGTGCATAACAGCTAATCTGCGGATGTTCTGGCGACTCATCCTTCTGGCCGCGTC
>Ga0315307_1000287_pt1 | contig 21189 bp, 18 predicted proteins | sample TDP2_MG_FD_203079 | JGI IMG/M metagenome (GOLD analysis project Ga0315307, IMG submission 203079) | Freshwater sediment microbial communities from Lake Towuti, South Sulawesi, Indonesia - TDP2 | ecosystem: Environmental > Aquatic > Freshwater > Lake > Sediment | place: Indonesia: South Sulawesi...
GGCCCCCAGCAGCAGGTTGTCCCGCACCGACAGGGGAGCGAAGACCTGGCGGCCCTCCGGCACCTGGCTGATGCCGGCGCGGACAATCGCCTCCGGGGGCCGTCCGCCGATGGACTTCCCCCGGAAGGTGATGCTTCCCCGGCGAGGCGCGAGCAGCCCGGAGATCATCCGCAGCGCGGTGGTCTTCCCGGCCCCATTCGCCCCGATCAGGGCCACGATCTCGCCCTGGTTCACGTGCACCGAGATCCCCTTCAGGGCCTGCACACTCCCGTGATAGGTGACCGTGCTGGTGAGCACTAGCACGCTGGCCCTCCCCCCTCCCCGGGCTCCGGCTCCGAGCTCTCCTCACCCAGATAGGCGGCGATCACCCGCCGGTCGCGCTGCACCTGCCTGGGCCTGCCCTCCGCGATCTTGAGCCCCTGGTCGAGCACGACGACCTCATCCGAGATGCGCATCACCAGGTCCATGTCGTGATCCACCAGGAGCACAGTGACGCCGAGGTCGCGGATGCGCTTCACCAGCTCGCCCAGGCGGGCGGTCTCTGCGGTGGAGAGCCCGGCCGCGGGCTCGTCCAGCAGCAACAGCAGCGGGTCGGCCGCCAGCGCCCGCGCCACTTCGAGGAGACGCTGCTGGCCGAAGGGCAGGGCGCGCGCCTCCATCTCCGGCGGCACCTCAGCCAGCCCCACCAGGCGCAGGCATTCCCTGGCCTTGGCGGCGAGGCCGGCCTCTTCGCTCCGGGTCGCGGGGAGTCGGAAGGAGGCGCTCAGCAGGCCGGCGCGGGTGCGGACATGGGCCCCCACCATCACGTTCTCCAGCACGCTCATGTTGCTGAACAGCTCCACGTTCTGGAAGGTGCGGGCCACCCCCATCTCGGCCACCCGATGGGAGGGCAGGCCGGTGGCGCGCTTGCCCTCCACCCGGACCTCTCCGCCATTGGGCTCGTGAATCGCGGTGATCAGGTTGAAGACCGTGGTCTTGCCCGCGCCATTGGGGCCGATCAAGGCCTTGATCTGGCCCCGCGCCACCTCGAAGCTCAAGCGATCAACAGCCAGCAGGCCTCCGAAGCGCTTGCTCACCTCTCTCAGTTGGAGCACCGGCGCGCTCATCGCCCGGCCTATGTCCCCTCCCCCCGCCGCCGGCCTCGCAGCAGCGAGGCTCCGGCGGCTACGCCTCGCCACAGCCCGGCCGGCAGGAACACCATGATGGTCATCAACACCAGGCCGAAGATGATGGTGCTGAACTCCTGGAGGGAGCGCAGGTGCTCGCCGATCAGGGTGACCGCCCCGGCCCCGAAGATGGCGCCCCAGATGCTGGCCATCCCCCCAATCACCACCATCACCACGAGATGGATGGAGTAAGCGAAGCCGAAGCTCTCCGGGTTGACGTAACCGACGTGATGGGCGTAGAGGCTGCCCGCGAGCCCGGCGAGCGCGCCGGAGAGCACGAATACCTGGAGCTTGTAGCGGGCGATGTCAACCCCCGAGGTGGCCGCGGCCATCTCGCTGGTGTGCACCGCCCGCATCGCCCGCCCCACCCGGGAGTCTATGATGTTGGAGGCCATCGCCAGGGCGAGCAGCACCAGGGCGGCGACCAGGTAGTACATGCGGAGCTCACTGTCGAGCTTGAGGCCCGCCAAGGCGAGGGGGGCGAAGCCGCTGATGCCGATGGTGCCGGTGGTGAGGCTCTCCCACTGCACCATCACGATGTGCATGATCATCCCAAAGCCCAGAGTGCCCATCGCCAGGTAGTGGCCGCGCAGCTTCAGCAGGGGCACACCCACCGCGGCCGCGGTGAGGGCGGCCAGCGCCATGCCCGCGAGCACGCCCACCCAGGGGAGGGCCCAGTGATGCACCCCCGCCCACCGGGCGCCCAGGATCGCCGAGGAGTAGGCGCCTATGCCCACGAAGGCGGCCTGCCCCAGGGAGACCTGGCCGGCATAGCCCATCAGCAGGTTCAGCCCTAGGGCGACGATGGTGTTGATGCCGATGGACACCGCCAGGTGGAGCGCGTACTCGCCGCGCAGGGCCAGAGGCAGCGCGGCCGCCACCCCGCCGGCCAATAGGAACCAGAGCCACTTCCGCGGCGGCGCGGGCCCCTGGGGCGCTGGCGGCGCTGTGACCACTCTCATCGGCCTCGCCTCCCGAGCAGCCCCGTCGGCTTGGCGAGCAGCACCAGGAGCATGATGGCGAAGGCGATGGCTTCCCGATATTTCGCCCAGTCACTCGGGCTGAGCCCCGCCCCCAGTGACTCGAGCGTCCCCAGCAGCACCCCTCCCAGCACCGCGCCCATGGGGTTTCCCATGCCTCCCAGGATGGCCGCGGCGAACCCCTTGAGCCCCAACATGATCCCCATGTTGTACTGGGCCATCGAGAGAGGGGCGACGATGACGCCGGCCAGGCCCCCGAGGGTGGCGCTGAGCGCGAAGGAGAGGCGGACCATCCGCTCCGCCGGGATCCCGGCCAGCCGCGCCGCCTCCCGGTTGACCGAGCAGGCGCGCATGGCTTTGCCGACCTGGGTCTTCTCCCCGAGGAGCCAGAGCGCCACCATGGTGATGAGGACGATCCCCAGAACCCACAGATGCTGAGGGAGCAGGCTCGCCTTCCAGAGCACAATCGGGTTCTCCCCCGAGAAGGCGCGCAGGGGCAGCGCGTCCGGCCCCCAGAGCAGCATGGCGACCCCCCGCAGCAGGATGGAGGCGCCGATGGTGATGATGATGAGCGTGATCACCGAGGCATTGCGCGCCGGCCGGATGGCGCCCCACTCCAGCCCCGCCCCGACCAGGGTCACCGCGGCCACCGCCAGCAGCGCCGCCAGCGGCATGGGCAGACCCGCGGCCGACCCGGAGATGGCGACCAGCGCGCCGAGGGTGACGAACTCGCCCTGGGCGAAGTTCACAATGCCGGTGGCGTTGTGGATCAGCGTGAACCCCAGCGCGATCATGCCGTAGATCGTCCCCAGGGTCACGCCGGAGATCAGATACTGGAGCACAGCCGAGAAGGTCATGGCGCGGGGATGCGGGGGCGGGCCTGCGGGGAGCTGGCCGGCGCAGGGACTGTAGGGCGGGGCTTCCCAGCCCCGGCGGGCGTGGGAACGCCCGCCCTACAGTCGTCTTGCCGGCAGCAGAGAGGCCACCCTCCGGCTTCGCTCGGGGCGAATTCGGGGGCTACTTCAGCAGCTTCCACTTGCCATCCACGACCTGCACCAGCACGAACGCATCCTGGCTCAGGCCGTTGTGCTCTTTCGGGGAGAAGTTGAAGATCCCCCCGGTGCCCACGAACCGCCGCGTCTGCTCGATCTTGGTGCGCAGCTTGGCGCGATCCGGCCCCACTTGACGCAGCGCCTGCACCACCAACTGGATGGCGTCCCAGGCGTGGCCGCCGAACGTGTCCGCGGTCTTGCCAAAGCTCTGCTGGTAGCCCTTGGCGTATTGCTCCAGCACCTTCCGCTGCGGGTGCTTCGCGGGAATCTGGTTCCACACCAGCAGCCGCCCCGCGGGCAGCACTACCCCGTTCGCGGCCGGCCCCGCCAGGCTGAGGAAGGTGGCATTGGCCACCCCGTGGCTGCACACCAGGGGGATGCCCATCGCCAACTGCTTCATGTTCTTGGCGATGATCGCCGGGCCCGGCGGCGTGCCCCAGCAGACCACGGCCTGGGCCTTGGTGCCCCTGATCTTGGTGAGCTGGGTCGCCATGGAGGTGTCCGTGGGCCCGTACTCCTCCGCGGCCACCACCGAGATGCCGGCCGCCGGCATCAGCTTCTCGATCTCCCGCAGGCCGCCCTTGCCGAAGGGGGTGTTGTCGGAGAGGGAAGCGATCCGCGTGATCTTCTTCGACTTCAGATAGGTGACGATGCGCTGCACCGCCATGCGGTCCGACTGAGGGGTCTTGAAGACCCAGCTCTTCACCGGCTCCACAATCTCGATACCCGCAGCGCAGGAGATCAGCGGCACCCGCTGCTCGTCCAGATAGCCGGCGATGGCCTGGGTGGTGCCGGTCCGGCTGGGCCCCACGATCGCCAGCACCTTGTCCCTTTCCACCAGCCGCATCGCCGCGTTTCGCGCCTCCGCCTGCTCGCCCCGATCATCCTCGATGACGATCTTGAGCGGCCGGCCTCTGATGCCGCCGGCCTTGTTGATCATCCGCTCCAGCATCTGAGCCGTGTTCCGCTCCGGGATGCCCAGCGAGGAGGCATCGCCGGTGATCGAGAAGATCGCCCCGATGACATAGGGCGGGCCGCTGGGCGGCTTCGCCAGGCCCCGTATGCCGTAGGCCGCCCCACAGCTCATCGCCAGCACTGCCACCCCCAACAGCACCCACAGATGTCTCGCCTTTCCCATCCTTGCTCCCTCCCTTTGCGGAGTGAAGATCACTGAGTTTCGCCCAGAGAAGTAAGGGCGACGCTCAGAGCCTCTACGGATTCTCTTGCATCAGGGTCTCTCACCATGATTCAAGAGACTCTGTATCTGCGAAGCTCATCAGATTCGGCTGAGCTCGGCCGCGGAGAGCACCCGCGCCCCTCCCTCCTTCAGGGCGGCCCGCGCCTCCTCGGCCGCGTCTATGCGGAAGATCACCACCGCGTGCTCGCCCCGCTGCCCCACAAAGGCGTAGAGGTACTCGATGTTCAGCCCCCGCCGCGTCACCAGGTCCACCACCTCCGCCAGCCCACCGGGCCGATCGGGCATCTCCACCGCGATCACCTCGGTCTCGCTCACCGTGAAGCCGGCGCGCCTGAGCGCGTCCCGCGCCTCCCCGGGCTTGTCCACGATCAGCCGCAGCACCCCGTAGTCTATGGTCTCGGCCAGGGAGAGGGCGCGGATGTTCACCCCGGCCTCCGCCAGGGTGCGGGTGACCTCGGCCAGCCGCCCGGACTTGTTCTCCAGGAACACCGAGATCTGTATCGCGCTCATCAGCCCAGGTCCCTTCTGTCCATCACCCGCCTCGCCTTTCCCTCGCTGCGCGCCAGCATCTTCGGCTCAACCAATCGCACGCTTACCGTGAGACCAAGCACGCTCTCGATCTCCCTGCGGATGCGCGCGGTGAGGGCCTCCAGCTTGGCCATCTCGTCGGAGAACGTCTCCGCCGAGACCTCCACCTGCACCTCCAGCTCGTCCATCTGGCGCGGCTTGCGATCCACCACCAAGAGGTAGTTGGGCGTGGTCCCCTCGATCCCCACCAACACCTCCTCGATCTGGGAGGGGAACACGTTCACCCCGCGGATGATGAGCATGTCGTCACTCCGCCCAGTCACGTGCTCCATCCGCCGCAGGGTCCGCCCGCACTGGCAGGGCCCGGGGATGAGGACCGAGAGGTCCCGGGTGCGATAGCGCAGCAGGGGCAGCGCTTCCTTGGTGAAGGCGGTGAAGACTAGCTCGCCCAGCTCGCCCTCGGCCACCGGCTCGCCCGTATCGGGGTTGATCACCTCGGGGTAGAAGTGATCCTCATTGACGTGCAGCCCGGCCTTGTGGAGGCACTCGAAGGAGACGCCGGGCCCAATGATCTCGGAGAGGCCGTAGATGTCGAGCGCGTCAATGCCCGCGGCGGCCTCGATCTCCAGCCTCATGGTCTGGGACCAGGGCTCCGCGCCGAGGAAGCCAACTCGCAGGGGAAGCTTGCCGAAGTCCACCCCCATCTCCCGCCCGGCCTCGGCGATCACCAGCGCGTAGGAGGGAGTGCAGCAGAGCACGGTGGAGCCGAAGTCCTGCATGATCTGGACCTGGCGCCTGGTCTGGCCGCCGGAGGTGGGGATCACCGAGGTGCCGATTAGCTCCGCTCCATAATGCAGCCCCAGGCCGCCGGTGAAGAGCCCGTAGCCGTAGCTGTTCTGGACCACATCGCCCCGATGGGTCCCGCCCGCCGCCAGGGTGCGGGCGATCACCTCGGCCCACATTCGCACATCGCCTCGGGTGTAGCCCACCACCGTGGACTTGCCGGTGGTGCCCGAAGAGGCGTGGAGGCGCACCACCTCCTCCATGGGGGCCGCGAAGAGGCCGAAGGGATAGGTTTCCCGCAAGTCATCCTTGGTGGTGAATGGCAGGCGGCCTATGTCCTCCAGGCCGCGGATATCCGCCGGCTTCACTCCCGCGGCGTCGAGCTTGGCCCGGTAATGGGGAACGGTCTCGTAGACTCGGGCGACGCTCTCACGCAGGCGCTGCGATTGGAGCGCCCGCAGCGCCGCCACCTCCATGAACTCTACCTCCCGGTCCCAGCAGGGCGTCGCGTCCGACACGAGATGGCCTCCGACAGGCAGCGGCCCTCACCCGCCAGACCAGCCGCTCTGGAGTCAAGCCGCGATTCGACAACCCGGTGAGGATACCTCTTGGCCGCGGTCGCGCCCTTCCTTGCCCTCTGGCCGGCCCTATGCTATCCTGAGCAGCACCCCCTCACACGGAGAAGGCATGTCCAGCTCAGCAGTCACGGGCGCCCGCGCCCTGCTCTCCGGCAACGAAGCGATTGCTCGGGGAGCGTTCGAGGCCGGGGTGCGGCTGGCCGGGGCCTATCCCGGAACACCCGCGACCGAGATCCTGGAAGCCCTGGCGCAGTGCCCCGAGGTGCACGCCGAATGGTCCCCCAACGAGAAGGTGGCCTTCGAGGTCGCGCTGGGAGCATCCCTGGCCGGGGCGCGCGCCATCGCCTCGATGAAGCACGTGGGCCTCAATGTCGCCTCGGACCCGCTGATCACCGCCTCCTACGTGGGCGTGCGCGGCGGCCTGGTGGTGGTCTCGGCGGACGACCCCGGGATGTTCAGCTCCCAGAACGAGCAGGACAATCGCCACTATGCGCGGCTCGCCAAGGTCCCCATGCTGGAGCCCTCCGACTCGCAGGAGGCGAAGGAGTTCACCATCGCCGCGTTCGAGCTGAGCGAGCGCTTCGATACTCCGGTGCTGCTGCGGATCACCACTCGCATCGCGCACTCCAAGTCAGTCGTCGCCCTGGGCGAGCGGGCAGAGCACGAGCCTACGGGGTTCGTCCGCGAGCCGGCGAAGACGGTGATGGTCCCAGGCAACGCCCGAGGCCGCCACCGGCTGGTGGAGGTGCGCACTGTCCAGCTTGCCCGCTGGGCCGAGACTTGTGATCTCAACCGCGTCGAGATGGCCGATCACAGGATCGGCGTGATCTGCTCCGGGGTCGCCTACCAGTACGTGAAGGAGGCGAGGCCCCGCGCCTCCGTCCTCAAGCTCGGCCTCACTTTTCCCTTGCCGCAGGGGCTGATCCGCGACTTCGCCGGGCGGGTCGAACGGCTCTACGTGGTGGAGGAGCTCGACCCCTATCTCGAAGAGCAGATCAGGGCCCTGGGCATCCCGCTCGCCCACCCACCAGGCGCTCCCCGGCTCGGCGAGCTATCGCCGCCTCTGGTCGGCCGCTTCCTGGGCGGCCGGAAGCAGGCCGCTCCCCCGCCGCTGCCTGATCTCCCCCCGCGGCCTCCGGTGCTCTGTCCCGGATGCGGCCACCGGGCGCTGCTCGCCGTCCTCAAGCGGCTGAAGGTGTTCGTGTCGGGCGATATCGGCTGCTACACCCTGGGGGTGCAGCCCCCCCTCGAAACCATGGACACCTGTATCTGCATGGGGGCCTCCCTGAGCGTGGCCTTCGGCGTCGAGAAAGCGACCGGTCGCTCGGACAACATGGTGGCGGTGATCGGGGACTCGACCTTCATCCACTCCGGCATCGCCCCGCTGATTGACATCGTCTACAACCGCGGCGCAACCACGGTCATCATCCTGGACAACGAGACGGTGGCCATGACCGGGCACCAGGATCACCCCGGCACCGGTCGCACCGCCGGGGGAGAGCCGACCCATCGGCTCTCACTGGAGGAGATCGCGCGCGCCGTCGGCGTGCGGCACGTCTCTGTCGTTGACCCTTACGACACAGAGCGGACGAGAGAGGTGATCCGCGCCGCCCTGGGGCGGGAGGAGCCCACCGTGGTCATCGCCCGTCGGCGCTGCGTCCTGCTCGACCGGGAGGCGCGGCGGCCGCCTCGCCGCATAGATGTCGAGCGCTGCGTGGGCTGTGGGCAATGTCTCACTCACGGCTGCCCGGCGATCTCCGACAGGACCCCGGCAGGTGAGAAGAAGAAGCAAGTGGAGATCATCGCCCAGCTCTGCGCGGGCTGCAACCTCTGCGGGCAGTTGTGCCCTGCGAATGCCATCGCGGAGGAGGCCGCCCATGGGTGAGGTCACCAGCGTGGCCATCGCCGGGGTGGGCGGCCAGGGCATCATCCTGGCCAGCGACATCATCGCCCAGGCGGCGCTCTGCGCAGGGCATGATGTGAAGAAGAACGAGGTCCACGGCATGGCCCAGCGGGGGGGCGCGGTGATCAGCGAGATCCGCTTCGGCCGGCGGGTGCGCTCTCCCCTGATACCCGACGGCGAGGTCGATCTGCTCCTGGCGCTGGAGCTGCTCGAGGGGCTGCGGCATCTCCACCGGGTGCGGCCAGAGGGCCTGGTGATCGCGGATGAGCTGCGGATCCGGCCCGCGGTGCGGCCGCCAGGAGCGCCGCCCTATCCCGATGACGCGGAGAAGCGGCTGCGGAGCACGGGCCGGAAGGTGATCCTCCTCTCGGCCTCAGAGCTGGCCCGCCAGGCCGGGAATATCCGCGCCGCCAACACGGTGCTGATCGGGGCGCTCTCTCGCCACCTGGCGCTGCCCGCCGAGGCCTGGCAGGCGAGCCTCCACTCCTGTCTGCGGCCCTCCCTGGTGGAGGTGAACCTGAAGGCGTTCGAGCTGGGGAGAGGAACGCAGGATGGGGTCTGAAGACAGCGCTCAAGGGCCCGGCTCGGCGGCGAGCGCCAGGGCCTGGCGCCGACCCGGGCCCGCCGCCCTGCTGGGGCTGCTCATCGGGGCCGGGCTGCTCCTCGGCTGCGCCGCTCAGATCAGCAGCACCCAGGAGGCGACCATGACCAACGACCTGTGGGAGCTGGCGAGGAAGCGACAGGGGGATCAGGTGTTCTCGACGCTGTTCACCGCGCAGAGCGTCGAGCGCCAACTGAACGCCGAGGCCGGCATAGACGAGGCAATCGCCTGGTGCCGCCAGACCGGGGTCACCAAGGTCTACGTGGAGAGCTTCCGGGATGGCCTGCTGGCCCAGGAGTCGAACCTGGTCCGAGCGCGCGACCGCTTCCGGCAGGCCGGCCTGGAGGTGAGCGGGTGCGTCACCACGACGAGGATGGCGAAGTCCTCCGAGGTGGGTTGGGAGATGTTCCCATGTTTCACCCACCCGCCCACTCAGCAGCAGCTCGAGGAGATCTTCCGCTACACCGCGCGGCTCTTCGACGAGATCATGATTGACGACTTCTACTGCACCGCCTGTGAGTGCGCCGACTGCCAGGCCGGGCGCGGCAGCAGGTCCTGGGCCCAGTACCGCCTGCCCTTGATGCAGAAGATGAGCGCGGAGCGGGTGCTGGGGCCCGCCCGCGCGGTCAACCCGAAGGTGCGCATCATCATCAAGTACCCCCAGTGGTATGAGGAGTTCCACGAGCGGGGCTATGACGTAGAGGTCGAGACCCGGCTGTTCGACCGCATCTGGGTGGGCACCGAATCTCGGGACATGGACAGCAGGCGGTGGGGCGGATGCGCCACCTACCGGCCCTTCTGGATCATGCGCTGGCTGGGGCAGATCGGAGCCGAGAAGTGCGGCGGCGGCTGGTACGACCCCTACGGCACTCACGAGGACACCTACCTGGAACAGGCCAGGCAGACCATCCTGGGCGGCGCGCGGGAATCCTTGCTCTTCTGCTATCCCTCTCTCCTGGAGCACACCGGCGCGGCCAACGTGGCCGCCCTCCGCCAGGAGCTGCCGAAGCTGTTCGAGCTCGCCGCCTGGGTGAAGCACGAGACCCCGCGAGGCATCGTCTCCTACCGGCCCATGAACGCGCCCGCGGGAGAGGAGCAGTACATCTTCGACTGGCTGGGCATGGTCGGGCTGCCGGTCATCCCCGCGCACGAGTTCCCGGCCCATGAGAAGGTGGCATGCTTCGCCTTCCACGCGAAGCATGATCGCCAGTTCCGCTCGAAGAGCGAGGCCTTCCTTGGGCGCGGCGGGACCGCGATCTACACCGAGAGCGCGGCGGCTGCGGCCGGCGTCAGTGAAACCACCAAGGGCGGGTACATCTTTGGGCCGCCCCGCGAGACTCGCGCCATCATGCAGCTTCCGCCCTCCGCCATCGCAGCCTTGAGGAGGGCCGCGCTCCAGCCGCTGGGCCTGTCGCTCGAGGGGCCGGTGGGGGTTGCGCTCTACCTCTTCGGCGACCGTAAGGTGGCGCTGGAGAGCTTCAATGACCAGCCGGCCGAGATGCGCCTGGGAATCCGGCACGCCGGCCGTTACCGGATTGCCCTCACCTTGGGCCGGGAGGGCGCGGGGGCCCGCGCCGAGGGCGAAGCCCTCATCATCTCCATTCCGCCCCGCACCCTGGTGGCGCTGGAGCGGCCGGCCGGCTAGCCCCGGTCGAGCCGAGGGCGGGGTGGGAAGGCTTCCGAACCCGGGAGATCGCCGATGAATGCTCCGAACGTGTTGCAGGTATCGGTCTCTCAACAGCACTGGGCGAAGCCGCTCGACCGTCTGCTCCGCTCCACCCTGGATCACATCGCGCTCGCGGCCGATGAGGGCAGCGATCTCATCCTCTTCCCCGAGGCCAACCTCACTGGCTACGATTTCCCCTACCTGGTGGGCCTCGAGCCGGCACGGATTGAGGACGCCCTGACCAGGGTGCAGGAGGCGGCCCGCTCAGGCGGCATTTATACCATCTGCGGCACCATCCAGCGGCGGGGCCGAGATGAGAGGTTCCTCAACCTCGCCCACGTCATAGACCCGGAGGGCAGAATCATCCACGAATACGCGAAGATACAGATGGCCGGCCCAGATGAGCAGAAGTACTGCCGCCCGGGCAACAAGCTCTCCCTCTTCCAGGTGAAGGGCTTCCTCGCCACTATCGTGATCTGCCGCGACGGCCGCCATCCGGAACTCTACCGCCTGCCCGCGATGGCGGGCGCGCGCGTCCTCTTCCAGCCGGCCTGCTCGACCGAGTCTGTCGAGGGAGTCTACTGGAAGCGGGCCGCGGGCCGCGCCACCCAGGCGGCGGGCCCGAACACGTTCATCTTCCACTGCTGCGCCAATACCGTCGGCCAGGACTACCGGGGTCGGCAGACCTCATCCGGGGGCTCGTTTATCAAGCATCCGACCGGTCTCTCTCTTGCAGAGGCCGACTACTACCGCGAGATGGTGATCACCGCGCGGCTGAACATGGAGGCCGCAGATGGCCGCTACGCCCTCGCCAGCGCGGAGCAGCCCGAGTTCCTCCGGCCCTACTATCAGCAGATGCTGCGCGAGATAGAGGCGCGTAAGGACAGGCGACCGGAGTAGGGGAGGTCCGCGACCTAACCCGGCGGGCCCTTCGGCTTCGCTCAGGGTAAACTCCGGAACGCCCGCCCTACAAGCTTGAGTACAGGAGAGAGTGGGATGCCGCTCCGCATCCTCTCAGACCGGGTCCGCACCAGCCCGGAGACCGGTGAGGTGATCCCCCGGGACAGGCCCACCAGCGAGGCGGCCCGGGCCCTCGAGGCCAGGTTCGCGGAACAGCCCGCGGTGCGCGTGGCCCGGGGCGGCGTCGCCTCCTTCCAGGTCATCGTCTCGCGGGAGCGGCCGGGAGATGGGGCCGAAGCTGTGCCGCGGGTGAGCGGGTTCCGCGGCGCGGGCGGCGCGCTCCTGGAGGCGCGGGTCTGCTACCAGTGGCCCTGCCGGATCGGGGAACAGGAGTGGACCTATGAAGTGCTCGTCCCCGAGGAGGTCTACCGGTCGGCGCTGGCTGAGGCCCGAGGCGGCCCGCTCGGGCCCCGGCGGCACCATGGTTTCTGGGTGGATGTGCCGGTGCCGCGCGACGCAGAGCCGGGCAGCTACCAGGGCCAGGTGGAGGTGGCGGGCGCGGATCCGGCGACGGTTCGCCTCGAGGTGCTCCCGATAGAGCTGCCTCTGACGCCCCGCATCACCGTTGACCTCAACAGCTATGCCGACCACATCGCCGCGCATCACCCGGGCCTCAGCCAAGGGGAACTTGTGGCCTGCGAGACCTCCTATTACCGCGAGGCTCACGACCACCGCGCGGTGCTGCACTACCTCCCCTACGGTCATGCGGGAGAGGTGGCCGACGGCTACGCGCCGCCTCTGGCCGGCCGGGGCCGTCACCTGCGAGTGGCCGACTGGGCCGAGTATGACCAGCGGTTCGGCCCGCTCTTCGACGGCTCCGCCATGGCTGGTTCGCCGGGAGGTGAACGCCCGATCCCGCACTGGTACCTTCCTGTCAATCTCGACTGGCCGGCGGACTACGCTTACTTCGGCACCCGCGGCTATGACCACGAGTTCGCGCAGGTGCTCGCCGAGTTTCGCTGCCATATCCAAGAGAAGCGCTGGACGCAGACCAACTTCGAGGTGTTCCTCAACCACAAGAAGCGCTACCGCTACTTCCCCTATGATGGCGACGAGCGCAAGCACCAGGCCGACCGGGAGATCTTCCGCCACTTCCGCAGCCTGGTGGATCGCGCCGCGGCCATCGCAGGCGCAGCGGGAGCCCAAGCGCGTATCCTCTTCCGCACCGACATCTCCTGGAGCTTCGCACACGACGCCAGGGATGACCAGATCGGCCCTCTCTTCGACCTCTGGGTGATCGGGCTGGGTAACTTCACCTGGAGCCGCGCGGGGGTTGAGGTGATCCTGGCGAGGAATCAGCTCGCCTGGTGGTATGGGGGCGGGTCTGGGCCCGACGCGCCCACCATGGACTCGGACCGCGTCGCCCTCCTCTGCTGGCGCAGAGGCGGGGATGGCTTCATGCCCCACTGGCTCTGCATGGCCGGCGATGAGGCGCTGGACCGCGCTGAGCCGTTGTCACTGCTCTACCCCGGCCGGCGATTCGGATACGAGCGGGCCCTGGGCAGCATCCGCCTGCGCCGCTATCGTATCGCCACCGAGACCACCGACATGCTCGAGATGCTCGGGGAGCGCGGCCGAAGGCTGGTGGATGAGCTCACTGGCGCCACCGATGATGACTGGTGGACCCCGACCCCGGCCTGGGCGCTGTGGCCGCCGGAGACCATGGACAACGACATGTACGGCCTTCAGCCCCTGGCGGACCCCCTCTCCAGGTGCGATCCCCAGACACCGGCGGTGATCCGGGAGCGCGCGGTTGAGGCCCTGCTCGCAGGGTGAGAGGCTGACTTGCTCGCCAGGAGGTGATGGCTATGCCTGTTCTCGCCAATCGCAGATATCCTCAATGGGCCCCGCCGGGCACGCCGCTGATCGGCCCTCTGCCGGAGGAGGAGCAGGCCCGCCGGGAGGCGATGCTGGCGCGCCTGCTGGAGCTGGCCCGCGTCGCCCTCGCGGTGGTTGACGGCGAGGCGGCGCGGGATTGCCTGCGGCCCACCTCGCGGGTCGCCATCTCGCCCGATGACTACGAGTACGACGCTGACCTGTGCAACGGGCTGCGCAGAGGCCTGCTGCGGGTGGAGCGGCTGAGCGACCTGGAGGTGCAGACCGGGGTGTGGCGGCTGCGGCCCGACCAGCCGGGGGTGGCCGATCTGCTCCTGGCGGGCAAGGGCTACCCCCGCCAGTTCGTGCGCTGGAACGAGTACGCGATCCCGATGCCGCCGGCGATGCACCAGGCCTTCCAGGGCGAGCCCGGGGTCGCGGTCAGCCAGGACGGCCGCTGGTTGAGCGTCTTCGCTCCCCTCCCCGACAGCCTCGACGACATCGTGGCGGTGCTGGAGTTGTGCGTCTCCTTCAGGGGAGAGCTGCCGCCGGTGCTCTGAGAATCCCCCGCAGAACCCGGCTGCGTGCTGTATCAGAGCCAAGGTGGCGGTTCTGAGCGGCGGCGGGCGTGGGCACGCCCGCCCTACAACGTCTAAGGCCGCCGCGCTCCTCCGCCGATAACCTCTCTGGGCGCGGGCTGCCGCCTTTGGCGGGGCGCGCCTCGCGAGGAGGGGCCGGGCGGTGGGGACCGAGCAGCAAGAGGGGCCTGAGGCCTACGTGCTCTCGCTGCTGGCCGAGGGCAAGCACGAGGCGGCCTTTGAGCTAGTCGCGGAGTTCGGCTCGCCGGGGTGCTACGCGCCCCACTTCGCCGCGCTTGGGCAGAGGCTCTGGCGGAGCGGCCGCTGCCAGGAAGCGCAGGCGATCCTCCGGCAGGCTCTGGAGCTCGACCCCGAGCGGGCCGCCACCTGGCTGGCGCTGGCCTGCGCGCTGCTCTCGGACGAACAGCTCGCAGAGGGTGACCGCTGCCTCGTCGAGGCCCTGCTGCGCGATGGCGCGCTGGCCCCGGCCCACTACCTGCGGGGCGTGGTCGCGGCGCGCTCGGGCCGGCTCTCCGAAGCCGCGGACCACTTCATCACCTGTCTCGAAGTGGAGCCGACGCATCGCGCCGCCGCGGGGGAGCTGCGCCAGCTCATCGCCCCCCTCGCCATCTCCGATCCGCTGCTCTCCCGCGCCGAGGTGGCGCTTCGGCGAGCCCCGACCCCTGGGAAGGGCCCGCGCCGGGCCACGCTGTCGGTGTGCCTCATCACCAGGAACGAGGCCGATTCCCTTCCCCGCTGTCTGGAGAGCGTGCAGGCGCTGGCCGACCAGATCGTGGTGGTTGACACTGGGTCCACCGATGAGACGGTGCAGATCGCGCGCCAGTTCGGCGCGGAGGTCCATCACTTCCCCTGGCGGGACGACTTCGCCGCGGCGCGGAATGCCGCCATCTCCCATGCCACCTGCGACTGGGTGCTGATCATGGACGCGGACGAGGAGCTGCCAGCGGAGTCGTCGGCCCAGCTCGACGGGCTGCTCGCGCACCCCATCCCTGGCCCGGTCTGCCAGCTCATCACCCATACTCCGACTCATGGGGCGAGCCGCTACGGCATTGACCTGGTCGGACACCTTCGGCTCTTCCGCAACGGCGCGGGCATTCACTTCCGCAGCGCCATCCACGAGCAGCTCGTGGACCAGCAGGGGCGGCTGATTGACTCGGCGGTGGCGACGGGCATTCTGGTTCACCATCATGGCTACCTGGAATCGCCGGAGGCGATGGCGGAGCGCGGGGAGCGGAACCTGCGCATGATCGCCGCCCAACTGGAGGCCGATCCGAGGAACGCTTACTTGCTGTTCCACCTTGGGCATGCCTGCCTGGCAGGCGGGCGCGCCGAAGAAGCAGTTGCTGCCCTCAGCCGGGCGGTTGAGCTGGCGGAGCCAGGGCACGCGTTCTGCACCAAGGCGGTGGTGCTGCTCGCCCACGGGCTCGACCTGCTCCAGCGCGGGGCCGAGGCCGAGCCGATCGTGCGGGCCGCGCTGGCCGGCCAGCCGGAGCATCCGGAGCTGCTCTGCGCGCTGGGCCACCTCCTGGAGCGACAGCACCGCGTGGAGGAGGCGGTGGAAGTCTACCGCGCGGCGGCGCGAGGGCGCTTCGGCCCCAACACGGACTACCACGACTTCGCCTGCCGGGATGCCACGCCGCGAGGACGGCTGGCCGCCCTCCGCCTCGCCCGCGGGGAGGGGGAGGAGGCGCTGAGTGAGGTGGAGGCCGCGCTCCGCATCCGGCCCCAGATGGCTGAACTGCGGCGCCTCCGAGCGGCCGCCCTCATCTCCCTGGGGCGGTACGCGGAGGCCTACGCGGAGCTGGAGTCGCGGTTGCGCGAGGACCCGAAGGACGGGCTCGCGCACAACACCCTGGGGGTGGCCCTGGCGGTCCAGGGCCGCCATCGTGCCGCGCTGCGGGAGTTCAAGCTCGCCCTGGCGCTGCATCCGGATGACGTGGACATCCTCTGCAACCTGGCCTCCGCGCAGCAGGCCCTGGGCGACCCCGCGGCGGCACGCGACACCTTCGAGAAGGCCTTGCAGCTCAGGCCCGGGCACGCTCCCGCCTGGCTGGGGGTGGCGAAGAGCTACCTGGAGGCCGGCGCCTACCAGGCGAGCGCTCGCTGCTACCAGATGGCCGCGCAGGTGAGCGGCCGCGCTCCCGAGGTGATGGCCGAGGTGGCCTCGGCCCGAGATCGCCTCGCCGCCCTCGCCAGGGCAGGCGCACGGGCGGCCCAAGACCGCGCCCAGGCAGGTCCTCGATCCGCCCCTTCGCAGGAGAGCCTGTGATGCCTGAGTCGGAGGCCCTGGAGCCAGCCGCCGCCTGGTCCCCTGAGGAGGAACGCGCCCGGCTGGAGGAGATCGCCCTCTGGTACGAGGGCCGGCTGGGCCTCAGCCGCGACCTGGGCCGAGAGGCGGTGGCGCGGATCCGCGCCCGCGCCCGGGGCGAGCGGATCCTGGAGCTGGGCTGCGCCAACGGCGTGATGACCAGAGAACTGCTCTCTCTGTTCGGAAGCGTGGAGGTAGTCGAGTCGGCCGCGCGCTATGCGCGGGAGGCCCAGCAACTGCTGGCCGGCCGGGGCCAGGTGCACCAGTGTCTCTTCGAGGAGTTTGAGCCAACTGGTCGCTATGACACGATCATCATGGCCTGCATCCTGGAACACGTGGCCGACCCCCGCGCCCTGCTCTCCCGGGCCCGCAACTGGCTTACCCCCCAGGGCGAGGTCCACATCGTGGTCCCAAACGCCGATTCGCTGCACCGACACGTGGGGGTGGCCATGGGCCTGCTCCCGCACGTGTGCCATCTCAACCCATCTGACACTGCCATCGGCCATCGCCGCGTCTACACCTGGGACACCCTCACCGCGGACATCGCCGCCGCCGGCCTGCGGCTGGTGCTAACCGACGGCATCCTGCTCAAGCCGCTCTCCAACAGCCAGATGGAGGGCTGGCCCCGCCAGCTCAGGGCCGCCTTCTTCCAGATCAGTCATCTCGCGCCCCGCCTGTGCGCCGAAATCTACGCGGTCTGCTGCGCCTCCGAGGGCCTGGACTGGCCCCGCCCGCGGGAGGCGGGCCTAGGGCGATGACGGCGCCGCGCCTCCTCCTGACCGGCTCCGGCAGCCCGGCCAGCCAGAATGTGCTGCAGTGTCTGCGAGCCGCGCCCGAACGGTTGTACATCGTGGGCGCGGACGCTAACCCCTATCACCTGGAGTGGGGTGATCTCGATGCAGCTTACCAGTCGCCGCTGGTCAGCGATCCCCAGTACCTGGGCTTCCTCAATCAGCTCTGCCGGAGCGAGAGCATCGAGTTCCTGCACGGTCAGCCCGACTGGGAGGTAGCTTTCCTATCGGCGCGCCGGCACCTGGTGGAGGCGGCCACCTTCCTGCCCAGCCCCGAGGTGGTGGCCTTGAGCCAGGACAAGTTCACCTCTTCGCTGCTCTGGTGGCAGGCGGAGCTGCGCGCCGATCGGCCGCGGCTGATCTACAGCGAGGGTGATCTCACTCGCGCCGCGAGGGATTTCGGGCTTCCCTTCTGGCTGCGGGCGACGAAGGGCGCGGGCGGGCGGGGAAGCTGCAAGGTGAGCGATCTCCAGCAGGGCCGCGCCTGGCTGGAGTACTGGCAGGCCTGCGCCACCGAGTGGACCTTCATGGCCCAGGCCTACCTGCCTGGCCCGGAGTACGCCTTCCAGTCGCTGTGGCAGGAGGGCCGGCTGATCTGCTCCGCGGCGCGCCAGCGCCTCGAGTTCGTCTTCCCCCAACACGCCCCGAGTGGCGTCACCTCCAGCCCAGTCGTGGCGCGCAGTGTCCACAGTGACAGGGTGAATGAGGCCGCCACAGCCGCGGTGCTGGCGCTCGACCCGAGGCCCCACGGCATCTACGGGGTTGACCTCAAGCGCGACGCCGCGGGCAGGCCCCGGCCGACCGAGGTCAATGCTGGCCGCTTCTTCACCACCTCCTTCTTCCTCGCCTCCGCGGGCTGCAACCTGCCTTACTACTACGTGCTCCTGGGCCTGGGCCGCCCGGTCCCCGATCTGCCCCAGTACAACGCCATCCCGGCCGGCCTGTACTGGGTCCGCCACATTGACTGCGGGCAGCTCCTGGTGCGGGATGGGCAGTGGCGTGCCCGCCAGCTCGAGCCGGCGGGCACGCCGTCGCTGGTCTAGCCGCGCCTGGCCCCTCCTACCTCCGCCCGCGGGAGGTGATCCGCGGGCGGCGGGCATGGGTGGCTCCTGCGCAAGGGACAGCCGGATGGCAGGAGCTGCCGCTCCTGCCCAACGGGTAGGGCAGGTCCGCGACCTGCCCCGGCGGGCGTAGGTGGCTAGGTCGGCTACGCCGACCGTGGCTAGGCCCGCCGGAGGCGGGCCGCCATCCCGGCTTCGCCTAGGGACCATGGCGGCCCTTCGGGCCTAGCCACACGCCCGCCCTACAGAAAGGCCTGCCCCGGCGGGCGTAGCACGCCCGCCCTACAGAAAGGCCTGGCCCGGCGGGGCGTGGGAATGCCCGCCCTACATCCTGTGGCAGCCCGCGGGAGGTGAACCCCTCCACCTGATGAACCATCATGGAGATTCCACGAGGCCCGGCGCGGAGGTGAGGAGATGAACCTGAAGGCCCTGCGGGATGAGCTGCCCAGCCCAGAACACCTCCTGGTGGTGGCCGGGAAGGCGGTGGCGGTCATCGTCGCCGCCTGGCTGGTCTACCTGGTGCTGCGCCGCGCCATCCGGGCGGCCGCCGGCGCGGCCGACGCGCGGGTGCGCGAGGAGAGCCAGCGCCAGCGGGTGCGCACCCTCCTGCTGCTGCTCAATAGTGTCGTCAAGTACGCCCTCGTGTTCGTGGCCGGCATCTGGGTGCTGCGCCTGCTGGCACTCGACCCGACGCCCATCCTCGCCGGCGCGGGCATCGCCGGCCTGGCCGTGGGGTTCGGCGCGCAGAACCTGGTGCGGGACGTGGTTTCGGGGTTCTTCATCATCATGGAAGGCCAGTACGCGGTGGGCGACCTGGTGGAGATCAACGGCGTCTTCGGCCAGGTCGAGGAGGTGGGCCTGCGCATCACCAGGCTCCGGGATCCCAGCGGCGAGATCCGCTACTTCCCGAATGGGAGCATCAGCACGGCCAACAACTACGTCGAGCGCTGCATCCCTTACGTGGTGAGCGTCCCCTTCGCCGAGGAGGTGCCGGCCGACCCCGCGGCCCTGGTAGGGGGCGTGCTCGAAGACTTCGAGCGGGAGTTCCAGGCCTTCGCGCGGCCGCCCGTCCTCGGGCCGGTGGAGCGCCTGCCAACCTATGCGGCCGTGCTGCGCGCAGAGGTGAGGGCCATCCCGGGCCGGCAGTCACTCATCGAGCAGAAGCTCCCCGGCCGTCTGGCCGCGGCGCTGGAGCGCGCCGGCCACCCGCTCCCCGCAGGCACGGACATCGGCCTCGCCCTCCGCCCTCCGAAGCCCTAGCAGCACCGGCTTGCGTGCTGTATCAGAGCCAATGCAGCGGCTCTCAGGGGCGTCGGGAGGAGCCCTGATACAGCTTCCCAGCGAACGAGGCGATAGCGAGGGCGGACCATCCGCAGCCCGCGGATCATCCCCACCGGTCGCGGCGCACGAACTCCTCCCGCGGGATGCGGCCTTCCGGCGGGGTGAAGGGATCGCCCTCCGGGTATCCCAGAGGCGTCACGGCCACTACCTCCACGTCTTCCGGCAACTGGAGGTACTCCTTCAGCGCGGCATTGTTGAAGGAGCCGATCCAGCAGGTTCCCAGCCCCTCGGCCCGCGCCGCCAGGGTGAGATGATCCACCGCGATCGCCACGTCCACGATCATGGCGTAGCGACCCATCCACTCCCCGCGGTTGTAGTGGATGTCGCGCCCACAGGCCACTATCACCACCGGAGCGGTGGCGACGAAGGCCTGGTCATGGCACATGGGCACCAGGTCCTGCTTGATCTGCTCGTCCTCCACCACGATCAGGCGGGTAGGCTGGCGATTGCTCCCAGAGGGAGCAACCCGAGCGGCATCCAGCACCCGGTTCAGCAGCTCCCGGGGAATGGCGTCCGGGCGGTAGGCCCGCACGCTCCTTCGCGTCCGCACCACCTCGTAGAAATCCATCGCTCTCCTCCTCTCGCTCAGAACTTGCTGGCGAAGACGATGCCGGCCGCCACCAGGCCGCTGCTGGTGAGCAGGGCGGGGGTGAGGCCCTCTCCCAGCACCACCGCGCCCAGAGCCACGCCCACCAGGGGTCCGACAAAGCCGAAGATGGAGACGCGGCTGGCGGCGTGGCGCCGGATCAGCCAGATCCAGATGGTGAAACAGAGGGTGCCGATGATCAGCCCCTGGTAGAGCACCGCCGCCGTCACCACCGCGCTGGGCCGAGAGCCCGCCAGCCCCTCCCGCCAGCAGCTATAGGCGAGGAAGGCCGCCGCCCCCGCCGCCATCTGCCAGAGCACCACCCGGTTGGGGTCCACCCGGGCCACCGCGTGCTTCATGAACACCACCTGCCCGCCGAGCAAGCAGGCGCTGGAGAGCTGGACCACGTCCCCCAGCAACTGGGTTCCCTGCCAGCGTCCCCACTCCCCGGCGAACAGGGTGACGATCCCGGTGAAGGCGGCCAGCAGCCCAATCGCCTTCCCGAGAGTCGCCCGCTCGCCCGGGATCAGGAAATGCGCCAGCGCCACCACGAAGAAGGGGTAGGTGTGCAGCAGCACAATGGAGTGGCTGGCCGTGCCCCAGTAGACCCCAAGGGTGAATGTAGCGATCTGGAGCACGAAGAAGAGCGCGGTGACGCCCAGCCAGAAGCCCTCCCCTCGCTGGGGCCAGGCCCTCACCTTCGTCAGCTTGCACCACGCCCATACCCCCAGCGCGGCGATGGCGAAGCGCACCCCCGAGGAGCCTATCGGGGGCAGGCCTCGCAGCACGATCTTCAGCGCGGTCGGGTTCGTGCCCCAGAGCGCGGTGATCAGGGTGGCCAGGAAGGCGGCGAACCCGGTGAGGGGAGAAGTGGCGAGCTCCCCTCTGGTCTCTAAGGCGCTCTCTTCGGCCAACAGCTCACTCATGGCAGCCCAATCGCTCTCATGTCTGGCGCGCGCTTGTGCCCCGGCTAGACGCTTCCCGCCGGCGCGCCCAGCTTCCTCTCCGGCAAGGACAAGGCCTCGTCTCGCAGAAGTACTCGCGGCGAGTGCCGTGGCGCTTCCGCTGGGGCCCCGGGAGGAACGCAGTGGAGGGACCTCGTCTGGTGCGACGGGAAGAGGTCGAGGACCTGGCCCAGTTGCTGTGCGATATCTTCGGCTTCGAGCAGTGGTATGAGAAGGCGCGATTCACCAGGAACATGCGGCGAGCGGTGCACCTGCGGGGCGCGATGGTGATCGTGGAGGACGGGAAGCCGGTCTCCCATATCCTCACC
>Ga0315307_1000288_pt1 | contig 21178 bp, 20 predicted proteins | sample TDP2_MG_FD_203079 | JGI IMG/M metagenome (GOLD analysis project Ga0315307, IMG submission 203079) | Freshwater sediment microbial communities from Lake Towuti, South Sulawesi, Indonesia - TDP2 | ecosystem: Environmental > Aquatic > Freshwater > Lake > Sediment | place: Indonesia: South Sulawesi...
CTCCAAACGGGGCGGGGTTCCTCCAGTCTCTGCGTGTTCAACCTCGAAGACTATCTCCTTCCTCTTGAGCAGAGGGTTATATTCCTCCGAAACAATCTTGACCTTCATTGACACCCTTCCACAAAGCTGTTCATGTTGAACACATATCCTTTACTTTAGCTTTTCGATACAATAGTTTCCTTACTTTCTAGTTCGGATTTGCGCGGGCCAGTTTCGCATTTTTATTTATGCTACTCTGAGCGCTTCTACTATGTCTATTTTTGAGGCTTTGTAAGCAGGATAGATTGCGCCCACTATTGCAACAATCACGGCTAAAAACAAAGCTTGAATGATGATGCCCCACGGTATTATGAAGGGAAACCATAATCCCATTATAGACATGCTGCTGGTTATTCCCTTCAAAATAAGTAGCCCACAAGGAACCTCAATTATGAACCCTACCAGCCCTATTATCAAAGCCTCTATTAAGAACATGGCCAAAACCTGATTTCTACTCATACCCTGCGACCTCAGAATACCTATCTCCCTCCTCCTCTCGGCGACGTTCATGACCATCGTGACTGCTATTCCAAGAGCCGTTATAAACACGGTGAAATAGAGGATAATAAAGAAGATTGAGAGGGAATTGTTTATCTGAGACCTAACGTTGGACAACAAATCCTCGAGAGTTGCTGTGCTTGGTTGAGTGCCAAAGCCATATTCCGGATACGTTGCTTCTATTTTCTGCAAAACTTGTCCCGTCTGTTGTCTATATTCTGGTTTTACGTTAACCATGAAAACCCAAACTTTATCTTCTCCATAAAAATGCGCTCTTTGAGTATTAAACGAAATAACGATTGACTGGGACAGTGGCTTAGATCCTCCAAAAGAGAAAAACTGAAGCACTGGACTGGTAAACACGCCTGCAACGGTGAAGTTGATTCTAGTGTTTGGATTCATGGTTAAAACCGAAATGTTTTGTCCCATTTCCACTCCCAAGTCGTCTGCCAACGATTTGGGAAGTATCAGGCTCTCGGTGTTTGAGTTCAATTCTTCATAGACCGTTTCCGGCGTAGAAGAAATGAATTCGTAGTTTGCTATTTTTGGAAATGTTTCTGGGTCAATCACTGCAACTCCCACGGTCATATTCTTGGCGGCAAAACACTTTGCTCCTTGCCAAACAACACTTACTGGTGTGGCTATTTCAATCTCAGTCAAGTTTTCTAACTCGTTTGCGAATGATGTTGGAACGGTTTGATTTGCTACAAGGATTATGTCTGCCCCTAAGACCTCTCTGACGCCCTGCTCCATAGCTGTAACCAACCCCAATTGAATTCCTCCCATTAAAACTATGAAGCTTAGGCTAATTCCAATGATGCTGAAACATACGGTGCTCCTTAATAATTTTCGACCAACATTCCTTGAAACCAGCTTACCAAGGCTTAGGGAAACATGTGAAAGAAAGCTGTCTGTAAGCGGCAGAATTCTTCGAAGGAGCACGGCTGCCATCACTATAGCGCCTATGAAAAGTGGAATCATATCAATAAAGCCGATATGGAACGGAATTAGGCCCAACTGTTGAATGACTCCAAAAGCGAAAGCAATTGTACCCGCCACCAGCAGAATGATGTCGTGAGCGGCTTTACGTTGGGCCCTCATGCTGGGTCTTAAGGCTTGGACAACGCTTATTCTGCAGGTTCTTATGGCTGGGTAAAACGTCCCTAATATAACGGTGATTAAGCCTGCGGCGATGCCTAACCACATTGCGGTTGGTGTGAGAATGAATGATGTTATGTCTAGGGCAGGATGGGACAACGTTCGTACAATAAGCAAGAAAGCTCTGGATAGTCCGAATCCAACCAATATTCCCAGCGGGGTTCCGATGAGCCCTAGAATTAGTCCCTCGCTAAACAACATCCAAAATATCTGGCGTTTGGAAGTCCCTAAAGCTCTAAGCACACCAATTTCATAACTTCTTTCACTTACCGACATGAACATTGTATTGAAAACCAGAAAAGTGCAAACAGTCAGAGAAACCGTTACCACAACATTTATTCCAAGCAAGAATCCCTGCCACATCCCTTGAATCTGCTGGATTGCATTTTCTTTGGGTGCAGATACGTCGAAGTTGGATCCAAGCGTTTCTTGCATCTTATCTGCGATCTCAACGGTTTTTTGTATGTCACTAACCTTCACGATTATGTGATCAATCTTATTTTGTAGTGCAGAAATATTTTGAACTTGTTGTAGATCCATTATCACATAGTCTCCTACTCCCATTTGCGGAAGGGGGTGATAGACACCTATGATCTTGAATACGTATGTTCGGTTCCAATTGGTTAGATCGAAGAACGCCACTGTTGTGACATTGATAAGGTTGCCAACAGTTAGATCATATTTTTCACAGAGGGCTTCTGAAGCTACAACGTTGTTTCCATTCAAGTCAGCGGATCCGGTGATGTTATAATTTGAATATAAGAAATCGGTTGTCTTCTGTATTCCAACGATTCCAACTAGTTTTTTACTATCGTTGTTTATAGCCGCTTCCCAAGACAGTCGAGGAGTGTAATCAGAGACTCCTTCAATACTGCCAACCAGTGTGACGTTTCCTTGGTCAAAGGGTTGGGTGTTTCCATGCTTAACAAGAATATCCATTTCTCCATAAGCCTTGTTAATATATTTGTGAAATTCGCTGATAGCACTGTCGGCAGCAACATTCACTCCTACTAGCAGCGCAACGCCTAATATTATTGCAACTAACGTTAAGGTGTTGCGTAACTTCCTCCTAGGAATGTTTCTAAGCGCAATTCTTGTGAAAGCCAACTAGCTTTTAACCCTTCTTCCTTTTCTTCTCATTCACTATCTTCCCGTCTCTCATCTCTAAAATTCGATCAGCCTTCTCCGTAACAACTGGATCGTGGGTGACAACGACGACAGTCACGTTCTCTTTTTTCGCAGCATTATGAAGGGCTAAGATAACTTCTTGCCCAGTTTTTGTATCCAAGTCGCCGGTCGGTTCGTCTGCAAGAATGATTGCGGGCTCATTTGCCAGAGACCTAGCGATTGCCACTCGCTGCTGCTCACCTCCACTTAGTTCGTCGGGTCGGTGTTCACTGCGATCTGATAGGCCCATCGTTTCAATGAGTTGAAATGCTCGTCGTTGCCTGTCTTCCTTGTTTTTTCCGGATATCAACATTGGTAGTTCAACGTTTTCAAAGGCTGTTAGAACGGGGATCAGATTGTAGAATTGGAAAACAAAACCTATCTTCTTCCTTCTAATCTTAGTTAATTTCCCTTCATCTAAGGTTGTTAGGTCTTCCCCATCTACGTACACCTTTCCTCTTGTAGGCTTGTCGAGCGCTCCGATTAGGTTGAGCAGAGTAGTCTTTCCAGACCCTGAAGGTCCCATAACAACCACAAACTCTTCTCTTCTAAAGGCTAGGTTAACACCTCGCAAAGCGGGCACCGCAACCTTGCCCATGTAATAAATCTTTTCCAAGTCCTCAGCCTTTACAACAATTTCCTTAATCAATCATTATTCCTTCCTTCTAGGATGACAATTATAGCAGGTTGATAATTAATATGACTTCTTGAGCAAGTTCAATTGAACCGTTAGATATGCGCGCATAGTTTTCGTTAATTCTGTTGCGTTTCCTTTAGCTTTTCGAAAATGTCTCCATTGATTCCACGATCCGGCGTATCATCCCTTTCGTTTGTTCAGTGACTTTCACTACAACAATCCCCTCATGTGGCTGCCCGTAGACCACCAGCGAATTTTCTGGGGCACACAGCACTGTCACCAAGGTGAGGAGGTCTTCTTCGCCGTCAACCACCACTTTCGTTCGGTGCACCTGTCTCAACGCCTCCTGCACTGTAGACCACGCCTCGTCGGTCAACGTTCCTGCAGGATTTTTCAGATACAAGGTTTGATCGGCTTCTACAATGACAGGCGCGATGGACTCTCTCATAACCCTGTTGTCCACAATCATAACCTGAGGGAAAATGCCGCGTTTTGCCATGCTTTCTGAAACGATGTCGCCTACTGAAATGATTTTTGAAGGCTTCTCCCTCTCCACCAATTCTCTCAATTTCTTCATTGTCTCATTAGGTGTGCCTCGAATCAAAAGTCCCAAGGGAGCCTTCAATTTCTCCCGTAGTGTAGGCGTAAGACGACGTATTTTGATCACCGAACACGGAGTGCATAACGTCCCTTTTCTTTCACCCTCATTGCGCGGGCTACAGCTGAACCCTCAGGGTCGAAGACGATGATTAAACCGGTGAAGTCGTCGCTTAGACTGGAGGCTTTGCACTTCGGGCAGACGTTTCCGTAGGATATTAGGTGGCATTCCCGGCAGGCTTTTTCACTCATGTCTCTGGCTCTCCGGCTTCTTCAGGCTTCTTCTTTTCAGCTTCTACACCCCTTGTTTTCTCCAGGTCCTTCTTGATCCACTCAATCTTTCCTAAGAATGGTTGCCTCGCGGTTACACCTACCTTTCCAGATCCTCCGCCGCGACCAAGCGAGACAGCGGTTATGCGAACCCTTACGTAATCTCGAGTTGCAAGCCTCCTTCTGGTTTCTTTGCCCATGAGTACTCCCTGTCTTTCATCGTAGGAGATGAAATCGTCTAAGAGCTGGGACACATGAAGCAACGCGTCGACAGGACCTACTCGAACGAAGGCTCCGAAGTCAGCTATCTCAACCACCTCTCCCTCAACTACCTCTTGGACAATGGGACGAAACGTGAGGATGGAGAACACAACCCTGTGGTAGGTGGCTCCATCCCCTGGTATGATCTTTCCAACAGGGCTGACTTGAATACTGGTAACAGCGACCACGTAGCCCAGTTCCTCGTCGATCATGCCTTCATACTTCGTCCTCAGCTGTTCGTAGCCAACAGTTTCGATGGGTTGGCCGAACTTTTCCGGAGGTATGCGTATTGTGTCTTCCAAATCCACGAGCTTAAACACGGCTTAGTCTCGCCCCATGATTTGTTCATAAAGGTTGTGAGGGCACAACACCCTACCCCTAAGCGGGACCGTTGCCTCAGATAAATATGTTACTCCCTATAAACGCTTCTATTGAAAGCCTCCTTCCATCTCCAAGTGAGATCGTTGCCTCAGATAAATAACAGGCACATTTTTGTCCCTCAACCTCTTTCTGAGCACCCGATCGTTAGTGGCAACGAGACACTTCCAGTCCGTCGCCACCCGAAGGATCACATCGTCAGGCGTTTCCTTAAAGCTTTGTTCAACCTCAACTGTGTGGCATCTTTCAGCAAGCCTGAGTGCCAGCAATGCGTGTTTCCGCATTTTAGTAGGACCAGTCTCAGCTATTCTCTGAAGCTCCCTGTGAGTGGGAGAGAGAAGAATTGGATCAAACTTTTGGTTCAAGAGAGTTGCCAATCCATCAAATATGTCGACTTGGAACTGAGACGGTATGAAGAGGAAGTTTGAGTCCAAGATCACTTTTACGGCCACGTTTTCCACCAGCGAAGTTTTGAGGCGTCAAAACAGTAATTGATAAGGTATATCCTCCTTTTCAAAGGCGGTAGCAAGTTCGATCTTCTTCTGGGCAAAGAAGTTGTCAGTCAAAGCGTATTCCAGCTTATGCCTTCTGTACAGCCAATCCGCATGGTGATAGTTCATTCTGTCGATTAAGACATAATCTACCTTTCCGCCTAGTTGCTCCACCAAGTTTTCAGCCTTTGGCAGTATAGGTGCTATCATCGCGTACGTCTTTATACCTACAGAATGCAGTTTCTCCAACGTTTCAATCCTTTCTCCAATAGGCGGTGAATTGGCTTCAAAAATCCTTCTAACATCCTCGTCAGCTGTAGTGATCGTAAGCCCGACTTCAATGTCGCAAAATTCTCTTATCAATTCTATATCGCGGAGTACAAGAGAAGACTTCGTTTGAATCGTAACTGGCCAGCCATACCTTGATAAAACCTCGAGACACCCTTTCGTTAGCTCATATTTCTTCTCAAGGGGCTGGTAAGGATCACATACCCCACTTATCCAAACCCTGCCAACCCGTTTCTTTCTTATCTCACGCTGCAACAGGGTTATAGCATTAATTTTCACATCAACAAATCTACCCCACTCTTCCCTATGACCAGTGAACCTCTTAATAAATCGTGCATAACAATAACTGCAGCCGTGCTCGCAACCAATGTACGGATTGATTGCATAATCAGAAACTTTCGATTTGGACAAGATGGTTTTTGCATAAACTTCTTTCACAATCACAAAGAATCATCAACCATTGCGTGCATCACCCTAATTCTTTAAGGAGCTCAAACTCTTATGCGCACGCCTTATTTTAAAATTCCGTAACCGATGAGCCGCCATCTTCCAGTGATTTTCCTACTTATGGCTGTTCGAAACCCTTCTTCAGCGCAAACCGGTCGCCCAAGCTGAAGAGTTGCAGCTTCTCCTTTCACAGAGACAACGCTTCCAAGGGTTATGGATGTTCCAACGTCGAGGAGGAGGTTTTCACCCATGCGTACTTTGTCAACCTCCATCAACTCTTTGGTTCCAACTGCACGTTCAAAGAGGTGAATGTCCGAGGCCACTTCATACAGGGTTGGCGGAAGCATATCGGGCTTGCCCACCAAGTTTCCGATGAGCCCATCAGCCTTGGTTAAGGATGGATCCAAAAGGGTGCCGACGCCCACCAGTCCCCCACATTGAGCCTCCTTAACCGACCTTCCGCCCGCTTGTAGACTAACAATCTCAGTGAACAGGGGTTCATAGAAGGTTTTTCCCTCTTTTTCAACTCGAACTCCTGGGCGAATCTCTATCTCGTCTCCCTCTTTGAAGGCCCCTTGAATAATCGTTCCGCCAATTACCCCTCCGGCCAGCTTCTCCGCCGAGGTTCCTGGCCTGTTTACGTCAAAGGAGCGCACCACATGCATTCTGGGAGACTTGGTGGGGTCCCGTTTCGGGGTGGGAATACGCTCCTCCAACGCCTGAAGAAGGGCATCAATGTTCACGGAGTGCTGAGCGGAGACAGGGATTATGGGAACCCTTTCAGCCACCGTTCCTTTCACAAACTCCACTATCTCCCGATAGCTTTCCAGCGCCCGTTCCTCACCAACAACATCAATTTTGTTTTGGGCAATCACAAGATTCTTCACACCTACAATTTCGATTGCGGCCACATGCTCCCGAGTCTGCGGCTGAGGACACGCTTCACCAGCGGATATGACCAGTATGGCTCCGTCCATAACGGCTGCACCGGAGAGCATGGTGGCCATGAGGGCCTCGTGGCCAGGGGCATCCACAAAACTGACTGCTCTTACGAACTCGCAGGTGGAGCCGCAGTGGGGACAGGTGGGTTCTGTGGAGTAACATTGTGGTGGTTCGCATTTGGGACACTTGTAGATGGGGGCGTCTGCGTAGCCGAGTTTAATGGTTATACCTCGCCTCAACTCCTCGCTGTGCCTGGCTGCCCAAACGCCTGATATGGCTTCTACAAGGGTGGTTTTTCCATGATCCACATGACCAATCGTTCCGATGTTGACCTCAGGTTGCTTGAGCAGCTTCTTCAGCTGATTCCCCTCCCGTTTTCTCTTCCCGCTCTTCCTCTTTCTTCTCTTTCTTCTCCTTTTCTTTCTTTTTCGGTTTCTCAACAACCATCATGTTTATCTGAACAATATCATCGGTTACGACGTTTCCCCGCAGGGTTTTTCTCCGCCTCTCCCCCCCTTTAGAGGACTGAAAACCCACACCCTCACTCAGGATTACGCTAACCCGAACTCCGCCGTGAACGTTGGGTCTCATGGGAAAACCATCCTTGTCAGATCCTCCGGTTACCCGAAGCTTGTAGCCGGACATGCCCACGGCAGCCCCGTCAATAACCTCTCCCAATCTTCTTCCGACTAAAGGGACGGCTCGGGCTCCCTCCACCTCCACAACCCGAGAACTACCCGCTTCTGGATCCGACACTATTACCTTGAACTTTGCCATGCTCGAAGTTTACTCTCCTGCATACAGCGCTTCTGTGACGTTAACTGAAGGTAGTCATCTATTTATTAAAGATTCGCCCGTGTTTTTCGATAATGCAAAAGGTTTGCCGTGGAAACGTTTTTGGAATCTTAAAGAGGCAAATCAAGCTTGAGTAAGTAACCGACTCTTAGCCTCTCTTTTCAGCTTCCGAATGTATAGGAAGAACCCTAAGAAGGTGACGGTCACTACAATCGTGGCTACGAGGATCCATCGGAGCCATAAGTCTACAATTTCTTCCTCAGACCCTCCTCGGCTTACTTCTCGAGTCATTTCATTTCGCTCATAGATGTAGAAGTCATTGTTCTGAAGAAAATCCTTCGTCTCTCTGTACGAGGCTACGTAATCCGTTTTGGTGACGTTGACGTATTGAATCACTTCTTGAAAGGCTACCACGGCTGCTTGTTTTATTGCGTTAAGAGGATCACCAAGCCCGCCGATCACATAAGTTAAGTCAACGGGCAGCCAACCCCATGGCGGAACGTACACCACAGCCCACCCGTGCCAACCAATTCGCTCATAGACAAGGGTCACATGTCCTTCCCAGAACGTTCCGTTCGACCGTTCTATGGGCAGGTAGATGCAGCCCATTTGAAAGAATGATGGAATTCCGCAGATGCGACACAGCGTGATGAACAGATTCGCTTGATCGTCGCAGTCTCCCTCGCCCTCAGCGTATGTTTCATTTGGATAGTATGGAAGGAGCTCGTGTGTCTCGTAATCAATGTTGTCTCTGATCCATACAATAAACCTCTTAATTATGGTGAGAACGTTCGTTTCGTTTTCTGCCAGACTGTGAGCCAAATCTTGAAGCTCTTGGTTATTGATCAGCCAAGGTCCATCTTCTCCGCCATATCTACTCTTTAAGTCGTCCGGAATTTCCTCGAGAGTTTTTGATTCATCCTCACTTATGTTTGGCAACGAGCGCGGCTTTGAAAGTGCACGATATTTGACGGTGTAGCTTACGTTTTCGCCGGGTTTGAGTTCCGACCGTGGAAACTGCAGAAACGCCACCGGATTTCCGTCGTCATCAACTGCCACAGTTTCTAAGGAGAATGAACTGTTTATCAATTGGACTGTTTGCCACGTGTTGTTCATGAACAAGTTGATCCCTCGGTCTTCTGCCGTGAGATTCCAAGTTTTTGTTCCGTTGCCAGAGTTGGAGAGGGTAACCGTAACTTGAATAACGAAGCTTACGTCTTGCTTCTTGCCTTCCACTAAAAGACTCTGGAACGCTGTTGTCGCAAGCAACACAATGAGAATGGAGGTAACCGTTACCGCCCTTTTCACAGCTTCTATCGCCCTCTACGCATAACATTGCCATCCTGAATTTTAGTCTTAGCACTCTCCTAACTGTTATCAGCAGCCTTTAGTTGTCGAAGACCGAAAGATGGCTTGCGACGTTACACCACAAAGGAAGGAAGGGAGAGGCTATTCCACATGTACCCTGAACAGGTCTATGTCTACCCTCATCTCCGCGGTGCACTCCAAGAACTCCCTAACCGAGCGCTCGACATCCTTAGACTGCGTTATGTACCTACCAACAATAATAATGTCTGCCCCCTGCGCCAAAGCTTCTGGCGCGGTTTCAGGGGTTATCCCGCCTGCAACAGCCACCAGAAATCTCTTGTCCCTAAAGCTTTCCCGAAGTTCTTTGATGAGGTCCCAGCGAGTTTTTCCGGTTCTCCTCTCCACGTCGATGGCACGATGCAGAATAACGATGTCGGGAAATGTTTCTATTGACTGAAGTTTCTGAACAGGATTTTCCACGTTCATCATGTCCACCACCGCGTAGATTCCTAGCCTCTGCGCCTCGTAGATGAATTTGTCGAGTGTGTCTTCGGCTGCCAAGCCCGAAGCCACCACTGCATCCGCTGTCTCATCAAACGCCAAGTCAACCTCTACCTTTCCGACATCCAACGTTTTTAAATCAGCTACCATAAATACTTCCTTGGCCATCTCCCTTAGATCACGAATCACCTTCGTTCCATATTTCTTGAGCAGGGGCGTGCCGACTTCTAGAATGATCCTGTCGCTTTCCGGCAGTTCGCTTATGATTTTCTTCGTCATCTCTATGCTTGGAATGTCGAAGGCTATTTGCAGGTATGGAGGCCTCCACAACCGCGGTACCCTGAATCCCATTACGGGATGTTTGGCTCTGTCTTTGTCGTACATGATCTTCTCCAGCGATGGATACTTGGATAGAGCCCTTTTCAGAGCCAACTTGGTGGCTCCATAATTGTAGTGGTAAATTCTTCGATAGTCCTTTGCCTCCGGATGCACGAACACACTGGCTATGATCACCCAGTCCTCAACTTTATCCTGCGGTATGGTGCCCTCTTCCACAGCATCAGCCACCGCCTTGGCCACCCCAGCCTGAGCAGGACCAAATATTTTTCCAGCCTGATCAAGGTCCTTCACGGTAACCTTGGGAACCAAGAGGGTGTGGGGCTTAGGTGGAAGGTTTGGTCTAATGACAGCGAGAAGCGGTGTGTGACCCGCCGAAAGGTTGGATAGACCGTTAGCAAAAGCCTCGCCCACCGGGCCGTCCTTGTCACCAATTATCAAGTCCATATGTGCAACTTCGAATCCTTCACCCATGAACGCCTCACCTATCAGATATGTGAACTTTTGGGGCTTTTCCACAATGTCCACAGGCATCAGTTCTCTCCTACCAACATCTTTGAACTCAACTCCAAACTCCCTCATCCACTCATAGAGTGTATCGCGATGCACCTTCATTATCTTCGCCGTGCCAGAAACCGTCGGTTTTGTCGACTTGCGTTTCATAGCCACCCGCATCTGTCGATCTTTCTCCTTCGCATCCGTCAGCAGTCTGATGAGTTCCTCTTTGGTCTTCGGTTTTGTGCCGTTGTATTCCGACACGATATCACTCTCTATGCGATAGGGATGTAGAACAACTATTTAAGACTGTCGGAATCAAAGCCGCTTCACTAAGAAATGCCGACAAATTCTTGAGAGTTACGGTCTAGACCACCCGTTCTGTCCGACAAAACTACGCTGAGATACCGAAGTCATGGCGGTTTTCTGATAATTTCGCCGGCAGCTCCCTCAAAAGTGCGGGTCAACTCATCTCTGAATCCGACAAAAACTATTTCTTTCAGAAGCGTGCCCTTGTCAATGTGCGCTTTTACCTCTCTCACCATTATGGTGGCTGCCTTCTCGGTATGGATGCCTCCGACACCGGTGCCCATTCCAGGGAAGGCTACGCTTCGGATTTTCAGTCTTTCAGCGCACTCAAGCGCGCCTTTCATCGCTGAATTTATGTTCTTCGCGTCAATGAGCATGGCAGGTCTTTCCATGGTGGGTGCGTGAATCACGTATTTTGCCTTTAGTTTTCCTGCTCCTGTCGCTACGGCCTTTCCAACTGGAATAGGAGCCTTCTTGACCGCTTCGTTCTCGATTTCTTTTCCTCCAACTTTCCTGATGGCTCCAGCGACTCCGCCTCCCATGATCAGTTGGCTGTTTGCTGGATTCACGATGGCGTCCACCTCCAGCCTTGTGATGTCGCTGGTCGTGACCTTGACCTTGACGCCCCTGTAGGTGTGTTCGAAATTGACCATCAACCTCACCTGGGAGCTATATGTCACGTTTGTGTCCGATAAAATTTATTGCTAATGATAAATGTGGGTGCTGGTCTATGGACTTTGGATAGAAATGTATAATTGCGAGGAATTATAACTGTGTTATAAAGTTTGGTTTGGTTCGTGAAAACATCTGAATTTCGGGAGGACACGCTTTGCTTAACTTGCAGGATGTGAGAAAGGATTTTCCCATATTGGAAACGGGAGTGATTTATCTGGACAACTCCGCGACCAGCCTCACCCCAGAGCCTGTGCTTCAAAAGATGCTGGAGTTTTACCATCATTACCGAGCCAACGTGGAGAGAGGAATCCACCGACTGTCTCAAAAGGCGAGCGAGGAATACGAAAGGGCCCACGCCAAAGTTGCAGATTTCATCAACGCAAAATCCGAGTTGGAAATAGTCTTGACTCGAAACGCCACTGCAGGAATCAACTTGATCGCGAACGGCTTAGACTGGAAAAAGGGAGACAAGATTGTCACTTCTCTGATTGAACATCACTCCAACTTCATCGTTTGGATCCGCCTAAAGAACGAACATGGCACGAATTTAGAAGTTGTTAGGCCCAAGGAACCGATTGTGCGGGGGCTCCTAAACCCAGCTGACTTCGAGAAGGTGATAGACGACAAAACAAAGCTAGTGACTATAACTCACGCTTCAAACGTCTTAGGAGTGGTCGAACCCGTCGAAGAAATCATCGAGATTGCGCATGAGCACGGAGCCTACGTCCTAGTCGACGGCGCCCAGTCAGTCCCACATATGAAGTTAGACGTTCAGAAGATGGGATGCGACTTTCTCGCCTTCAGCGGTCACAAGATGTGCGGTCCAACAGGGTCCGGCGTCTTGTACATTCGAGAAGAACTCACCGACAAGATTAAACCCCTATGCATCGGCGGAGGAACCATTGTGGATGTGGATGTGGACTACTACACGCTGGAGAAGAGTCCCATGAAGTTTGAGGCTGGAACTCCAGGCATTGCCGAAGCCATAGGACTGGGGGCGGCAGTTGACTATCTTAGAAAGATTGGAATGGAAAACATTGAGCGCCACGAGAAGAAGCTAACAAAGCAAATGTACGATGGACTTACGGGTCTCCCCAAAGTCGAGGTTTATGGCCCAGAACCAGAATTTAAGATAGGCATCATGTCATTTAACGTGGGCGACTTGAACCCCCACGATGTGGCTCTGGCGCTTGATGTCTCAGCAAACATTATGGTGCGCTCAGGCCATCACTGCGCCCTCCCCCTAACGAAAAACATCATTCGCAAGGCTGGAAGCGTCAGAGCTTCTGTCTACCTCTACAACACGAAGGAGGAGATTGAAAAGCTCGTGTCCACCGTCGAGGAGATTGCAAAAACAATAGCTAGGTGAGAAAGTTTTCTAACTCACGTGGGCAGAGGCTTCACCAGAAGGCGGGATATGTAGAACCCGTTCACCGATATCTTTTCAATTGCCGCCAGCACTTCCTTCTCCGACATCGTTCTGAACGCCTCTGTCCACCGCTTCCGAAACTCGGCGTACCACTCAGCGATGCGTTTAGCCTTCTCAAAATCCGCCACTCTGAAATCGTGGTATGCTTCGGTTGCTATGCTAACTGCCTCAGAAAAGAATTCTTTGAGCTTGGGAGACAAGGCTTCCTTCGATGACATTATGATTTCCAGCCCGTTCACCATCCTTGTCAGGTCCATCGCCACGCCGCTCAGAATCAAGCCTATGGCGGCGTCGTAAATGCTTGAAGTCTCCACGACAAACTTGATTGCCAACCTGTTTACTTGGACGATCTTCTCCTCTACTGATTTCAGCGCCGCCTTGTCAATAACGTGCTCCTTCAGAAACTTGATGCTTGTCTCCCCAAAGATTTCAAAGGCTTCATCTAGGTGCTTCACTCCGTCCTCAAAGTATCCTTTCGTTTCTAAGGCTTTCACCCGGTCGAATATGGTGGACGCCGTGGTCTGTTGAATCGGACCGCGGCTAGTCATGGTTGGGTCCGGGGGACCGCCGCCTATGACAGGGCAAACGCGGGTCACGCAGTCTTCGCACCCTCCTGAGGCGCAGTCTACGCCAGCGTTGCCGCAGCAGGAGCAGATGATGGCTCCCCAGAGACTGCGGGAGACCAAGCGTATGGTTTTAACCGCATCTTCTCTGTCTTTGGCTCGTCTTACGTTGATTCTCCCATCCTTGTATATCAAGACTGTTTTGTCGTCCACTGTGACTCTGCCTATTCCTAGGCTGGTTGAACATCGCACATCTTGGAAAAAGCCCGCCATGTTCAGCATCATGCAGAGCTGTATGGGATCATAGAACCCATATTTCAAGTCGACGGCTCCCTCTGGACCTGAGGTCAGCCTCGCCTCTGCAGTTACCTTACCAGCCTCGGAGATGCAGGGGTGGATGTAGGTGACGCCTGTCTCCTCGATAACAATGGTTCCTTTCGCTCTGATCTCCACTCCTTCTCGCAGAAGCTGTCTGATATCTTGAAGGTTTTTCTCGTACTCTGGCCGCGTTGACAAGTTAACGCACTGTTCTGGTTTTGCGTCTCCTGTGGCGATCTTTCTCGCCATGGTTCGGCACGATGGGTTGCCGCACAATCCGCAGTCTAGCTTCGGCATCAGGTTGTAGAGCTCATGGTAACTGTGTGGCAATTCCTTCCCCTTGAACGTGAGGCTTCTTCGATCATGATGTTCCTTTGAGTTTAGTTTCCATAACACTGTTATAATTCGCTCTCTTATACGTTTCCATTTCCAGCAACTAAAGTTTATTAAAGATCATGTGTGAGTGAGGATTGTCGAACGCGTGAGCGCCCAAGACGATGTCTAAACAAGACCATCTGAAGACCATCGAGGCCGAGGTTAAGGCTTGCCGCAAATGCGGTCTGTGGAAAACTCGGAAGAATGCAGTTGCAGGTGAGGGAAACCCCCACGCCGTCGTTATCTTCGTCGGCGAAGCACCGGGTTATTGGGAAGACGTGAAGGGGCGGCCTTTCGTTGGTGCGGCGGGAAAGCTCCTTGATGAGATGTTGTTAGGGATAGGCCTGTCCCGAGGCGAAGTCTACATCGGCAACATCCTAAAGTGTAGGCCTCCGGAAAACCGTGACCCCTTTCCCGTCGAGGTGGAGGCGTGTACACCTTTTTTAGACCGACAGATTCAGATTATTGAGCCGAGGTTAATTGTGCCCCTTGGCAGGCACTCCACTTCCTATATCCTCTCGAAGGCGGGCTTCAAAGATGCTGAGGGCATCACAGAGCTTCGCGGAAAAGTGTATAGGGCAGATGTTCTTGGTTTGAGGGTGTCTGTCATCCCCATGTATCATCCGGCAGCCGCCCTTTACAGCGCCAAGTATAGAGGTGGTCTTGAAGGCGACTTCCGACTGTTGAGGCTTGAACTCGAAAAACACGGGTAGGTTGCCCTTTTGCTTCTCCGTCCCAGACTTGCGCCTAGACAGATGATCTCGCAGCTTCAGCTCCAGATAGGGAAAGCTAGGATTCCGAGGGTTCTCCTCGGGACGTCTCCTTTCATCGGATCTGGTCAGTTTGGAAGCAGAGCTGCCTTTTACTACTCTCATTTTTATATGAACCCTCAAAATATTGTGGAAATGATTTTCAAGGCGGTGGACCTTGGAGTCACGGGGGTTCAAGTCCTTCCCTTTCCCCCAATTTTTGGTGCGTTGAAGGCTGTGGAGAGGGAGGTGAAGGATAGGTTGACCGTGGTGGGCACGATAGGGCCCGACGACCCTCTAAGCGACATTCGTAGTTTCCAAGGGTTCAATACGATGGCTATGCTTCTGCATGGGGCACTCACGGACAGCAGAGACTCACGGAGGATTTCAGAGTTGCTTAACAGGGTTCATGCGGCTGGTTGCCTTGCTGGTTTAGCCACGCACAGGCCTTTTTCAACGTTAAACTGGCTCCTTGAAACTGGTCTGGATGTTGACCTTCTTATGCTTCCTTTTAATAAGCTGGGTATGTTTATGGACGCTGATCCTAGAAAGGTTGCTGAGGCGATTAGACGGCTTGGTAAGCCGGTTATTGGGAAGAAGGTTTTGGCGGCGGGTTATCTCCCTCCGCAGGAAGCCTTGACCTACGTGGTTCAGATGGGGTGTTTAGACCTTGTTGCTGTTGGAGTTGCTTCTGAACGGGAAGTGAAGGAGACTTTTACGGCGGCTGCCACTGCGTTCTCGGGATTGGTGGGCGTTTGACTCTGTGGCGTTTCAGAGCCTTATCTCCTGCAGCACCTCTTCCACATTTTCGTATTTCTTGGAAGGCATGTTCTCTAGCAGCTCGTGAAGTCTGACTTGCTTGTTTTCTTCTGTCTCTACTAGTTTCCAGCCTACCCTCTTCAAAAGCAGGCTTTTGGTTGCTGGATACTTAGTTTTTTCTATGATGCGCTTCACGGATTCGGGTCCAACTGCTCCTGTGAGGCTTGGGAAGCGGTTGGTTTTGAGGTAGTGTTTCAATCGTAGGCTGTCGTCGAGCATGGATAGGTTGTTGAAGAGCACGTAGACTTCCTTTTCTTCAGCGTCTAATAGCCCTATGAGGCTGTGCAGTTTCTTCAGCTCCTCATCTGTGTATTGGTAGTAGTACATTCTTTGTGCGAGTCCGTGGAGTCTGAAGTATGCTGTGTTGTTTGTGTGGGTTGGCATTGTTTTGAAGGGGTCTGTGACATGGGTTACCTTTAGCTCTTCTAAGGTTTTGGCTAGTTTTTCTCGTGTGGTTGGGTTTTCCCATTTTGGTCCGCGTGTTTCCCATGCTATGGTTAGGTTTTCGCGGTTGATTTTTTTGAAGAAGTTGTGGGCGTCTTCCAGTTTGTCTGGCGTAAACGACGCGGGTGTTTGGAATAGCAGTATTCGTGCTTTCAGAGTCTTGCATATTTCTTTCATTTGGTTAAAGGCATCTATGCTCTGTTCTGTCTTGAATTTGTGTTTGTGGGTGATGTCTTGGTGGGCCTTAACTGTGAATTCGAAGTTTTTGGGGGTTTCTTCTCTCCACTTGGCTATGGTTGTTGGTTTGGGGTATCTGTAGAAGGTTGTGTTTAGTTCTACGAGGTTGAAGTTTTCTTGGTATTTCTTTGTGGATGTTGGGTAACCGCAGCACCCGACTTTTATCATTTTGTGCTCGGTCCTATTCTTAGGGGTTTATGGGATAAAAGAGTTGATGTTCTCTCTGTTCTCTGAGGCAGGGGGAGGGGGGCTATATATAGGGTCAACATTATTCGGTACCGAATTGCACAAAACCTGCATGGGCGTGGTTTAGCAGAGGATTTATTATTTTGGGTTGATGTAGTGGTATTGGCGGTGTGGCGGGGGTACCCGAGCTAGGTCTAAGTAGTGGGCTGTGGTGTGTCCCTCTAGGAGAAGGGGGAGGACTTAAGGGCTTGGACGGCTGAGAGATCCTCTGGCGCAGGCCTCCGCGGGTTCAAATCCCGCCCCCCGCACCAAAATTCGCGGCTGGCATTTAAATTCTCGGTTTTCTAAAAATCGAGCTATAGGTGATTCATCAATACATAAAAATGGTTCAGATATCGGTTTAAATCATCGAAGTTGCCTTTTTTGGCATGGCATTTGATTGAAGCTGGATTCAAGCTTAATGTTCTATAATTCATCTGCGGAAAATCTCAATGATAATTTACGGTAAGCAACTATTTGCCCATTTTTTGCCATGTCCGATAGAAAAGGTATAAGCTATAGAGAAATGCCAAGCAAGCGGCAAGATGAGCGAGTGCCCAGAGCATGGTAACTTCTAAGAGCTTGCTGATTTCTGCTAACCCCATTAAAAAAGGTACAATGTACAATGACTTCCATACTTTCCCGAAGGCGCCACCCTTGAAGAATTTGGTGAGACGCAGAGCTATGTACAGCGTAAAAGTAGCCACGAGCAAAGTCAAAATAGAAAACGATAGCTCTAACGATCTCATGGTATCCATCGACACATATCTTCCCTTTTCGTCCCTTTAAAGTTGCAACATTTATCATTTTGGAAGAAGTTCGATTCTGAATAAGTGAGTTAGGTACTCATGGGTGTGTAATTTTCTTCAGCATCTGCAAATAAGTGTAAATGCCATACGCCAAAATGCCAAGTCCGACAAGCCAACTAACATGATGCAATGCTTCCAGCTCCTCAGTTATGTTCATAAAATTTTCAAGAACGCTCGAAATATTCCCTAGCAAAAAGAATACACTTGCCACGAGCACTGGCATCCAAAGGGTTTTTCTGACTCCCTTAATGCGCAATGTTTTGAGCGAATAAAGGCTAAAAATCACCAGTAAAATGGCAACAAACGAACACACTATATCAATTGTAATCATCAACCAAGACAAGGGGTTCCCCACTTTTTACTGGGGGATACAAATAAAAGGTTTATCTTGATTTTGGAATTCAGACAACAACACCGTTATATAAGCAAAATTAAAGCAGAAAATTAATGACTTTCAGCAATCTTCAAAAATTGCAGACTCATTAAGTCTACCAGCGAGTTACACTGCTCTTGTTGGAAAACGAGGATTCGAATAAACGCTCTTGATTGGGTTTGTTGCAGCCAGGGAATAGTTTAAAACGAGTTTTAAACCTACCCCCACACCAACAAGTTTCTGGCCTTTTGAACCACACTATTTTCGAATTTGAACCGAAGTTATAAAAACTAAGTAACACAAATACTAATACGAGAAAAACGACGGGAGAAGGGAGTGAACGATAATGAGAAAAATACAAAAAATAACTATGCTCTCAGCGTTATGCTGCCTCTTAGCATCAAGTTTGTTCGGCGCCTTTGCCCAGGCTGCTCCTGCAAAACCTGCCCAGTGGACCCTAGCCATATACTTGGTCTCCGACAATGACTTGGGCTATTGGGCTGAGTTGGACGTCCAAGAGATGATGGCAGTTGGCTCCACAAAAGATGTGAATGTCATCATATTCTGGGATAACTATGATGAACCAGCACACGCCTACAAGGTTCTTCAGGGCGGCCTCAAGGAACTAACGGACTTCGCCCTAAACGGAATTGAACCGAACATGGGTGACCCCGCAACCTTAAGGGAATGGGTAACCTACACCACAAGCAAATTCCCCTCCAGTGAATATGCGCTACTTATGTGGGATCACGGAGACGATTTCAAGGGCTGCATGTTTGACGCACACACACCATCCGAAGTTTATGATTTCCTCACACACCAAGAAGTGGTAACAGCTCTCACAGGCTTTCACATCGACGTGCTGATATACGGCGCCTGCCTCATGCAAGAGATAGAGGTTGATTATGAATACTTCGCTGGAGGATTAGACATTGATTACTACGTCGCCAACGAAGGATACGACCCGATGGACGGCTTTCCTTACGACACGATCCTAGCCAACCTCGCCGCAAACCCAACTCAGTCTCCACTGGAACTCTCCAAAATGCTTGTAGATGAATACATCTACTACTACGAATATGTGGGTACAGCGTACTCGCAAGCAGTTACGCTTTCGGTGGTACAAACCAACAAAATAGGCAAAGTGGTTACAGACCTCAAGGGAATGACCGAGGCTATAATGGTCGACATGGAAGGCTATGCAAAGATAGTGTCAGCCGCGAGTGGTCATGCAAATCTGCCCTGGTCAGAACACGGATGGGAGAGAATCGATGACTTGCCAACATTCGTGCAGACAATTCACGACAAAAGCCTAAATCCAAAAGAAGTCAAGGACATCGACCCAGCCGTGGTGAAGGCTGTTGTGACGTCCAGCGAAACCTTGCTGGCGAGTCTAGATGACGCAATCCTCTATTGCAGAAACGTAAAGGCGATGGAGAAAAAGGGATGCTTAGGAATAGGGATATATTTCCCAACAAGCCGTGAATCATACGAAAACAACAAGGGGCTCTACGCATACTGGACACCAGCAGGCTATGAGTCACCTGGAGACATCAATCTCTACGAACTAATGAAGTTCGCAAAAGAAGGCTGGCTTGATTTTCTTAACGCATACTGGGACGCAGCTAAGTAAAAGTAAACAGCTCGAAACCCAACATCCCCCCTTTTTGTGCACGCACACTGAAAGCTATTCGATTCTACTCAGATTTCTCGACCCAAGAGATAGAAGCACAAAACCGACTACCCAACTTAACGCAGTCTGCAACAATAAGACATACAAAAGGCGCACATCCGCCTCCAGGTCTGGAAACACCTTCATCAAACCGAACAGAGAAAACGCAAACAGTCCGATAGAAACAAAAATGACTACAAAAATGTTCACCATGAACCTCACCGACTTCTCTGAGAAAACAGGCATCAACAGGAAAAGGCCGAGAACAAAAGCTACGTCCGCTGCAGCAATCAGCGTCCCCAAAAACGTGTTAGTTAATAAAGAAACGAACGTAACCTGAGGACTCATGCCTGTTGTAAGGGCTGTAACCGCCACCGCGACCGGTACCACTATCAGCCAGCCCTGCAAAAGCCTCGCCTTGACAAACCTTCCCACACCAAACGGTGTTTTCCTATATATGAAAAGAGCTTCCTTTCCACGAAGCGTCACTTCCCCAGCCACAAAAACCGCTAGGATAGGAAACATAAACTGAACCATCATCAAAGGCATAACCAAACCCAACTCATACTCATCCGAAAGCCTAGGACCCACAATAAAAATGTTCATCATAACAACCAAACCCACAATATAGGCAATCTTAGACAAATTTTCAAGCCTCCGACCATAATCCTTGAAAACAGACACAAGAAGAGTGCCAAAAGATTCGCCCCCTCCCAGATATTTAACTGTCTTATAGAAGACGCCATCAGGCTTAGCCCTGGAAGCCGTAAAGGTGGTGGGTTCTAGACTATAAGCACGGTTCGCTGCCTTGGCGCCCAGCCAAAGCACCGCCACGAAGAAAGCGAGGAGACCTCCAAACCGAGTCAGCGTCTCAAAACCAACGGCACCGATGTTGCCAGGGTTAGAGGCAAAGCCAACAATGACTTCTGCTCCCCAAGAGCTGGGCAACAGACCCAAAATCACCTTAGCTGTCCCGCTCGCACTGGGATCAGAAAGAGCCTCAAACACGCCTCCAAACTGGAATCCATATATTAACGCAACAAGAGGCAAAGCAATCACTAATGCAAGAGCCTTCCCAATATCCTTTCCCCGAGCCGTACTTCCAAGCTTTGTTCGCAGGAGAGCGGCGATCACGTTGCCTATCCAGAAGGCAGACAGAAACGTCACCACAAAGATCGCCACTATTATCGCTATCTGCACCACATCAAGCCCTAGCGGATCTAGAAGAGCCGTAAAAAAGCCAGCAACTACCGTGACAATGATGGCGTAAAAAGGCATCTCACCCACGAACTCACCAAGCAGAACGTCGCTCGGCTTTATAGGAGCCGCAAGAAAAATCTCCAACTGTTCAGCCTGCATCTCCCTCAACGTTTGAGTGATGGGAATTATCATGAAGTAGACGAAAATCATGAACAGTACTATCTGCACCATGGCCACAGCGGCATAGGACAGAAGCAAAGCAAGAAAGTCCTCAATGAAGACACTGGCAAAACTCGGCGCAATAAAAACCAAATAAACCGCTAACAACCCAATGACCAGATAGGGAAAGAAAGGTCTTATCTTCCGTATCCTG
>Ga0315307_1000291_pt1 | contig 21162 bp, 19 predicted proteins | sample TDP2_MG_FD_203079 | JGI IMG/M metagenome (GOLD analysis project Ga0315307, IMG submission 203079) | Freshwater sediment microbial communities from Lake Towuti, South Sulawesi, Indonesia - TDP2 | ecosystem: Environmental > Aquatic > Freshwater > Lake > Sediment | place: Indonesia: South Sulawesi...
GATACCAGCAAGGGCCCATGCGGGATGGACGTACGAGGAGCTCTACAGGATGGTCAGGTTGTACTTCCCGCGCTCGTACGATAGGCTGCTGGAGTACGACTACATGATGCTCTTGAACATGGAGATCATCGTCCTTCGGCCGGAGCAACAGAGGATGCTGTACGATGCGATCTACAACGATGGCCTCGGGGGCATGCAGACGAGGAGCGTGATGAGCGTCTCGCTCGACCTTTCGACGGCATGGGCCCAGTCGATCCTGTCGGAGGCCTTCCCCAACGATGCCGATGCCGTCATCCGGGTCGACTACACTTGGGAAGGCCCCATGAGGGTTGTCATCAATACGCACCCGCAGGTTGAGCCGGTCTTCAAGCCCTACATAGGTCTCCCGGGGGCCGAGTACTCCTTCGGCGGTTCCTACGGCAGCAACCTCGCCATACCCAAGCCCGGCGCCATCGTGACTACGTACTCGGTCGGGCCCTATCGGTACGGCTACCCGGGGACCTACCCCGACCCGCGCTACAAGAGCCCCGGGTGGGTGCCCCATACAATGTACTGGAGGTATGGCAAGGGCACAACATGGACCCACCAGGACATGATCGGCGGATACTGGGATGTCGGGTACAATGCCTACGCGCCGGATATGGTTGTGGCCGAGCTGCTCTTCAGCACTGGCAGAAAGCTCCCGGAGGACGTCGTCCTCGTGCACTGGCTTCGAAGGAAGTTCACCGGGTTCAACTCGGCCCAGCTATACGTCCTTTCCCTGGTGGACTTCATAGACAGGTTCGGGGCCAACACAGCATCGATCACGGAAGCCTTGGTCGGGATATCGGACGCCGTTGACGAAGCAAGGCGGCTGTATCTCAATCTGGAGTACCAGGAGTCATCCGAGAAGATGGAGGAGGCGCTGAGAAAGATAGGTGGACTGGGGGACAAGGCCATCCGGTTGAAGGACAGGGCGCTGCTTTGGATATACGTCGTCGAATGGCTCACGGTGTGCGGCGCGTCCCTGGTTGCCGGCGTTGCCCTCTGGACGCTGATGGTCAGGAGAAGGCTCTACCGGGAGGTTTCCGTGACGCGGATGTCGGGGACTTCCTAGTTGTGACCTGCGGTGATTCCGCTCAATCGTGAGGTCAAATTGTCAGCGTCATTGGGGCGTGCGAGAACATATTGTGGTTCGGGCGCGGGGAGGGGTAGGCCACCAGCCCAAAGGCGTCGGCCCCTTGCTGCCAGGGCCGAACTGGGCACTTCAGCCTAGCGAAGCGATTGCACTGTCGTTAGGCCCCTGGGAATCCGCCGGGGCACACTTAATGGCTACACAGTTGACCGTACGGACGGCAAATCGTGGCCGTGAAGACGACCATTCCCACAGACGAGCGATTGTGGAGAAGGATCAGGAAGCATGTGCTCCCATAGCGAACGACATCCTTGTGGATTCGTGGGTACTGGTCCCAAGGTCTCACCTCTATCAGGCAGATGCCCTTCAGATATCGACCCCCAGATCCCTTGGATGTGGCATATTCCTCAGCGCCGATGCGGAGCTGATCAGGGTCGCAAGGTCCGAGCGGCCGAAGGCCTGGAATGTTGAGTCTGAGGCAGCGGAGATAGAGTCGTCGCAACAGAGCCATGGCCTGTTTCGTCTTCTACCGTCCCTCGGGGATCTCCGTGGACTTGGGCCCGCGGGCCATTGCGACCGTGCCGGTCCTGGCCATCTCCCGGATCCCGTGGGGCCTGAGGAGGTTGATGAGTGCATCGACCTTCTGTTCGTCTCCCGTGATCTCAAGCGTTAGCGTGGTGGTGTTGACATCGACAATCTTGGCCCTGAAGATCTCAGCGTAGTTCATCAGCAGAAGTTTGCTTTGCTCGTTCTTTGCGTTGACCTTGACGAGGCAGAGCTCCCTGACCACGCTGTTCTCCCTGTCTATGTCGGAAACCTTGATCACGTCGACTTGCTTGTTGAGCTGTTTCTCCACCTGTTCCAGGACCCGTTCGTCGCCACGCACGATTATGGTCATCCGGGAGATGTTGTCGTTCTCCGTGGTCCCAACCGCTATGGACTCGATGTTGAAACCCCTCCGGCTGAATAGGCCGGCGATCCTGTGCAGGACCCCTGGCTTGTTCTCGACCAGAGCTGCGATGATGCGGGTTCGTTCCAAGTCAATCACCCCGTGAATCGGTAGGGCTCGCTGCGGCATCTGCCCGAGAGAATCATGCTCGTTATCGATCCGCCAGCCCTCGCCATGGGCAGCACCTTCTCATCCTTGTCTATCTTGACGTCGACGACGGTGATGATGTCGCTCGAAAGGGCCTCCTTCAGGGCTGGGCCCACCTCACCCGGCGAATCGACCTTCACCCCCCTGGCGCCGTAGGCCTCCGCGACCTTCACGAAGTCCGGGACCTCGGGCACCGCCCTGCCCTTCCCCACTCCCGCGTGGTCTAGGAGGGTGGCCGAGGTCCTCTTGTTGTAGAAGAGCTCCTGCCACTGGTAGACCATGCCCAATGTCCTGTTGTCCATGACGCAGACCACCAGGGGTATGTCCTCGATGATGCATGTGGCCAGGTCCTGGAGGACCATCTGGAAGCTCCCGTCCCCGGCAATGTCTATGACCTTGCAGTCCGGCCGGGCCACCTTCGCCCCTATGGATGCGGGAAAGCCGAACCCCATGGTTCCGAGGCCGCCCGAGGATATCCATCCGCCCGGGCGATCGATCTTGAGATAGTGGGCGCTCCACATCTGGCACTGGCCGACCTCGGTAACCACGATCGTGTCCTGGTCTATCAGCGCGTTCAGCTCCTTCATGACGCGTTGGGGTTTGATGGGCTTCTCGTCGTACTCGTAGTCCTGGCAGCACGCGCACTCCTTGATGAACTCCTTGACCTTCTCCGCATACGCCGTCTTCTTCGTTGGCTTGAGTTTGAGTATCTCAGAGTTGAGCTTGGAGAGAACCTGCTTGGCATCGCCAACGATGGGGATGTCCGGCCGAACGTTCTTGCCGATTTCGGCCGCGTCGATGTCGACATGTATGATCTTGGCCTTCGTGCAGAAAGTGGAGGCATCGCCAGTCACGCGGTCGGCGAACCTCATGCCCAAGGCGAGCACGACGTCCGCGTCGCTCAGGATGTCGTTGGCGATCTTCCTGCCGTGCATGCCGAACATGCCCAGCGACAGCGGGTGGGTGTCGGGAAACGAGCCCTTTCCCATCAGGGTCACCCCAACCGGGATCATCAGGGATTCCGCGAGCTTCACCAGCTCCTTTGAAGCGTTGGAGGCTATGACCCCTCCGCCCGAGATGATGACCGGCCGCTCGGCGTTTGCGAGCATCTGGGCCGCCTTCTTTATCTGACCCGGGTGCCCCTGGGGGCTGGACAGGCGCTTCATGATCCTGACCGCCGGGGGGTACTCGAACTCCAACTTCTGCTGCTGCGTGTCCTTTGGAAGGTCGATGTGGACCGGCCCTTTGCGCCCGCTGGTCGCGATGATGAAGGCCTTCCTCACGACCTCTGGTATCTCGGACCCGGCCTTGATCATGACGTTATACTTCGTTATGGGCATGAAGATCCCGATGGTGTCGGCCTCCTGGAAGGAGTCGTTGCCAACCATCCTCGTGGGGACCTGGCCGGTCACCGCGATGACCGGGATGGAGTCGTAGAAGGCGTTGGCGATTCCCGTTGTCAGATTGGTTGCGCCGGGCCCCGAGGTGGTGAAGCAGACCCCCACCCCTCCGCTTGCCCTAGCATAGCCGTCCGCCGCATGAGCGGCCACCTGCTCGTGCCGTACCAGTATGTGCCTGATCTTTGAGTCGTACAGCTTGTCGTAAACGTCGAGGATGGCCCCGCCTGGGAGGCCGAATATGTGTTTGACTTTCTCTGCTTCCAAGGCCCTGATCAGGGCCTCGGCTCCGTTGATGGTCTCAGCCACTTGGCTTTCCTCCTTCCTTCTTTCTCTTGGCGAACAGCCTGTTGACTGCTTCGATCATGGCCTCGACGCTGGCCATGACTATGTCCGTGCTCACGCCCCGGGCCGTGGTGAGGTTGCCGCGATCGTCGGTCACCTTGACCGTGACCTCGGCGACGGCGTCGCTGCCGCCCGTGATGGCCTCCAGCCGGTACTCCTTGAGCTCGACCTTGCCAAACTCCTTCACGACGTCCTTTATCGTCCTTATCGCCGCATCCACGGGACCATCGCCTATGCTCGATCCCTCAACCTCCTTCCCATCCACGATCAGCGCCAGCGATGCGGTGGGTATCGTCCTATCCCCGGTCACAACCGTTAGGTTCACCAGTTCCAGCGTCCTCTTGCCCTTGGGAACTTTGCCTATGACGGCCTCGGCTATGGCCACGAGGTCGGCATCGGTGATCCCCTTGCCCATGTCGCCTATCTTCTTGATCCGCTGGCCGATCTCCGATATATGCGCCTCCGTTGCCCGGATCCCCATCTCGCCAAGCTTGGCCGATATGGCATGGGCGCCCGTGTGCTTGCCGAGGACTATCCGCCTCGTGCTTCCGACCATCTCAGGGGTCAGGGCCTCATAGGTCGCTGCGGATCTCAGCACGCCGTGGACGTGTATGCCGGACTCGTGGGCAAAAGCGTTCTCGCCCACGATGGCCTTGTTGGGCTGCACGGGGATGCCCGTGAGGCGCGACACAAGCTGGGAGGTCGGGCAGATCCTCTGGGTCGCGATGCTGGTCTTGATGCCGTAGAAGGAATGCAGCGACATCACCACCTCCTCCAGCGAGGCGTTCCCGGCCCTTTCACCAAGGCCATTGATGGTTACGTGGATCTGCCTTGCGCCGTTCTCAACCGATGCCAGCGAGTTGGCCTCCGCCATCCCGAAGTCGTTGTGGCAATGGACCGAGATGGGCACCTTGGCTGACTGGGCTATCCGTCCGACCAAGTATCCCATGGCCTTCGGTATCATGGCGCCCACCGTGTCCGGGACGTTGATCCTGTCGGCACCCGCATCCTGGGCAGCGGCGTAGACCCTGAGAAGGTACCCGAGTTCGGTCCGTGTGGCATCCTCGGCGGAGAACTCCACCACGACTCCATGTTCCTTGGCATAGGTGATGCCCTCAACTGCCTTCCGCAGGGCCTGATCCTTGGTCATCTTGAGTTTGTGCTTGAGATGGATGTCCGAGGTCGCAATGAAGGTGTGGACGGAGCCGACCCCCGTGCGCAATGCCAGGTCTATGTCCTGCTGGTTGGATCGCGCCAGCGCACAGACTTCGCACTTCAGGCCGAGCGAAGCTATCTCGGAGATCGCCTTCAGCTCGCCTGGCGAGGTCGCTGGGAATCCCGCTTCTATGGTGTTCACGCCCAGTTCATCCAGCGCAGAAGCGATCCGTATCTTCTCGTCCACGGTTAGGGAGACGCCCGGCGTCTGTTCGCCGTCCCTAAGTGTGGTGTCAAAAATGGCTACTCGCTCCGGGAGGTCGGCCCTCTCCAGGGCGATGTCGTTGTAGTCAGAGACGTAGAACTCCGTCCCTTCTCATACCCATCCTTCCATCTATCTGGCAACCTGCTTCGACCCCGACGAACCTCCGAGGGTGGGCCCGTCGTGGGATGCGGGCTGATCGAGCCTTACCTCGTCCCCGTTGCCCCTCAAGCGCCGCGCGTCTTTCCTACCACTGCTCCGTTCCCGGCCTGGTGGGGTTCGGAAAGCAAGTGTGGTTACCGCCTTCCTTCGAAGAGGGCCCCACATCCACCGGCCCTGAGGGACGGAGAGTCAACGTTCGGGACCCGGGCCCAACGTCCCACGGCCGAACCGCCCCGCGGCATTCAGCCCCGCATATAGACGATTTCGGGTGACAGGAGACGCCTAGCCTCCCGCCTAGTCCGCCGGGTTGGCCGCAAGCTGCCTTCCTTTGCATCGGTCACGGATCCTGCTCAACAGGCCCTGGCCGAGGAACACACCTCCAGATGTTAGCTTTTAAGTCTTACTTGCGCCGCTGCCTTCCTGTCGTCGGCTTCCGCTAGGGCAGTACCGTCAGGTTCGCTTCGTCCCTGAGCTTCCTGCATGATGCCACCACATGCACGGGCGTGCGGCCGCTCACGTTGCTGACCCGGAACTTCAACAGAAGGCCTGCGACATCCTCGGGTACTCGAAGCTGGTGGGCAGTCACGACCTCCGAAGGCGCGACCCTGCGTCCATCAACTTCGAAGGGGTATCGGTCGCTGCCGACAAGCTCGACCGGGAGCGACGGACCAGAGGCTGAGCCGTTGTGGAAGGTGAGCGTCGCCCCGAAGGACGCCCGGAGGACCAGAAATGCCGGTTCACCCCTTGGGACCGATTCGTTGAGCACCCAGAGGTCGAAGTATGAGTTCTGGAGGGCCCTCTTCCCGATGGCAGGCGTGACGTATGCCTCGATTGCCGCCGCAAGGACCAGCATGAGGCAGACCAAGGAGAAGAACCCCCAGGACCGCCTGGACCTCAGAGTGCTGCCTGCGGATCTGAAGAAGCCCTCAAGATCCCCTGCGTGCAGAAATGAGTCAAGCCTGACCGCGGTTGCGTACCCAATGGTTGCCGCAAGGATGACGGCCGGCAACTCAACCGCGCCGTGGGGAAGGACGTAGGCAAAGTACACGTACAGCTCCCTCCATGACAGCCCGTTGCTCACTGAGAAGAGGCCGAAGACGGCGCCGTTCACGAACACGACCGCGAGCGGCAGCAGAAACGCAAGCACCGAGGGTTCCTTGTAGGTCTGGTCTCCCTCTCCTATCAGCCTCCGAAGCAGGCTGGTGAGGCGGCTCTGCCTGCTGTAGGAGTCCTGGTCCGGCTTCAGCGTGTACCGGATCAGCGCCGCGCCGCCGAAGGCCGCGATGAATGAGACCAGGATGTTGTTGCCAAGCAGGTAGACGGCGGTTATGGCCCTGGTTCCAACTATCCCCGACAGGGGGCCCTGTATGATTTCGAGGGGCTTGGTGATCCTGAAGTAGAGGGCGTGTTCAAGGCCAGTGAGGATTGGCCGGGCCAGAACCGAAAGTGCGACCCCAACCACCAGGCCGAGTCCGGCTGCGATGAGGAAGACCCTTGTTGGCCTAAGATACCTTGCCCAAGCTACCTTCAAATCCATCAACTTCACAAGGAGGTCGGGGCTTGCCGCTCGCTAGGGCCCGGCGGGAAGCCCTTTGCGCTGCAGCTCCCTCTCCAGGGTCTTCCGGAAGGCCAACGCCGCCTTCTCAAGACCGGGCGGAACCTTCGTCTCCTGGATCTTCGCATCGATCTTCGACTTGTCCTGAGCGATGCTCCTGGCCAGCTTGAGTATCTCCGCGGCCGCAAACGTCCTCCCCTTGGGGATATCGTCCTCCACTGCCTTCATGTAGTACTCGACCGCTTTTCCAGAATCACCGAGTTTCTGGTGGCATTGGGCCGCGTTCCTGTATCCGTAGGCCGGCTCGTTTGAGAACTCCGCATGCTTGAGGTAGGCTTCCGCCGCCTTGTCCAGCTTGCCGGCCCTCACGTAGGCGCCACCTCCGCGGGAGTAGCCGTCCGAGTAGGCGACGTTGGCCCTGCTCGTCTCGGCCTCCGCATGCTTGAGGAAGAACTCGGCTGACCTGTCGTAGTCCTTAAGCCTGAGGTAATTCTCGGCGACCTTGCCGTAGTCCCTTGCGACCCTGATGAGGTGCTTCTTTCTTTCGCTTATGGCGGTGGATTTGAGGTAGTCCTCGATCGCCTTCTGGTAGTCCTTGGCCCTTTCGTAGGAATCCGCGGCCGCGGCATACATGTCACATGCGAGCGTTGTATGCCTGTCGGCCTCTGCCTTCTCCCCTGCCTTGCGGTAGTTGTCCCCCGCTTTGGAGTAGTTCTGCTCCACTCCCTCCCTTTGGGACTCCGCGGCGACCCTGAATCCGTCGCCAGCGATGGCGTACTCCGGCACCTTCTCAGCCGCCCTGGCGTAGTTCAATGACTGCTCCACGAACCCCTTCATGTCGCCGATCTGACGACACAGCGCGGCGGCCTTCCTGAACCCGTACATTGCATCGTCGGGCTTGAGCTCCTCGTGATCCTTGGCAAACTCCACCCATTTCGGGCCAGCCTCCTCCGGGGGCAGCCCGATGGTCTTCTTCTCGAACTGCTCCAGGGTCGGCTTCCCGGATAGTCTGGACTTGAAGCCGGCGAAGACTCCCATCTTCACACCTCCTCCCAACTCTCCTCGGAAAGGAAGGCCGGAAGGCCCTTGGCGATCTTGGCATCCTGGATCAGCTGCTGTCTGGATTTGGAGATCTCGCCATAGATCTTCCGGGTCTCCGCGATCACCTCGTCGGGCCCGAAAACGTAAGCCAGGCTGTCCACGATCGCCTTCGTCAGGGTGTTGAAGCCGCTCTTGAGGACCTCGATGTCGGCGGAGATCTCCGTCGCCACAAGCCTCCCTCCCTTGATCTCGACGGCTTCCAGGAACTTGTGTTCCTTCTGGGCCCTTTGAAGCGCGGGTTTGACGAGAAGGTCTATTGCGGGCGCCCCCACGATCCCTGCGTAGCGGCCCAAGGACCCGTTCAAGACGGACGAGTAAAGGTCCACGATCTCATCGGTGACTGCCAAGTCGCAACCCTCCTACTCGGGTTCCAGCCAAGTCCACCGAGGAAGAGCCAGTACTGCCCGCCTAGATCGCGGCGGACTCGGACCCGAACCTAAGCGCGATTGGGTCCGCTCACCGGCTAGCGCTCATAAATGTATTTTTCGGGCATCCAGGCATGGTTCGGGGAGCGTCACCTCGGTTAGACTTTTTAAGGCCGGCGCGAGGTGGGTCTTGGAAGGACGTATGGCGGCCGTGAACTGGCTCAAGCTCTACTCCGAGGCGGTTGACAATTTCCGCAGAAGGCTGCCCGATTCGCGCGGGCTTGCCGTGGCATTCAACACCAATATCGACGGGATAATCAACCTGGACAATGAGCGCCTCGGCGCCCTGTTGGGTTCTCACCCCGGGCTGTCGGACGAGGCCTTCCTTCGCAGGGACTCCCCTCCTGGTCGGATCGACAGTCCAACCGATTTTCTGGCTGGTCTGATGCACTTCATTGGCAAAGGGGCCGGTGGCGAGTACATGATCTACGATCAGGCCACCTACCGATGGATAGTCTCCAACCTTCCCATCGACAAGTACCGCATGGGCGGGAACGCCGGGATAATGGCCAATGCCCTCTCCGCCCTCGGCGCAAGGTTCGTGATCCCGCACGCCGTCCAACTTCCGGAGAAACAGGCAAGGCTGTTTCTGGATCGAGAGAACATCCTTCTCCCCGTTCTTAAGGGGGCCAAGGTCGTGTTCATCCGGCCCGGCAAAGCCTCCCGTGACGACCGAGAGCTCGTTCACTTGATCCTCGAGTTCAAGGAGGGGACGGGCTTTGAGTGGCGCGGACAGAAAGTTGTCTCTCCAAGGAACAACCGCTTCATCGCCAACGCCGATGACTACAACGGCAGGATAGCCATCGATCCGGCCTTTGCCAAAGGGGTCGATGCGAAGATAGGAGAGATGGACAAGTTGATCCTGACCGGACTCCACATGCTCAAGAGGTCATATCCGGAGGGCACCACATACCTTGACAGGCTGCGCGAGTCGCTGGGCTTGGTTGCAGGGTGGCGGAGGAGGAACCCTGGCATCAAGGTTCACTTCGAGCTGGCGGATGTGCAGGACGAAGCCATCCGCAGGGATGTCGTCAAGATGGCGTGTGGCGTCTCCGATAGCGTGGGCATGAACGAGGACGAGCTGCAGGCCGTCCTGGGCGCCGGCGCAAGGCTCGACGACCCCACGAGCATGGCCGAGGGAATGTACAGGTTTGCCTCATCCTACGGGGTCGGGAAGCTGTTGGTGCACAGCAAGGACTTCATCGTGTCGCTTGTGAACGACTGCTACGGCGTGCCGCCCGAGGTGATCCGTGATTCGCAGATGCTTGGGGTCCTTTCGGCACAGAACCGCGCGCGCTCGGGCGAGTTCGGGGGCTCCGGCGACCTGGAGAAGCTGATCTCCGATGGTCTTCTGGAAGCCTCCCGGATCGGCCTAGGCGTGTGTGAGCGGTTCGGGACGCTGGGCAGGCAGACGGGCGAAGGCATCTGGCGTGGGAAGTTCAAGGGCGAGGAGGCCTGGGTGGTGGTCACGCCATGCCTGCTCTCCAAGGTAACCCTCAACACGGTTGGCCTGGGCGATTGCCTGACGGCGGGCTGCGTCCTTGGTGAGATAGTGCAGTAGGAAGGGAGAGCAACGTACATCGCGATAGGCGGAATCGACGGATCCGGAAAGACCACGCTCCAAGGGATGCTCGTCGACCATCTTGCCCTCCAAGGGAAGGACGTTGTCGGGTTCGCAGAGCCCTATCACGACTTCGTGAAGAAGCTGCTTGCGCAGAGCGTCGATCCTTGGACGGATGTCCTTCTCTTTGCTTTGGATAGATGGCTGCTCGGGCCCAGGATCGCGGAGTGGTTGTCCCAGGGCAAGACGCTTGTGTCAAGCAGGTCCATCTACTGCTCGCTGGCTTATCAGGGCGCCCAGGGGGTGGAGTGGGAGGAGATCCTTCGGGCGAACAGGTGGAAAGCCCTCCGCCTCCCCGATGTCTGCCTCATCCTAGACGTCGACCCCGGGGTTGCCTTCTCCAGGTGCTCGAGGAAGGACAAGTTCGAGAGGCAGGACTTCCTGGGATCGGTGAGGGCCCAGTACCTGAGGATCTGCAGGAACGCCAAGCGGTTCCCGACGAAGATGATCCTGATCGATGCCAATGAAACCATCGATGAGGTCTTCCGCAGGGCCTTGGAGGCGATCGGCAGCCGGGAGTCGGCCGGGCGTCCTCCGTAGCATCGGTCCGACCCGCTCCACAGTTCAAAGGGTGCTGGCCATGTCATGCCTGTGCGTCACGACACGGCCGGCTTCGGGCTTCCGCATCTTGCTGTAGCGCTGGCCGGGGCCCGCGACAGATCGGGCTCGATGAACGTTAGGCAAACAGCTTCCTGCTACAAGAGAGCTAATAAACCGTAACAGGCCAGTCGTCATCGTGGGCTGTGAAAAGGGCAGCGTTCAGGTGAGAACGGAAAGGCGCAAGATCACGATAAGCGACATCAGGGATCGCGAGGACATGCTGGTTCCGCGCTCCGCCCTGAAGTCGATCGTGGATCGCATAGCCCAGGAAATGGAGCAGCTTGGGTTGAAAGCCCGCATAAGGACGGATGACGGCTGACCTACAGCCGGTGCCCCGCCGTCTCCACCAGCCGCACGTACTCGTCGGAAATGCGCCCCGATGCCGCAAGCCGCCTCAGATGTTGCAGCCTCCGTTCCTTTGCTTCCGCGGGAAGGGCCCGCCATCTCGGTTCGAAGTAACCGGATACGTCATAGCTCGCGGACTCCCTGAGGGCCTTGTGCGAGTAGATGCTGAGGAACAGACCTGACAGAAGGGAGATCGTCGCAATGCCGGGCGGCCCGCCCCCAATGCTGGAGGTCGCCCAGGAGAGGAACGCAACCGCGATTAGGTACAGGGACGAGTTGGCACTGGATCGGAGGATGCGACGCCTTCGGGACCTCCTCCACAGGAGGTCAAACCATTCGGCGACCCCGCGATTCCAGCCCGGGGGCACAACCACACACGCCACCGGCTGCAGCGCGGTGATTCCGAAGCCTTTGGCGCTGGGGCCGACGGCAACGAGCTTGGCCCCTTCAATGAGCGGCTCTGTCACGCCCCTGATCTCGCTCACCGAAGGCAGGAAGAGCTTCCCGGCCAACGGATCCACAAGCCAGACATTGTAGACTGTCTCACCCCACAGTCTGAAGCGGGTCCTGGTTTCATGGACGTAGCCAATGGCTTTGCAGAGGTTAGATGACCCGATTTCGGAGAAAGGCCGCCCTGACGGCGCGGCTTCAAGCACGTCCCTCTTCCATCGATGGATGGCATGGCTCAACGCTTGGTCGGGCACAATGTGGGCCGCAGCCAGGAGCACGAGCAACCCGTATTCACGCCCGGTGGCAGACACCAAGCCCAGACAGACGAATACAGAGCTGAGCGGGAGTGAGGCAAGGAAATTCAGGCACACCAGACGGCGGAAGAAGGGATGGCCCTGGGGGAACACGATCGACCTCCCGCCTCCCGTTCCAGGAACCAGATAGAGGATGGTGGCAAGGATAAGAGAGCCGATGCCCGTGTATGCAAAGGCCGGTTGGCGAAACAGGGAAAGAAATGCAATGGATGCCGCAAGTCCGCAGAGCGAAACGGCGATCGCCGGTTTCCGTCGCACGTGCCACGTCAATCATGCTGAGTATTAAGTGCAACCGGCCTCGGCCACCGGGCATCGGAAAGACTTATTGCCTTGGCTGTCAAGCCTGCTGCGATGAAGACGCCGGATTCCCTAGGGATCGCGGTCCTGGACTACCAAAGAGGCAACCGGCGCAATCCCTGCATGATCGAAAGGGACGACGGCGTGCTAATGGAGGAACCAGTCAACCTGTACTTCGAGGCGGAGCAAGACTGGAGGGATGAGGAGGCGCAGGCGCTCTCGGGCATACATTCCAGGGCCTTGGACATTGGCTGCGGGGCGGGCCGCCATCTCCTAGCCCTTCAACGCAGGGCATTCGCGGTTGGCCTTGACAACTCCAAACTGGTTCTACGCGTCTGCAGGGAAAGGGGGGGAAGGTTGCTTGTGCTGGCATGCGCGCGCAGACTCCCTTTCAAGGCTGGGAACTTCGACGCCGTTCTGCTCATGAACAACGGCCTGGGCATCTCCGGAGATATGAAGAGAACGACCGAGATGCTGACCGATGTGAGGAGGGTGCTCTCCAAGAGCGGACAGCTCATAGGGCACACGTCCGATCCCAACGAACCCGGGACGGCCGTCGACGAGGGCTATCGCCTCAGGAATCTCTCGGCCCACCGTGCCGCCGGACTTGTGAAGCTCCGCGTCAGGTACAAATGCTTCGTCGGGCCTTGGTTTGACCTGGTTCTACTGGCACCCGATGAGGTCGAGGCCGCGTTGAGGAAGACCGGACTGAGGTTGAGAAGGATGATTCCGTGGGAGTCTTCCCGCATCTACGTCGCCGGCCCTGCGTAGGGCAGTCTGCCCATCCGTTTCCCGGCTCGGCGCCAAGCCCACACCGCGGGAGATTCTGATCGGTGGGCTACATGACCTTTATATGACCTCAAATCCCGGGGGGCGGATACTAGCCGGGGAGCTTGATCTGGTGGACAGGAGGCTTCTGGGGACCCTCGCCATTGCAGCGATCATCTCCAGCGCCCTCGTCAACCTCCTTTTCGCGGAGAAGGTGGAAAGGACCATCGAGATCCTGAAGAACGACTGGGACGTGCCATCGGCGGGCCATCTCCCGATGCAGGAACGCCGCTTCCCCTACACCCTCAGCATGATGATCAGAAGGCCGGTGCATGACCTCGTCCTGAAGTTCGCCGTCCTACGGAACCAGACATTCGTTGCCAACTACACGGGTTGGCAAGATCTGACGATGAAGGAGAAAGCCCTGCGAATGGGAAGGATACGCGAGCTTGATGAGAACGTGAGGAACCTCTCCGAACTGGTTGACCTGGACGTCCTGCAGACGGAGGTTGACTTCGACTGGGAGGGCGAAAGGTTCAAGCTTCTGTTGCTGGACTACTCCCCTTGTCTGGAGGGCCTCGCGCCGCCCCAGGCGGGGATGGACATTTCGTTGGTGTTCGCCCTCGTCTTCGATGGCGCGGGCAACCTCTCCCAGTTCTATTCCGGGTACCCCGAGTTCTTTCTGGCCCGGAAGAGCTCCATACAGGACCTCGTGATTCAGCTCAACGATAACGCCACAAGGTACTCACCTACCGTGGTCGACCAACCCGGCTGCTTCTCCCTCGATGATCTTCCGGCCCTTGGAACCGTGAGATTCCGAGACCTGGGGAAGGACGACCGGTTGTTCTTCTCAATGGCCGTGAATGGGGCAAGGGTGGGGGGATGGGAGGCAATCATGCAGGTCGTGCAGATACGCCTGGATGGGGAGTACCAGGACCCGATCATCAACATACTCAGAAGATGACTCGGGAAGGGTCCTTGAGGATAAATTAAAAACCCGTCGCCGGGACTCATGCTCAGAACAAGGTGAGCGGGATCTTCTGTGGACCCGGAGGGCGCGGAGGAGCCTGTGGGGAAATCGAGGAAGCCCAAGGCACATGCAAAGGCGCACAGGATCCACGAGCTTGAGGAGCAGCTCAAGGGCCTCCAGCGGAAACTGGCTGAGCAGGAGAAGCTGGCCGAGGGGTATCTGGAGAGGCTCCTCAGGCTGCAGGCCGAGTTCGACAACTTCAGGAAGAGGACGGAGAAGGACAAGGAGGATTTCGTCAAGTTCGCATCCGAGAACATCGTGAAGTCCCTGGTGGACGTTGTGGAGAACCTTGAGCGAGCGGTGCAGGCGGCAGAGGGACTCGGCAAGGGGGACTCGGATCCTTTGACGAAGGGAGTCAGGATCACCCTGGAGCAGCTGAACGGGATACTGCGCAGGGAGGGGCTCATGCCCATAGAGTCCGTGGGAAAGCCCTTCGACTCAAGGTATCATGAGGCGGTGTGCCGAGTGGCAAGCAAGGAGTACCCGGAAAACGTCATCGCACAGGAGTACGCACGCGGATATCTTCTGAACTCAAGGACCATTAGGGCCGCGAAGGTCGCCGTCTCATCCGGAAAGGCAGAGAGTTGATCGGAGGTTTTAGCCTTGGCTAGGATTGTTGGCATAGATCTCGGAACGAGCAACTCACAATGTGCCGTCGTGGAGGGCGGCCGACCCGTGATCGTTCCCAGTGCAGAGGGACCGACCTACGCGGGCAAGATGTTCCCGTCGGTGGTCTGTTTCATGGAGGATGGGACCGTCCTGGTCGGCGAGCCCGCCAGGAGGCAGGCCGCCTTGAAGCCGGATCGGACGGTCATGGGGATCAAGCGGAAGATGGGAACCGACTACACCGTCAGGATAGCCGGCAAGACATACACCCCCCAGGAGATCTCGGCCAAGATCCTGAGGAAGATCAAGGATGACGCCTCAGCGTTCTTGGGCGAGGAGGTGAAGAAGGCGGTGGTAACCGTGCCAGCCTACTTCAACGACAACCAGAGGCAAGCCACCAAGGATGCTGGAACCATTGCTGGCCTCGATGTCATCCGGATAATCAACGAGCCCACCGCCGCCGCGTTGGCCTACGGGCTGGACAAAGGGGGCACCATGAAGGTGGCCATACTGGACTTCGGCGGAGGTACCTTCGATGTCACCGTGATGGAGATCGGAGAGGGCGTGTTTGAGGTCCTGTCTACAAGCGGGGACACCCAGCTCGGCGGAACGGACATGGACCAGAAGGTCGTTGACTGGATCGTTGCGCAGTTCAGGGCCCAGACGGGCATCGACCTGAGATCGGATCAGACTGCGATGCAGAGGGTCAGAGAGGCGGCGGAGAAGGCCAAGATCGAGCTTTCGAATACCGTTACCAGCCAGATCAGCTTGCCCTTCATCGCGAGCGATTCCAAGGGTCCGAAGAACCTGGAGCAAACTCTCACGCGGGCAAAGCTGGAGGAACTCATTGACCCGATCCTGCGACAGCTCGAGCAGCCGATAAGGACCGCGCTGGTGGATTCCAAGCTGCAGGCGAGCGACATCGGGAAGATAATCCTCGTTGGCGGCCCGACGCGGATGCCTTGCGTGAGGGAGAAGTTCAAGTCGGTCCTCAACAAGGAGCCTGAGAGGGAGATAGACCCGATGGAGTGCGTGGCGATGGGCGCGGCGATTCAGGGCGCGGTCCTCGCCGGCGAGATCAAGGACATACTCCTGCTGGACGTGACCCCCCTGACCCTGGGCATAGAGACCCTGGGTGCCGTGTCCACCAAGCTCATCGACAGGAACACGACCATTCCGACCAGAAAGAGCCAGATCTTCACGACCGCTTCGGATTTCCAGACGAGCGTTGAGATCCACGTCCTTCAGGGCGAGAGGGCAATGGCCCCGGACAACATCTCCCTGGGCAGGTTCACCCTCGTCGGGATCCCCCCGGCCCCCAGGGGGGTTCCGCAGATCGAGGTTACCTTCGACATAGATGCGAATGGGATTCTCAACGTGGGCGCCAAGGACCTTGCGACGGGGAAGGAGCAGAAGATGACCATCACCGCCTCCACCAAGCTCGGCAAGGAGGATATCGACCGAATGATGAAGGAGTCGGAGAGGCATGCGGAGGAGGACAGGAAGCGGCGGGAGATGGCGGAGCTGAAGAACAGGGCCGACACCATGATCTACACCGCCGAGAAGACCCTCAAGGAAATGGGCGACAAGCTCACGGCTGACCAGAAATCGGCCATCGAGGCCGAGGTGAAATCGCTGCGCGAGGCCCTGGGACGTGAAGACGCCTCCAGGATTAACGAGGCCATGGAGAAGCTGACTAAGGTGCTGTACGAGGCCACCACCAAGATCTATCAGCAGGCAGGCCCCAGGCCGGAGGAAAAGGGTGGATCCGACCAAGCGATGGGCGGATCCGAGGGCGGCGGGAAAGGGGGCAAGGAAAAGGTGGTGGACGCGGACTACAAGGTCGTCGACGAGGAGGACAAGAAGTAGGGAAGTAGCGCCGGTGGTACGTATTGGCCCAAAAACGGGACTACTACGAAGTGTTGGGGGTCCCAAAGCATGCCACGACCGAGGATATCAAGACCGCATACAGAAGGCTGGCCAAGAAGTACCATCCTGACATGAACAAGGACGACCCAAAGGGTGCCGAGGAGAAGTTCAAGGAGCTCTCCGAGGCCTATGAGGTCCTTGCCGACCAGGACAAACGCGCAACCTACGATCAGTTTGGATTCGCAGGCGTCCAAGGCAACTTCAGCCCGGGCGGGTTCACGTGGAGGGACTTCACCCACTTCGGCGACATCGATGACCTATTCGGAGGCGGCATCTTCCAGGACTTCTTCGGTCGGGGCGGTGGCTCGCTCTTCGACTTCTTCTTTGATCGCCGTCAACCGCGTGGGCCCGGAAGAGGGGCTGACCTTCGGTACGACCTTGAGGTGAGCTTCGAGGAAGCGGCCTTCGGGGCAAAGAAGGAGGTCGAGTTCGACCATGAGGAGGACTGTCCAGGCTGCGGGGGCACCGGGGCTGAGGCAGGCACTGCCCTGAGGACCTGCCCCGAATGCGGCGGCCGCGGGCAGAAAAGGGACGTTCAGACCCGCGGCTTCAGCCAGTTCGTTCGGATCGAGCCGTGCAGAAGGTGCGGGGGAAGCGGCAAGATAGTTGAGAGGCAGTGCCAGCAGTGTCGTGGAGCCGGGGTGGTTCGAAGGCCGAGGAAGATATCGGTCAATGTCCCGGGGGGAATCGATGAAGGATCGCGGCTCAGGGTGGCGGGGCAAGGGGAGAGGGGCAGGATGGGAGGCCCGCCGGGCGACCTCTACGTGGTGGTGCATGTTCGTCCCCACAGGATCTTCCAGAGGGATGGGCCCGAGATCTACATGGAGGCGCCAGTGAGCTACGCACTTCTGGTCCTCGGCGGGGAGCTTGAAGTCCCGACCTTGAAGGGCACAGCCGCGATCAAGATCCCCGCGGGAACCGAGAACGGAACCATCTTCAGGCTCAGAGGCAAGGGGCTTCCCGACCTTGATAGGGGCGGGGTTGGGGACCAACACGTCAAGGTCAACGTGGACATACCCAAGAGGGTGTCAGGACGGGAGAGGGAGCTGATCGAGGAGCTGAGGTCCGTCCAGGGCGGCAAGGCCTCCGAAGCGGGCGGAAAGAAGAGTTTCTTCGATAGGTGGAGCCAGGGCCGGTAGCGTAACAGACCTCTCCCTATCCGGGGTCACGCAGGGCGGCGATCAGCGGAAGGCTATCGGGGTCCCTGCGGAATCCTCAGGCCGCCATGTAATGCGAGGGTAGAGTTAAGAGTCCACTGCGCTCAACATATGTCGGCCGGGGACAGATCGGCTGGGGATCAACTTGGAGGAGATCTCCTCCGTACTTGCGAAGTTCAAACTCGGGATCGAGACGGGCAACGAGGACGCAGCCGAAGAGCTTGTGTCAAAGGGTCCCTTCTCCTCTGTAATCTTGGCATTCTACCAGATGCTTCAGAAGGCCTACATGGGGCGGACCTTCCCAATGGACGTGGAGAAGGTGAAGATCCTCAAGGATGGCAGGGCAAAAGCAGTGGCCTACCTCACCGAGGACAGGGAGAGGTTCGTGTTCACCTTGGTTCGCAGCAGGAGCCAGTGGAAGATCTCCCATCTGGAGACCATCCTGATACCCCTTCATTCGATTCCGAAAACGCCCCATGACGAGATCCTCAGGCTCGACGATGAGCAGAGGGCCTGGATCTGCTCGGAGCAGGAGGTACATTTCATCTCCCGCGTCTACAAGGAGCTCAAGGAGACTGGCGGGAAGGGATACGCCCAACGGTTCTTCTTGGACGGTGCCGGGTTCAAGATCGCGATGGATGCGTGGCTGCCTTTCATCGAGGGGGCGGCGCAGTTTGCCCTCTACACGGCCGTGATGGAAACGAACCTCTGGGGCTCAAAGTGCACGATCATGCACGCGGACGAGAACCGGGCCGAGCTTGTCCTGCACCCCCACGCCCATCTCGACGTGATTCGCAGGGCCTTCTTTCGAGACAAGATAGGCGAGGAGGAATACAAGGAGCTCTACTCTCTGGTCATGAAGGAGAGGGCCAAGCACTGCCAGCTGGATCTCAGCATCAGCTTCGACGATGTCAACTGCACGATAGTAGTCACTACACGGTCCGGGGCCGTACGGGATGCCAAGACGGATGCGGCCTCGGCAACGGAGAATGCGAGCCCGACACGCTGAACCCGGGAGCGCCCGGACGGGGCAAGCTGCATGGGCCAGCTCTGGAACACCGCGTTGCCAACGCATGCGGGGGATGAACCGTGTTGGGCAATCTCGCTGTTCCGGAAGTTCGCGGAGCGGGTTGATTCCGGTTCCTGCCCGATCTGACCGGCGGCCGAGTTTGCCTTCCTGCCCGTTCCAATTCCAACTTCCAACTGTGGGCAAAGCTTTGGTGCTGTTCTGTCATTGGCTAACTTTCTGTCCTGCCTCTGACCGTGCTGGTTGTGTGATCTTCCACCGGGTGGTAGATGGTCTTCCAGGCAGACTTTTACAGGTTTTTGTTGGTGTACCTGACCAAGAGCAGGGCTAGCAGATTGTTCAAACCTTTCTCGGACCAGTGGGCCCACCTGTTCTTAACCCTCTTAGCCACCTCGCCCATCAGTCTCTCCATCAGGTTGACCGTGTAAGGCATCCTGACATGCTTCAGGGCCAGCCTGGCGAAGACAACCATCTCCCGGACAGACCTTGACACAAACCCGGCTGCAGAGACACATCCCTCCGCTTTAAGCCTTGCCACATAGCTGTCCAGAGCCTTCAAGGTCTGCCTGATCCTGCGCCTCAACATGGCCGGGTCGGGTGATAGGAGATGTTTCTTGACAGACCTGACCAGGGAGAAGAGGATGCCTGCCAGATCCCTGACCAGTGAAAGCCTCACCCTGGTGGGTATTTCTTGCTTCTGTCTCCAGAGCTTGAAGTTGACAGCCAGGCCCTGAGAACAGAATTTTAGCCAATCACGGAACAGGACTAAAGCTTTTTACCGCTGTGCTCAACGCGGGACCACTCACGACAAACAGTGGCGAAGGTGGAAAAGCAATGGCAACATCGATGGAGCACCTAGAAGAGGCCCTGCGCCAGCGGCTTCTTCCGCAGCGCAGCCCGGAGGACCCCATGAGCTGTGAGCTGCATCGTTTCATCCTCACAAGAGCCAACCGCTTCCGATGCCCGAAGACCAGGGAGCTGTGGTACCGACAGGCGCCGAGCGCCCGGAAGAAGGCGCTCAACGACGTGTACCTGAGAGGTCACCCGAAGGCAGCCGGAAAGGGGAAGCCACGGATCAGATGGCGAGGCGCCATCGGAACAGGGAAAGGCTACCGCATACGGAAGCTCCTGTACGAGGGCTTCCCCGGGATGTGGATTCCTGCGCTACTCTACGAGCCGAGGAATCTGAAGGGCCGCGTCCCGGCCGTTCTCAACCCAAACGGACATCACATCGGCGGCAAGGCCATGGCCTACAAGCAGGCGCGCTGCATCAATCTGGCAAAGAGGGGCATGCTCGCCCTGAGCACCGAGTTCATCGGAATGGGCGAGCTCTCGATGAACATCAACCACGGCAGAATCGCGCATCTTGATCTCTGCGGCCTCTCGGGGGTTGCGGTCTTCTACCTGGCCATGAAACGCGGATTGGATGTCCTCCTCTCCCACCCCAACTGTGATCACAGCAGGGTGGCCATGACTGGGCTCTCGGGCGGAGGTTGGCAAACGGCCGTGCTGAGTGCCCTGGATGAGAGGGTGAGGGTCGTGGTGCCGGTTGCAGGGCATTCCCCGATCTGGCAACGCCCATCGTGCACGGCCGACATCGGCGATCTGGAACAGACTCCCGTCGACATCTGCACGGTGCTGGACTATGATATGCTCACGGCCCTGTTCGCTCCCCGCCCGGCCCTTCTCATCTACAACGAGAAGGATGACTGCTGCTTCCGACCCGAGCGGACCAGGATCAGCATTTACGAGCCCGTCAAACCGCTCTATGACCTTCTCGGGGTGCCGGGCAACATCGAGTTCTACGTGAACGTGGACCCGGGCACGCACAACTACGACGCGGACAACCGGGCCCAGCTGTACCGGTTTCTAAACAGGCACTTCAAACTGCAGGGCCCCGGGTCCGATCTTCCCTATGAAGATGAGCTGATGAGCGAGTCCCAGCTGCGGGTTGGATTGCCCGAGGACAACCCGACCCTCATTTCCTTGGCAAGTGATGCGGCACGCGGGCTGCCGCGCCCCCGGCTTCCGGAAGGATTCGGACGGGAACGAGAGAACTGGTTGAAAGAAGCTAGGCCGAGGCTTGAGGACGTGATCCGGATCCATCATTTCCTCGTCCGGGACGAGGTAGTTCAGGAGGACAAGCGTTCGGCCCAACATCTTCTGCACATGGATCATGTGTGGACATTGCCGGTCACCGTGTTCTTCGCCGAGGGCTCTGCGGATAGCCCCTCTCCGGGCAGGAAGCTGGACTCGAGCGGACTGGGGAACGGGGATGTGCGGATCCTGCTCTCCGATGGTGGTCGTGGGAGCCTTGCCCAACTCTCCAAGGCCCACATTGACCAAGGGAGGGCCGTCGCGGCCGTGGACGTTTTCGGAACGGGGGAATGCCGTTATCCCGCCCAG
>Ga0315307_1000292_pt1 | contig 21063 bp, 21 predicted proteins | sample TDP2_MG_FD_203079 | JGI IMG/M metagenome (GOLD analysis project Ga0315307, IMG submission 203079) | Freshwater sediment microbial communities from Lake Towuti, South Sulawesi, Indonesia - TDP2 | ecosystem: Environmental > Aquatic > Freshwater > Lake > Sediment | place: Indonesia: South Sulawesi...
GGTTTGATGACTTCGGAAGCAGAGCTGTATTCATTACGAGGTCATAGATGTTGAGCGAGTCTACGTCAAATCCGTAGAACTTCTTGAATCGTTCCCGCTCTATCCTCTCTCTTGTCAGAGTCTCCCTCCTCGCTACATCAAACGGTATCCGCTCTCTCCGTGCGATTCGGCGTATTCTGACCTCGTCGGGCGCTACTAGATAGATCTTCATTCCTGCGTAGTCCCTTGCCGTCCAGGCCGAGAGGAGCCCGTCTAAGACCACGTTTCCCTTCTGGGCCTCACTCAACATTCGGCCATCGATTTCCTTGTCGATGCCCGGTTCCCTTGAGGCCACGGTCGACAGTTGTTCGAGAGTCAGACTCCTTTCGTCGGCTATTTGACGGAAGAGCCTACCAGCCGAGATCAGTCTGAGGCCAAGGTGTTCTGATAGAGCAACTGCATAGGTGGTTTTGCCAGTGCCATGTAGTCCTGCGATGGTTATTACTGTGTTCATTTGAGCGTCTTCCTAGCTGCGTCTCGGATCATTTCTCTCACGCAGCTCGGGCAAAAGTTGCCTCCGTAGATTCTGCTCGGCCTCCTCTTGGACTTGGCGAGCAAGTTGATCTGATGTCCGGGCAAGTTTGGGACGCCGCTGAGAAATGATCCGCATCTGCCGCACTTGGCTCTCGATACTTTCTTCCTCTTCAGGTGCAACGATCTTTCGGGCCCTAATGGTTTGACTGATATTCTCTTCAAGCTTCTCGATCGGAGCTGCGGACGTGGCATCTAGTCACCGCCTATGTAAGTTCCAAAGACTCGCTGAATCGGAGTGTTTAGAGCGACAGAGCAGAGAAAGTACCATGTCACGAACCAGAGATTGCCGTCGCCATTACTAAGGATTGGGGAGTAGAATGGTAGTTTCGCGACCACAAGGGGCCCCGCGGGACCCGTAAAGAATCTGTTGAGAAGATAGAAGACGATCAACATTGGCACAAGTGTGTAGAGGGATACTCTCATCTGTTTTGAACTTCTCTCCAATCGAAGTTTGTCAACCTCTGCCTTACGGCGCTTCAACTTCGTGATCTGGTGTCTCTCGTTCTTCTTTACCGCCTCAGTATATTGCTTGGTCCATTCTCGAATCTCTCTATCGTGCTCTCTCAACTCTTCGATGTTCAGAAGTTTTCTGTTTACGGCTGCAATCGCGCAGTTGGTGAGTACTGAGATCAATAGGACGAGCAGCGTTCCATATGGAATTGGATTGTTGACTATGTTCGTTATTATGTCTCCGAACTGTAATATAGATTCAAGCATTTCTGCTTCTCTCCTAGAGCAGGGGCAAGAGCTCTCTGGCCGCCTGTGCCTGTTTTCCCGGGGGATTCTGCACTATCTTGACGGGCGTTCCCGTTGCGACTGCACACGCCATAGCTGCAGACCTCGACAGTTGAAGCTCAGATTCGATTTCTTGTGCTAGGATCATGTCTCTTGAGCGCGTCTTGTCCTTGCTCCTCCTTGCGAGGATCTCTTTTGGGTCCGTCTCGACCAATACATAGGAACTTGGCCTGAGTACGGTGATCACGTCTTGGGGAATTCCTGGGTAGTAGCCTTCTTCCGTCCGTATTATCATGTGGGTGTCCACAAGAACGATGCTTCCTTCCTTCACCTGTCCTGCGATAGCCTTGGCGGCCTCTGTTTGAATTTTCTTCTGAAACTCAATGGCTGACTTCCTAAGCTCATCCCTGTTCTTCACGTTTCCTTCTCTTTTGGCGACCTCCATCATGGTCGTTCCGAAGTTGACGACCGACACGTTCTTACCTTGCTCTCTTCCTATTTTCAACAGTTCTTCCATTACGGTGGTCTTCCCCACTCCTGGAATTCCGGTAAGGACGATCACTTTTCCGGCCACTCTCATCACTCTCCCATGAAACGCCTCAAGCCTGGATACATATCGAGCGCTCTTTCTTGGGCTAGAATCTGGTAGTACTGGTAGAGTATGCCCACTATTAGAAGAACTCCCGTGCCAGATCCGAAGACTCCCACGAAGTCCGCGAACACCGCTACGAGACCCACAAAAAAGCCTCCTAGAATTGTCACAACAGGGATGTATCGGTTCAAGAGCTCCTGGATCGGCTTCTCGGTCCTTCTAAAGCCCGGAACCTGCATACCAGAGTCTATGAGCTGCCCAGCGACTGTCTTCGCGCCGAGACCGCCAACCTCAATCCATGTCCTGGCGAAGACCACGCAGATGGCGATCAGGATCACCCCATACATTAAGGCCTGTAGCGGATCGTGCAGAACGCCGTCGAAGCCTCTCGGCGCGACGATATACTTCACCAGTCCTCCCGTGGCTTCGTTTGTCGTCGCATTGTAGGTTGCGATGAGGTTGAGCCAGTAGTTGGAGTTGTTGGGGTTGTATTTTGACCATATCAGCTGCGAGAAGAAGAAGACATTGGCAAATAGGGCTTGAGCAAGTATGACAGGGATATTTGACACATAGAGTAGCTTGACCGGGTATCTGCCTCTGAATCCTCTGTACTTTGCGTAAGATATCGGCAGCTCCACCCTTATTCCTTCGGCGTATATGATCGCCAGAAAGAGTGCTATTGTGGAGAGTAGTCCGAGTGTGTCGGGCAAGTTCGCTCTATGAAGGATGTTCCATATGCTTCTCTCTCCTCCGAGAATTGTTTGGAACACTCCGGGTATTGCGCCGTAGTAAAGCCCTTGCTCACCTATTCTGAAGGGTGAGAACGTCATGACAAATATCCTCTGTCCGACGCCAGCCGCGATGAATAGGCTTATTCCGCTGCCGAGCCCCCAGCCTTTCTGGACGAGTTCGTCCATGAGCATCACAATGAGGCCTGCGAAGAGTAGTTGTAGGAAGATGAGGATCATTGTGGAAGTCTGCAGATCCGTGCCGTACGCGCCGCCCAAGATGAAAGATGCCGCTTCGAATGCGGTCATGAGGAGAGCGAAGAACTTGTTGGTGCTCGTGAAGAGAGCTCTCTCTTCTGCGTTGGAGAAGTCGACTGAGATGAGGCCTGATCCCGCGAGTAGTTGGAGGATGAGTCCTGCGGTGACTATGGGCCCTATCCCGAGCTCCATCAATGTACCTCTCTGTGAGGCGAAGATGATTCGCAGAACGGCGAGAGGATCACCTTGATCCTGTGAGACGCTGTATCCGTAAATCCGTATCTCGGACATAACTAAGTAAAGAATGAGGATTAACCCTGTCCAGAGGAACTTCTCTGCGAGGCCGACTTTGCGTTCGGGGGGTTTAACCTCGGGCATCAGCTTCGAGATCGGCTTGAAGGCGTTGAGGAAGCGCCCCATCTGAGTTTCCCGCCGAGGCTTAAGGGATGATTATCTTCCCGCCTGCGTTTTGAATCTTTGTCCTCGCCAGCTCGGATGCGGATCTCACTCTTACTGACATAGGCTTTGAGATTCTGCCGGAGCCGAGCAACTTGTCGAACCCAAGCTCAACGAGATCGATTGTCCGGGTTTCGCTCTCCTTCGTCTTGAGTTTCTTGCGTTTCGCGACTGTGTTCAAGAGATCTTCGAGATCGCCGACGTTTATGTAGCTCCTTTCTCTCAGCCCCGGAACGTGACGCACGAACCCATGTTTTCCAAAGTGGTCAGGCATGTACTTGATGGCGTAGGACCACTTGTGCTTGTGTAATCCCGCAAGCCCATGGCCGCCCTTGCCGCCACTCTTTCTATGTTGGCCGACTCTCCCGTATCCGCAAGTCCTTGATCCGCGCATTTTTCGGGCTTTTCTGTATTTTCTGGCCAATGTTAGAGTCCTTCTCGGACGAGACTTTGAGTCAAATGAGTGCGTGTTTAATAAAATCTTTGGGTCGCGGGCTTGGATACCTTCAGCAACTATGACCGTTTAATGCGGGTTATCTATATAGAACTTTATAGTTTATCTTCGATAGCTTTACAAACCGAAGTTTCTTTAGAAGCGGACGGCCCCAGCATGGTGATAACCGGTGGCGAAGCTCGCATCGGCATGGTCTCCAGGGCATATAACGGGATTCTTTCTAGCGAGAGAGTCGTCGGATCCGTTGCGCAGCGGCTCCCTTGGCGTGGGAGTCAACATCCGAAGAGGAGTAACGACGGTCGTCACTGTTGACCCTGCCAAAAGGGCCGGTGTAACCATTAAGATAAATGGGAAGGAGCTCGAGGCTCCAACCTCAACGATGGTCGTGAACTTGGCGCTTCAGAGGTCGGATTTCCGCCCGAATATCTCGATTGACCACCGATGTGAGGTTCCGATAGGAGCCGGTTTCGGATCTAGCGGGGCTGGAGCGCTCAGTCTCGCGCTGGCGATAAACGAGGTTCTTGACCTCGAACTCTCAAAGGTCGAGGCGGCTCAGATCGCACACATGGCGGAGATCGCGTGTCGAACAGGCCTAGGCACAGTAGCGGCGGAGACTGTTGGAGGGATCGAAGTACGACTGTCTGCGGGAGCTCCAGGCATCGGAGATGTGAAGCGGATTGAGGTGCAAGACGGTTATGTTGTACCCTGTCTTAGTTTCTCACCAATCTCTACGAAGTCAGTTCTTGACAACAAAGAGAAGATGATTCTACTTACTGATCTGGGAAAGAGGTATTTGGGCGAATTTCTCGAAACGCCCACTGTGCAGAATCTTCTCAAGCTTTCCCAGCGATTCGCGTTTTCCACCGGCTTGGTCTCAGGGAGAGTGAAGCAGGTGATATCGGAAGCTGAGAGAAAGGGGTTTATCTGCAGTATGGCGATGCTTGGAGAATCTGTCTTCTCAATAGTCGAGCCAAAGCGCGCTCCAGTCCTCATGGACGTGTTCACTAAATACTCAGGATCAGGTGGGGTCAGCTTTCTCTCTGGGATAGCTTTCGAAGGAGCGGGACTGGTTTGACCAACGGGATAGAAATTTCCAAATCACATCCGAGAGCCGAGTCACTTCGAATAAGGGAAGAATTGGTGGAAGACTTCGAGGCCAAGATCGTCGCAGAAGCAGGACTCATCGCCCATGGCAGAGGTGAGGCCTTCGACTACCTCCTCGGAGAAAAGACTCAGTCACACGCACTGAGGTCCACCAGAACTGCAGCGGCTCTTATGCTCTTGGCGAAGCATCCGGTGATCTCAGTAAACGGAAACGCAGCTTCCCTTTCGGCAAAGGATCTCATTGAGTTGTCAAACCTAACAGGAGCCAAACTCGAGGTCAACTTATTCTATCGAACCCGTCACAGAGAGCGTGCTGTCGCTGAACATCTTCGAAGCCTAGGCGCCGCGAACGTCCTTGGAAACGATCAGACATTCCAGACGGAGTTCCAAGAAGTACACAGTTCTAGGAGGAGGGTTGACGTTCGTGGCATAGTGGCCGCCGACGTGGTTCTAGTTCCACTCGAAGACGGAGACAGAGTAGACGCTCTCGCGAAAGCCGGAAAAAAGACCATAGTAATCGATCTGAATCCTTTATCGCGCTCCTCCAGATCTGCCATCATAACCGTCGTCGACAACATCGTCAGAGCAGCGCCCAACCTAGTGGACATCACAAGGCTTCTCAAAGGCGAAAACCGCAGTGCACTTGAGCAGATCGTTAGCGAGTTTGACAACAAGCGCAACCTGAGCGAGGCCGTCGAATCCATGATATCGAATCTAAGAGACGTGGCAGCGAAGCTTGAGGAAGGCTACGCTCAGAGGAAGGTGGGCGATTGAACGAGTTCTGGTACGGAGAACATCCTTCCAAGGACATTAGGCGAAGCCTTGGAGAGGAGCTTAGAGATAGGAAGATCGTCCTTTGCGTGTGCGGTAGCGTCGCTGCGGTGGAGGCTCCCAGAGTGGCCAGGGAACTGATTCGGCATGGCGCCGAGGTTTTCCCAGTCGTGTCCGAGTGGGGGCAAAGGATTATCCACCCCTATCTTCTCGAGTGGGCGACAGGCAATCCTGTAGTGACCGAGCTGACGGGCAGGATAGAGCATATCCGTCTGGCTGGAGATCATCCGCAGAGAGCCGACCTTATTCTGATAGCACCTGCCACTGCGAACACCATTGGGAAGATCGCAAATGGCATTGATGATACACCCGTGACCTCCGTGGCAACGACGGCTCTGGGCTCCGGAATTCCCGTGATGATCGTTCCCGCGATGCACGAGTCGATGTACAGGCATCCTGCGGTCTTGGAGAACATAGCACGTCTCAAGGAGATGAGGGCGACAGTGCTGGAGCCGAGGCTTGAGGAAGGAAAAGCGAAGATTGCCGACATCGACGTCATACTGGAGACAGTCATCACAATTCTTACCAAGAAAGATATGGCAGGACTTAAAGTCCTAATTACGGCAGGCCCCACGTACGAATACATTGACCCTGTCAGAATAATCAGCAATCGAAGTTCAGGTAAGATGGGGATCGCTCTCGCTCGAGAGGCTTCTAGAAGAGGGGCTGAAGTCACGCTCATATATGGACATGGAACCGCCAAGCCACCGACTCTCGGAGTAAGAGTGGTCATGGTTGACACCACCGAAGACCTTTGCAGGGCCGTGACATCCGAGCTGAATTCATGGCAGTGCGATATTTTCATCGGTGCCGCAGCCGCCGCCGACTACACTCCTGAACAATCCTTTGAGAGCAAGATCAGGACCGAGAGTATCCCGGAACTCAACATCAAGTTGAAGGCTTCACCAAAGGTTGTCGATGAGGTCAAGAAGATCTCTCCGCGAACCTTCTCTGTGGCGTTCAAAGCGGAGACCGACCTCTCAGACCGTGAACTCGTTGAGCGAGCTTACGCGAGACTGATGAAAGCTGACATTGACCTGATCGTCGCAAACGACGTGAGCAGGGAGGGAGTCGGATTCCAAGTAGATACCAACGAAGTCTTCATTGTCGACAGGAAGAAGGAAATGATACACATACCTCGCAGAAGCAAATCATTGATCGCCAGAGGAGTGCTCGACGAGATACTAAGAAGAACCGGAAGAGGCGGCCAATAGCGTCCGAAAGGTCACATCTTGCCGATTATCTGATCGGCACGGTCTTCTGTTTGTACTTCTGCCCCAGATCCGCGTAGAACGCCGTCGTCGCATAGAGGCGCTTAACGTCATCTTCGCTCAGCTGCCTCACAGGCTTAACCGGAACGCCGAGGGCCAGAGTCCGAGGCGGTATAGCTGCTCCCTCCAAGACAATAGCACCAGCACCGACCATCGATTCCTCACCCACGACTGCTCTATCGAGTATGACGGCTCCGATTCCCACTACACAGCCCTTCTGAACCGTGCAGCCATGCAAGACCGAGGAGTGCCCTATGGTGACCGAGTCGCCGATTATGACTGAATTCATGGCCCCGTGCACGACGGCATTATCCTGCACATTGGAGGATCTCCCAACAATTATTTTGGCGCCGTCGGCCCTTAGTACGGCGCCGGGCCAGATGCCTGCGAGCTCCCTTACTTCCACATCGCCGAATATCTTCGATCCTGGTCCGATGTACGCTGTCTGGTGAACCTGAGGTCTCTTTCCTTCCACCTCAAAGATTCCTTCACCCAACTTGAGTCCTCCTTGGAGGCCGCCTACAATTGTGCGGTATGTATTAAATGGCTTCTACAACCTTGATTGTAACTCGAAGGGATCAGAGAGGCTTCTCTTGGGGATAGGTTCGTTGAAGTTGTCCCTCGTAGTGCTTGGCGCTCCGGATTTAAGTCAACCTAGCTCTCTCCACCGTGAATGGATCGCCTGCTCTTAACCTAGATCCAAGTTGCAGGTTGCTGAGCCCCGAGCTAATCTCCCTCCGACAATTCTGACAGATGTTGGAAGGTGGTGGAGGTTTCGCCATCAAAGTCTGCAAAATCGATCTCGGCGGAGAGGGCGTTGACAATTAGTTCTATATCTCGCTTTGCCTTTCCCGTATGCGTGGTTTGCCATGGCTGAGAAGTACGCGAAGAGAGAGTTGCTCACACTTAGGTCTTCGATGACCCAAAGGCTCGCCGTCGTTGCCGCCCAGACCCCCGATTTGATTAGTCTAGCAACGGGTGATCCCGATTTTGACACTCCGAGGCACATCAAGGAGGCGGCCTACGGGTCGATGATGGCTGGATATACGCATTATCAGTTCTCCGTAACCCAAGAGCTGGCTGAGGCGATAGCCAGCTACTATGGCAAATATGGGGTGAGGGTGGATCCGAAGAGCGAGGTGGCGGTCTATGCGGGGAGCGGCATGGCGCTATTCTCAGCTCTCTCGGCGATATTGAATCCGAGAGACGAGGTTCTGATCTTCGACCCGACGTATCCATCGTACTCGGCAATAGCGTCCTATTTGGGAGCTAAGATCGTCCATGTTCCGTTCCTGAAAGAACGGAGTCTGCACGACGCGTTCCGGCCAGCTATAGAAACCTTGAGGAGATCGATCACTCCGAATACCAAGGCCTTGGTCATCTGTAACCCGGACAACCCGACCGGATGCTTGTTCTCCGACACAGAGTTGTCCGAAATTGCGGAGCTTGCGAAGGAGAGGGACTTTCTCGTCATCAGCGACGAGATCTACAACGAGTTCATCTGGGGGCCCGGAAACTTCACGACTATCTCGAAGATCCCGGGGATGCACGATCGAACAATCATCATAATGAGCTTCTCGAAGACGTTTGCCATGACTGGCTGGAGGATCGGCTATGCAATCTCGAGTCCAGCATTGATCTCCCTCATGAGGGGCATACCAACTGGTGCCGGACCCTGTGACTTCATGCAGAAGGCGGCAGCCACCGCGCTGAGTGGGCCTTTCGATGAGGTATACAAAATGAAGTCGGAGTATGAGAAGAGGATTGACTACTGTATCAAGAGGCTGAAGGAAATTCCTAGGATCTTCTGTTCGAAGCCTCAAGGAGCGTTCTATCTGTTCCCGGACATATCGGGACTAGGCAAGCCTTCAATTGACTTCTGTGAAGTCCTGGCCAGAGAGGGGAAGGTTATGCTCGCGCCGGGAATCGGTTTCGGACCGAGCGGAGAGGGATACGTGAGAATCGCTTTGGTTAGGCCGATCCCAGTCTTGGATCAATGCATGGATGCGATTGAGAAGGTCGCCAAGAGCCTCTGCGTAAGTTAGACGCAGGCCCATATTGCTGTCCAATGTAACTCGGCAGAGAAATGGACCGAATTCGCCGGGCTAGATGCTTTCTTCAACCTTCTCGTACCATCTTTTTCCCGGGACGTAATTCTTGAGTTTGCCGTTTGACTCGCGCTCGATCATTTCCAGAAGCTTGTCAACTCTGGAAACGATCTTCCTTCTGTCCTCCTCTTTCACTGCTTCTTTCACTCTGAGCTCGAACCTTCTCTCACCGAGCGAGTCCTGCATCTTCTGGAACTGCGTCCACTCGTCCTTCTCGTTGATTGGTGAGGTCTCATTTCCGAAGGTCAGGATGTTCCGCAGTCGCTTGAGGTTTGTCGTGGCGGTGTAGTAGAAGTCCTTCTCTTTGGAGAGCCACTGGCCCATGTAGGCGCCGTTGACGATCTTATTCGCGTCCGTGTCTGTTACCTCATGTTCCCTCAGAATGACCATTTCGTCGATGAAGTCTTTCTCGTTGCTGTAGACGATCTGCAGCTTCGTAAACATGAGTTCGGCCCCGGGCAATGTTGGGGTCTCTTTGTCCAGTCTATCGAATGGGAAGTAGTGATTCATGTAGAATCCTCTGAAGAATACATCCATCAGTACTGGTGCGCCTCGCGCCCCAGGCACAGGTTGGCCCTTGTCGTTTGCGATTACTTCGCCGTATTGGTTGAGAACATTTCCCTTGCCATCTGACAGGTAGAGTTTGAGCTTTGCACATCTTCCGCGAGACATGGTTACGCCTATGAAGTAGTGTCGCTCATCGGCTGGAAGCAACTTGAAGCCTTTTGTTGCGAGAAAAGGTATAACCTCTTTTTCGTGATTCGGGGTCGCGAAGTCGAAGTCTGTGACGTGTCTACCAGCCTTCTCGACAACCTGTCCCGTCACCTCGTCTGGCATTCTCACTTTCACAGAGTTCCAGATATCTGTCCCGCTGGGACTGTACAGTTTTTGCCCGAGGGCTCCGAGCGCTCTCAGGGCTATCCTCTTCGGATGCTTCTCGGCATCCTCTATGAACGGCTTGGCACCATCGATGAAATACGAGTCTTCTTCAACCCTGAAACCCACACCCACCCACCCACCGATCACCAGTCAGACATCTTTCGCCTATCTTCGTTACACTGAAGCTTCGAAGGCCTCCATTCTGAGTAGCGGCATTGACCTATTGAACCTTGCACTTTCCGTTTTCACCAGTTATATGCTTTGCCTCAAGCGCAACAAAAAAGTTTACACAAAGACATCAATATGGCCGCTGGATTGCAGCGGAGAGGTAAAACCAATTTTCTGCGGCGAGAGCAAGTGGACACCTTAAGAAGAGCCTGACAATCGTTTAGGCTCGAATTTCCCGTGAAATGAAAGGCTTGCGATTTGACTGAATATTGACTGAAATCAGCCGACCTCTGCCAGAGGAACTCGGCGGTGAAGAAGTCGACGTATCAATTGTTGGCGGCGTCATTTTCATACTGTGCATGCTTGCCGGGAGGAAGGAGGGGTGGTGGCCTACTTTATCCCCATCTTGCGAGCGTATTTGGCTATGAGGAAAATGACGCCCGCGACTATCAGGAAGTCGATTACCACCCCTACAAAGTCGCCTACCGCGAAGTTCATTCCGTTCCCCACAGGGACAGAAACGATGGCTTTCCTCCAGTCTCCACCTGGTATCAAAGCACCTGGAACTGGCATGATTATGTCTCCGACGAGTGCGGATACCACCTTTCCGATGTATGTGCCCATGATGAAGCCTATGGCTAGACCGAGCACTCCAGCTTTGCCTATGAAATCCTTGAACTCAGCCCAGAGCCCCTTGGGCGGCTCAGGTGCTGGAGGCGGAGGTTTAGGCGTAACAGCCTCTCGGATCTTGCGCAGCTCTCCCAAAATTTCATCATCTTTGGCCAAACAATCACCCTACGCTCTCAACCTGATGAAATGCCTCTAAAATCTTCTGATCTACTAGCCCAATGGACGACAGTAATTCGTTAACGAGGGCTGCGAACTTGGAAACGGTGACGCAGAGAAGGCGAACCTTCCCGAAAACTTGGCGCGCGAACTCTGAGAAACTGGTAGAAGCAAGTCTTAATACCGCAGGGGCTGAGCGCTGAGACTGGGTCGCTTCATCATGGGCAAGGTAATGGATCTGAGAAAGGCTGTGAAGCTCATCAAGTCGGGGGACTGCATATCGTTCATCGGCGGGGTGCTTCGGAACAAGTCTTTGGCTGCGACAAGGGAGATCATACGCCAAGGCATCCGAGACCTCCACCTTCAGTCCTTCACTTCGGATCTCGAGGCTGACATGCTGATAGGAGCTGGGTCAGTACGCAAAGTTGAATCGGTTTACACGGGTTTGATGGGCTACGGCCTGGCACCAAACTTCAGAAGGGCGGTGGAATCAGGGCAGGTGGAACCGATCGACCTGCCGGAGTCCGCGTTCGTCGCGAAGTTCAGAGCCCGCGGAATGGGAATTCCGTTCGGCGTGACCGCCAGCTTGAGCGGAACCGATGTCGCAAAGAGCCTAGCGGAGGCGAAGGAGATCACATGTCCTTTCACGGGCAAGAAGCTCATTGCGTTGCCTGCTGCCAACCCAGATGTCGCTATCATCCACGCACATCGGGCGGACGTGGCCGGAAACCTGCAGTTTGACGAGATTCGCCCGATGGAATACTTCGAGTACGTTCTTGCGGCGAAGAAGGTGATAGCGACGGTCGAGGAGATCGTTCAGGTTGACTACACCTTTGCACACTACGACAGAACCATTGTGCCCGGGGTCTTCGTTGGAGCTGTTGTGAAAACTCCTTGGGGTACCCATCCCGAGGCGCTGGAAGGCAGGTACAACTCAGACCATGCGCACCTCAAAATGTACGTGGAGTACGCCCGCGATTCGAAGAGGTTCGAAGAGTATCTTGACACGTATGTGTACGCTACGAAGACGCACATGGACTATCTCAATCTTGTGGGGTTGCCCGCTCTGCTCGATCTCCAGTCGGAGGGAGGGATCTAGATGACTCAGAGATTTGGAGGGTATTACACGCTGTACGAGCTTCTGGCCGTTAGCGTGGCAAAGTTCCTTGAGGATGGTGAACTAGTGCACGTCGGTGTAGCTGCTGGTGGAAAGGGCGCTGTGATGGCGGTTGGAGTGCCTATGGCGGCCATCGGGCTCGCCCAGCTGACGCATGCGCCGTCCCTGACCATGTTCATGGGGCATACCTTCAATCCGAAGATAGATGAGATGCCTGTGGCACTCACGGAGACCGCGATAGCTCGGTGGAGATGCCAAGCGAGGATCGAGATGTGGGGAGCTAATCCCGGTCTCATCAACAACCCCGACCACTTGGATGTCACCTTCTCCTCCGGAGCACAGGTCGACAAGTATGGTAACTTAAACATCACCGCCATTGGAGATTACAAGAAGCCTGAGGTTCGCCTCATTGGGTGTCTGGCTCAGCCGGATCAGCTTGCAAACGCACGCAAGTCCATAATCCTGCAGGAGCACCAGAAGCGAGTGTTCGTTGACAAGGTGGACTTCATCACCAGCGTGGGCTACTACGACGGGCCTGAGGGAAGGAAGAAGTTGGGGCTTAGGACGGACAAGATGATCCGTGTCTTCACGGATCTGGCCGTTCTCGGTTTCGACGAAAGTACGAAGCTGATGAGACTGGAATCCACTCATCCCGGGGTTACTGTCGACCAAGTTCTGGATAACATGGGATTCGAACTGATCGTCCCAAAGGAGGTTCCGGAGACCTCGTCGCCAAGCGCGGAAGAGCTGGATCTCCTCAGGCGAAGGATAGATCCGAGGCGCGCACTTCTCGAACCGTCGGAAAGAATAGCTTCATACTAGGCAATCCAAACGGGTTTTCTGTTCTATGGCGCAACGCGCACGCTAGAAGGCCTAGCGCCGGGCTCCATTTTCCTTGAGCATGGACGCGCCAGCCCCAGTTAGAAGAGCAGACCGGTAGGCATCTGTGGTGAAACGAAGTGTAATGGTGTTCCGCTTCCACATTGGCCGAGGAAACTCCTTAGGCAAAGTCTTAAGTCATTGACGCTCCGCCGTTCACTTACGTGGCCGAAATGAGTCTGAGAGGATTCGAGACCAAGATGGACGTAGCTAGAGTTGCAATATTTGACCAGCCTAGAAGAATAATCTTTGCCACCGGAGCCGTAGAGCAATACCTGGCAACGGAAGCGAGACGACTGGGGGGCAAGAATGCATTAGTCGTCACGGACAAGGGTGTAAGAAAGGCCGGTATGGCTGACACAGTTCTGGACTTGTTGAAGAAGGAGATTCAAGTCAGCTTGTACGACGAGATCATGGGCGAACCAACAGCTGAAAGCATTCGGGCTGCTGTCGAGTTCGCTCGCGAGGGGAAATACGAGCTCATCGTTGGAGTGGGTGGAGGCGCGGTCTTAGACACGGCGAAGATGATCGCTGTCTGCCTTACCAATCCTGGAGATCCCATGGTCTATGTGAATCCCGTTGAAGACAAGATAAAGGTCCCAGCGAGACCCAAGATATTGATTCCGACTACGTCCGGAACTGGAAGCGAGGTTTCAAACTACTCAGTCGTGATCGAGGGGCTCTACAAGACATGGGCGGCGAGCAGCAATCTATTTGCAGACGTGGCAATCGTCGACCCGATGATGGTGCTCTCATGTCCTCCAAGACAGACGGCTGGAAGCGCTATGGACGCATTAAGCCACAACGTGGAGGCGCTGATAGATCGAGAGGCAAATCCCATATCAGATTCACAAGCCCTCGAAGGAACAAAGCTGGTCTTCAAATACGCAAGAAAGGCCTACCACGCCGGAGACGACTTGGAAGCCAGATGGAATATGGCTGCGGCCGCGATGCTCGGCGGAGCCGTCATAACATATCCGTGGATTGGTGGACCCGCCATACTGGGACACTGCATTGCAGAGGCCCTTGGCCCTAGGTGGAGAGTTCCTCACGGCGCAGCTTGTGGAGTTGCTCTTCCATACGTATTGGAGTTCAACCTGCCAGCATGCTTAGAGAAGCTCGCATACGTTTCGAAACAAGTACTTGGAGATGAGGTATTTGGTCTTGGCAAACGCGAAGAAGCGTCTGCCTTCGTCTCCGCGATAAAGACCCTTTTGGAGGATATGGAACTTCCAACGGACCTGAAGCAATTGAACGTTCCAAGCACGGAGCTCGAACAATTCGCTGAGTATATCTTCAAAGAGCGACAGCACATCTATAGCCTTCCAAGGTTCAACCCTAGGAAGTTGACGGCGGAGAACACGAAGGAACTGCTGCATCGAATGTACGAGGGAACGTTGCTCAAATAAGGCGTCGTCGACCAGATCGTGCTCACCGACGAGCGTGCGAAGTGAAACACACTTCTAGAAGTGCTCCAGTTTCCCAAGACAGTGAGATCCCATGGTAGCCCGGGACACGTGACTTATCTCGTTTAAATTTCTCACTTCGAATTAACAAAGATGACAGGTCTGACCAGAGGAAAATATTGCCTAGATTATTGTGTTCGAATCCTTCCCCGCACTGAACTCTTATGGTTGCGTCTAAATTCTTGGCTAGTAGGCGAATGGGTTGCTTAATGCGCATACTATTCGAAAACGCATCGTTCAGCGCAAATGATGAAGTAAGAAATTGACCGAACAGAAAAAGAGGGGAAGCTGAAATTGGAATACGATCAGTGGAGGTTATTTTTCCTTCTTTGGCGTGGGTACAGCACCGAGTTGCTGCATCAAGCTTAAAGTATCATACATTCCCCATTCTTCCACGATCTTGCCGCCAGCAAAGCGGTCGATGGTGATCGCCCGTATCGTTATCTTCTTATTGGTAGGAGGAGCACCCATATATTCACCTTTGTGTGTGCCAGTTACTGTGTAGCGCGCCGCCAGCTTGTCTCCTTCGACGATCATGTCATCAATGGTGAAATGAAGGTCTGGAAACGCGCTGAATTCCTCGTTGGTTGATTGTTTCACGTTCTTGAGGCCGCGTATATCCTTTCCGTCGACACCATGAATGACCACGTCAGTGGCGTATTCCTTGTCCAGTGCTGCCATGGCGGCCGCCTTCCCCTTGTTATACTCCTCCATAAAACGACGCGTGAGCGCCTTAAGATCTTTTGCTGACATGACAAATCACCCGCTAATTACTCACTACCCGTTCATCTATTATATATAATTTTGAGTGCGCATGTCTGTTCCTAAATTCGCTTGCGAAATTCTTAATGCCTCTAGAGTTGTTTGGACTATGGGCGGCGAAAGTGACAAGACCTGCAGGAAGCATTATGAGACGCATGATTCGGCCTTATTTCATCAAGAAGGGAATTTAGGAACACGCTAGCGCGCATGGTTGGATTAAAATTTAATCCCCTCTCTCTCAAAATACAAGAAATTGCCTCCATTCTACGCCACGTTTTTCGCCTACAGACTCAAGATATTTGCTCCAGAAATAAAGGCGCTGGTCAAGAAAAAGAGCAAATTTTCACTCAATCAGGAAGCTAAACGCCCGCAATCGATAAATATAAAAAGGATTGATTGCTTTTCAAGAAGTAGAAAGAGGGGGAGACTCGTCATGTTGTGGATTATTTACGTAGTCTTCGTTCTTGCAGTTCTATTTTTGGTCATGCCCCTAGTCCTTTCATACATCTTTCTTTGTGTGGGGTTTCCAAGAGCCAAGGACAAGGAAACTCCAGAAAACTATGGCTTGAGTTACAGAAACTTTTCAGTCGTCACGTCTGACGGAGTCAATATTAAAGGCTGGTTTATTCCCGGATCCAGCAAAGCCACAATCATCGTGGTATACGGAGGCATAAGGAGAACCAAGGGTCTCAAGGAGGTCACACCTGGTGGTGAATTGAGCGTCAGCATGCTTCCCCTTGCCCGTTTCCTACATGAAGGAGGTTATAACGTCATCCTTTATGATCGTCGCTTAACAGGTGAGAGCGGCAGAGGCCTCCTCACTAGATCGGCTGAAGATGTCTACGCAATCGTTCAGTATATCAAGTCGCAAAGTCTCGACATGAACAAAATCGGCTTGCTTGGACACTGTGCCGGAGGATGGATATCGATCATGGCCGCCGGAGGGAAACCCGGCCTCTTTCGAGCGGTCGTGGCTGATGCCCCTATTCCCAACCTCAAAGAGGGTGGCAGATGGTTCCAGGCGGCATCCCATCTCCCAGCTTTTCCTTTCTACAACCTCTTTTTGTTGATGGGCAGGATTTGGGTTCGAGATATTAAGTCAGTAGACGAGGTCAGTTCCAATCAATACGTGAGCAGGATCTCCCCTTCAGCCTTTTTCCTCATAGTTGAGGCCAGAGATCAGTTTTTCCCATCATCCAGCTTCGAACGTCTTTATGATCTGGCGGGCGAGCCTAAACAGATCTGGAAGGACATAGATGCAGCGCACACTGAAGCACACGCGCGGTTTCCAGAGGAATACAAGCGGAGGGTTCTATCATTCTACGACACGTATCTTCAGGATTCATCAAAGTCATAGTTTGGCTTCGAATGAAACACATACAACAAGAGCTAGTTTGAGCCATATCATGCTGGATAACGTGCATGCATGCAAATGGGTTTATGCAATTAATAGGGCAATCGACAAAAAAGAGTTTTAGCGCGCTAGATTAAATTAGCGCGCGCAGAACTTTTCATGTTTTAGATAGGCTTCTAAACTGCTACTAACGTTCGTTAATAAGCCTTAACGAACTCAATCTTTTTGCAAGGGGTTGTCGGATATTGTCACCTTCAGAACCTCCTTGACGATCTCATACCCAAAAAAATTGGGGGAAGTATTCTCTTACACATGTAATGGTAGCCCGGGAGAGATTCGAACTCTCGTCGGCGGGTCCAAAGCCCGCTATTCAAGGAACACCTCAGTCCTTGCTTGACCGCTACACTCGGCGGAATGTTCCTCCACCGGGCTTCCCGGGCTACGGTAACCGTCTCAGCGTCCGTTATTAAGTTTAATCGCGCTCATCCAGAGCACGATCGTGTTGGTCGACTGTTGCCAAGAGCGATCTGGCCTATCGTCATTTCAGGTTGAACGGCTTGCCTTCCTCGAGAATCTTCGGTGGCACCTTCTCCTTCCACTTTTTCAGAAAGGGCAGATCTTCGTGGCTCTTCCTGAGCTCGTCCGGAAGCATCTCCGGTATCTCGTCCCGTATGGGATACCAACGGTTGCATTCAGAGCAGACTATGAGACCTTCAACTATCTCGTCTTTCTCCTCGTAAACATGTAAGTCAAGCGGATGGTGTTTGCATATGGGACATGCAAGTATTTCCATGAGGCGCCTCTTCAATTGGACTCACATCCAAGGAATTTCTTGACGTGTCTATAAACAGTTTGCCAATCCTGTTTCCTGGTCACCATCTGATCGATACGCTGCCCTTGTTGCGCATCGAGTCCAGAGCGGCTAAGACGCACTTCAGGGCTCTGTATCCTGCCATACCGTCTACGAAGGGCTTCTTCCCGGTTGCCAGACACTCTAGGAAGTTCCTGTCCTCCAACATGAGCGGCTCCGACTCCTCGCTGGTGATGAGTAGTCTCTCGGTGATGTCTCTAGCCCTGTACGTAGTCAAGATGTCGACGAAGCCCTTCGCCGGAGCATGATCTACGACGCCCCTCTCCATCGTGAGGGACTGCAGGATGTAGTCGAGGGTGACGAACGTGGAGTAGCTCTGGAGGTGCAGGATCCTCTTCTTGAGGGTTGGACCCGATCTCCAGCTGGCTCTGAATGAGGCTAGGGTCTGAGCTTCATTGTCGAAGGTCATCAGGGCAGCTATCTCGGTTTCGCGGCCCGCCGTCGCACTCGTCACACCCAGAGCTTCCACCTCTCTAGGCAAGGCATCTAGAAGGAAGATGCCCACGTCAACATCGTGAATTAGGAGATCGTGGGCGACGCCGAGGTAGTCTGTTCGAGCACCGGCCGGTCCTGGTCCGATACGCTGGACTTCTAGGTATACGATGCCCTCTTTTTTCTGAAGGTCGTCTGCGACCTTCTTGAGTGCCGCGACGCCTGGGTTGAACCTTTCAACGTGTCCGACAGCCAGGAGCCGTCCATTCTTCTCCGCGCTCTCAAGCATCATCTCAGCTTGAACGAGGGTCTCCGATATCGGCTTCTCGACCAAGACGCTGCAACGCGGCAGGAGCTTCAAGGCCAAGTCAGCATGAAGGTTTGTTGGAACGGCGAGTATCGCTCCATCTATCGCTTCATGTTCGAGCATCTCGTCGATGTCTGCATACCATCGCTCTATCTCGTTGAGCCCTGCCACATGAAGTGCTGTAGCCCTATCTGAATCGCAGACGATGATCTCCCCGCAAACACCCTTTCTCTGCAGGTCTTTACACACTCGAACATGGTTCTGGCCCCATCTTCCAACTCCCACGACTGCAATCTTGGGCGTCATCTGCCCCACACACCCCTTCCGATTCCACGATAGACGAGCCCCTCAGACTCGATGAGATGCGGCTCAAAAGTTGAGGTACAATCCACAAAGGCTGCAGGTCTCCGCATCAGACGTGCGAGGGAGCTTCTCTTCATCTCCTTGAACTCGTCGTGTGCGGTCGCTAGGACCGCACAGTCGGCACCATCGACAGCCCTATTGAGGCTTGATGCGCCGACGTATCCGAAGCTCTCAAGCTCCTGCACCGAGAAGAAAGGATCGTAAGCAATCGTACGAGCACCTTTCCTCCTGAGCGCCGCAGCCACTTGATGAATCAGAGAATGACTCGCCTCCTTTACGTTCGGCTTGTACGAGATCCCAAGCACTGCAATTCTGGCTCTACCGGATGTCTTCCTACACGCCCGCAGGGCCTCCACGACGAGACCCACCACATGATCTGGCATCTCATCGTTGACCTTTCTCGCAAGCAAAGGAATCTTCAACTTCTGACCATGCTCGGAGGCTCTTTCGATAAGGAAGTAAGGGTTGACAGGAATGCAGTGGCCGCCCACTCCGACCCCAGGAAGATGCAGATGGCAGAATGGTTGCGTATTGGCGGCATCCCGTATCTCTCTGTAATCAAGTCCCATGACTTCGCACGCCATGGCCAGCTCGTTTGAAAGCGCGATGTTGACATCTCGATAGACGTTCTCGAAAACCTTGGCAGCCTCCGCGGCCTTCAGATCTTGTACTGCGACTACTCCTCCCTTTGCGATAAGTTCCATTGCCAAGGATGCCGCGGTTAGGCTTCCGCGATCGAGACCTCCAACAATCCTCTTGTACTTTGCAAGATCTTCGAGAACAGTACCTGATGAGGCTCTGATCGGACTATAGGCTAGCCCAAAGTCGTATCCTGCTCTCATCCCCGAAGTGTTCTCAAGCGTCTCTCTGACGAAAGTCTCCGTACTTCCTGGCCCCATGGTACTTTGCAGCATTACCAACGAGCCCTTCCTCATGCCATAACCTATCTCTCTGCAGCCCTGAGTCACTGCGGAATAGTCCGGGCGCTTGCTTTCATCAATCAAGGTTGGAACGATGATCAATATGATGTCTGACCGCGACACGGCCTCCCTCAAGTTATCGGTCGCCATCATTGCTCCGTTTGAGACGGCCTCCCTAACCAGCGGTGCAAGGTTAGGCTCACTTATGTGCGGTTTACCGTCATTGATGAGTTCAACCGCTCTCCTGTTGATGTCTGCTCCAATGACCTTGACCCCGGCTTTGGCGAAGAGCGCAGCAGTGGGAAGGCCCATCCAGCCCAGTCCCACAACGCATACAGTCACCTGCTTCACCGCTATCTTCCTCGCCAGCTCCTCCGAATCAAATGGGGCCTTCTCGGCTCTCTTCAAATGCCCACATCCACGGAAAATGGTGGAAGCTATTTTAAAGATCCGATCTAATAAAGAATGGCTGTTTCTGAAGAATCTCGAGGAAAGCCGATGGCGGACCTTGCGCTCGACGTTCTCACTCCCAAGCAAGCGCTCTTTTTCGAGCCACTCATCCGTAAACTCGAAGAGACTGGCAGGTCGGTACTAGTAACCACTCGGGATTACAGAGAAGCGAACGGGGTTCTTGCTCTCAGAAAGATTGAGGCGGTCTCCATAGGAAAGCATGGTGGAGGAGATCTCTACTCAAAGCTGAGGGCGAGCGCACAGAGAACCCGACAGTTAGCGACACTGATCCACAAAGAGAGACCGGGCCTCACCATCTCCTTCTCTTCCCCGGAGATGGCCAGAGTCAGTTATGGGCTGAAGATTCCCCATATCTGCATAAGTGACTCCCCTCATGCTGAAGCAGCCAGTCGACTCGCGATACCTTTCTCCCGAAGCCTCTATACCCCTTGGATCATTGCCAAGAGCCAGTGGACCCGCTACGGAATCCCGCCTCAAGATATAGAACACTATCATGCGCTAGATCCATGGGCCTGGCTCAGAGTCCACAAGCCGAACCCAGAAGTCCTAGGACAACTTGGATTCACCAAGTCAGAACCCTTGCTTGTCGCCAGGCCCGAAGAAGTCTACGCATCATACATGGTGAAGAGTGAACATTTTGAAGATACTCCTGTAGTCCCTATCGTTAACGAGTTTATCAAAGATCATCGCAACCTCCAAGTTGCCATCGTAGGCAGGTATCGTGAGCAGATCCTCTCACTTCGAGAAATCTTCGGCAGAAGGGTCAGCGTCCCAAGAGGCGTTATCGACACCACGAGTCTCCTGCACTATGCCACACTCTTCATTGGTGCAGGCGGGACTATGACCACGGAAGCAGCGTTACTTGGAACTCCGGTGATCTCCTGCTATCCCACCGCTCCGACCATAGTCGAAGATTTCCTTGTTGAACGAGGTTTGGTATTACGAGAGACCGATGCCCTGAAGGCTATCGATCTCGCAGCAAAGATTCTCCGGAGCCCACGGGAATTCAGAAAAAGGCAGATTGAGAGGGCGAGGAAACTCACAGCGCGGATGGAAGATCCCATAGAATTCATACACAGTCGTATTGTGAAACTCCTAAGTACTCTAGTCTAGCCGTCTATGCTCAAGACGGCTCCAGAAATACCATTCTGACAATCTCTTCCATATGTAGAGCCATG
>Ga0315307_1000297_pt1 | contig 20871 bp, 22 predicted proteins | sample TDP2_MG_FD_203079 | JGI IMG/M metagenome (GOLD analysis project Ga0315307, IMG submission 203079) | Freshwater sediment microbial communities from Lake Towuti, South Sulawesi, Indonesia - TDP2 | ecosystem: Environmental > Aquatic > Freshwater > Lake > Sediment | place: Indonesia: South Sulawesi...
TGCGGGATTGCCGCCTTAAAGGAAACTCGAACGTATATGAATCTTGAGAACTTCGATAGGTTTTTTACATAATCTCTATCTGCTCCAAAAAGTATGCCATTGGTCTCCAAGTAGAAAGGATATCCTGACTGCTCAACGTGTTCAAGCAGTTTAAGCAGGTGCTCCTTCCCAATAGTTGGTTCACAACCAGAGAGGCGCAGTTTGTTAACTCTAGGAATGAGTTTTCTCCAATATTCTGAATAGACTATGCCTCTTTCCGCGGCTTCAAAAAGCCTTTGAGCTGCCTGCCTCGGTGAATAGAACTTTCCAAGCTTGTCAGGAAAATCCCTAGACCAGTTGCTCCAGCAATAAATGCAGCGCAGGCAACAACCCGCGGCATAGCCAGTAGCTATCCCCCTATAAACAGGAACTGAGTAAAAGTCTGTGTATTTTCTCTCCAGCCCTTCTGGCCCTTCCCGGGTTACTATTTTTTCTGTTTCTCTCGCTAGCTCTAAAGGGTCAAAGGGTTTTGATTCTGGAGTTAGGAAACGTTGATAGCCCACCTACCTCACTTCCAAGATTCAGGAATGTCAGCCACTTTCTCCTTATCGTCCTAGTTAAAATGTGTGCTATACGAATTTAATATAGCCTATCGTGTACGCCTACCATTTTCGAACAGTATTATGCTTTGCACTTAATAGCAACAATAGCCAAAAACCTTGCAAGAGAGGCATTCATCCCTCAAAAGACACGAGCATATTTGGACCCAAATAAAGGGGGGCTATAGTAGGTTCGTAATAAAGAGAACAACGCAAATAACGTTACAACACTCAGACCTCCAACTCGCCTCGCACCATATTTAAAGAAGTAAGAAAAGGCTTATCAAAGGCCAGACGACACCAAATTATGGTTTCCAGTTTAGAAAAGTTTGTAATTATATCGTATTAAACTACCTTCTATAAACGTATATCGTGTGAGACGGATAGCCTAGCTTCGGGTTTTCGCAAAAACTGTTGACTTTAAAGGGCTTCCACCCCAGAACCTCGTAATCGTGAGACACAACCCGAGCCCCACGCCTAAGCTCTGACTCCAGTTTCGGCTTCACTTTCTGGTTCGCACTAGTTGTGAGATAGAGAAAGACAATGTCAGCTGGGCTCACATCCACATTAAACAGGTCGCTCTGAAGGATCTTCACCCTCCCCTCAAGGCCGAGCTCAAAAACCCTATTCAGGGCTTGCTTCACTAGGTCTCCCCTTAACTCTATCCCTACCGCCCTAGCGCCAAACTCCTGGGCAGCCATTATAACCACTCGACCATCCCCAGAGCCCAAGTCGTAAACCAACTCGCCGGGCTTCAGTTCAGCAAGAGTAAGCATCTGATGAACCACTGGAAGGGGACTACCAACGTATGGCGCGATGAACAAACCCAACCAACCCTCGAACCTTTGTTTTAGACAGGCATACTTATTTCCTTTTCGAATTTTACAGGTCAGAAAGAAACTCTGATTTGCAGGGGAGAGCGTCAGGCAACATACATGGTTCTCCTTGGTGGGGGCCGCTTAGATTCCCCGCACTTCCTACAGCTTTGGGAACAAAGCTCAAGATATCTTTCCTCACTTGTTAGAACCGCTTCAGCGGCTTTGCTGCACAGGTCACCTGGCTCTCTGCAACCCGCCTCCTTACACAATTCAGCAATAAATGCACAACAATCATGGGCATCCTCTGCGTTAAATGCCACCCGATGGGTCCGCACAAGTAGGCAGAGCTCTCTAGCTAACACGCACGTTCTAATGTGTTTGAACCGGTCGATGGCACGCTCCCGCATCTTTTGACGACTTAATTCCAAACTCCCGCTCTCCAAGGTGTTCATATACTAACTAACTTCTCCCTTTTAAACGGATAGGAATCCAATTCCTGAAATCAGTAATGAAGAACCTCTCAGAAACCTTTTCACTTTTAAAGCTTTCGTGGTTCTTACTCAAGACAAATGAGAATGTAGGTGCGTTTGGTTTTGCTGAAAGAGTCTGGTCATTTATGAAGAGAAAAAGAAACTTTGATTAAATTAAATCTAAAGAAGCACCAGAGGTTTGAGGGGCGCGAGATCGTTTAACGTATAGTCTTATAAATTCGTAACGTGTTGAAACATTGGGGAAAGCGTGAAAATGGGCTACGAAGAAGTTTGGAAGGTGTTAGCTGACTTGATCACCGATCTCCGAAAGCGGAGTGAAAGAATACCAGCCAATGTGATGAACGATCTACGCTCTGCCAAGACCATGATACAAATTCTAAAAGCCGACCCCACCCACATCGAAAACCTTCCGAGAATCGAGACGTATCTAGGAGAAGTGGAGTCATATCTCATTTTTTTGGCCCAAAACAAGTTTGGATCAGACTACGTTGAGCAGTGGATGAAGAAGCTTGAGAGGGCAAGGAGAGAGGTCTACGAAGAGGGGAAGCCGAAGGTCGTCTCAAGATTTGTTCCGGGGCTCCCTCGGGGTGAACGTTGGGTGCGAGTTCAGGTTTCGAAGGATGCCCCTCAAAAGGTCATAGAGAGGTTGGCCGAGAAGAGTGAACTTTCATACAAAATGCAAGAGGATGGGTACATGCTGGTCTATGGTGATGTTGAAAAGGTAAAAGCTTTTGTCGCCCAGATGAAGAAAACCTTTTTCAAGGGAAGTTGATATTGAAAGCATGCAATCTTTGTTATTTCGCATGGAATGTTTAGCGTGCGTTTTGTTCGTGTTATTCTCTCTCTTGTAGACCCCTCAAAGCCACCTATTTTTGATGGCCTAGACGGTTAAGAGACGTGACAACAATCTTGTGGTTGCTCTGGCTGATCCTTCCATGCGGTATCAGAAAGCTATTCGTTTAATCTTGTGGTACAATTCCCATGGCTTTTTTTCAGCTAGGAAATCTGTTTCTTCCGCTATCGTGTGTGTCATTTTCCTGTAGGTGCTGGTTTCTGCCAGAGAGGGCAAGTATACGTCGGTTGTGTATTTTTCTCCCTCTTTTGTCAGTTTGTAGATCCTGAATGGAGCCCCCTCCACCTTGATAAAGTCCTCGTAAGCGAGGTCGTGAACTATTTCGCGGAGGGTTTCTGAAAGAAATTGGGAGGCTCTCGGGTTTTCTTTCCAGTCTTGGATGAGTTGCAGGTTAGCGTTGATCTCTAGATATTTGAATGAGTTAGCTATCCAAGCTAGGGATGGGAGAGATCGTTTGCGCATAGGAATAGTGGTTCCTCTCTGGAGGCGCAAAAGTAGGAACAAAATTACTCCTCTAATGGCCTCCATTGTGCCTTCGGGGTGACTTAAGGTGGATCGTAAATATTCGATTTCTAGAGGAAGCGGATAGTCCTGACCCCACGTTCCAAAAACTTTGTCGCCGTAGTCCTTTATTCTAGACAGACCTGGAATTAACCAACCGTGTTCATCCACGGAATCGTGAAGTTCAGCTGCTTGAATATAACTCTCGAGAATGTAACGATCCAGGTTTTCTTGGATGAAGGGAACACTGCTTCTTGCCAGGATGAAGTGAACCGCAACCATAGTTTTCGTTGGCATACCGGATTTAACATAATGACCAAGTAGCCCTCTGAGGGTGGTCCCTCTGGCAACCATGGGGTCGATGATGAAACCACAATTCGCGTGCTCCACTTCTTGGCGTGTTAGTGGGACCACCTCAACGTTTTCGTAATTTTTGCCATATCTTCGAGTTTTCACGTAAATGATCTCTAGGTTTGAAAAAACCTGCTTAAAGCCGTGGGCAGCGAATCGACCATCTCGGGACTTCACGACAGCACTGTACGCCTCTCTCGGTTCGACGCCCGCGTTCTCAACCACTTCCAACGCTAGCTCCCTCCCAAGGACAACGGAAGCCTGCACCACTTTCTCACGAGAAATACTCCTCTTTATCACATCGACGCACTCTTTGGCTCTAGGCGACTCAGCAACGAAAATCTTCATGTCAAGCTCTAGATAAAGAAGATGTCGTACTGTTTTATGAATTTTGTTTTTACAACCATGCCTTCGCCTCTTCTAACGTCCATTTATCTCTTAGAAACAGGTAGCTTAGAATGTCGGTTGCGTCCTTTTCCTTTTTTTGTCAAGAATTACCTTGATTCCTTCCTCTTCAGAAAGGGTTATGGTGAGGAGGATTTGGAGGATCAGGTGATGCACAACTGGCTGGACCGTTTCAAAATGAAGTTTCATCAACTGCACGCTTCTGGACACGTAAACCGTGAGCAGCCAACAAAGTTGATCGATTACGTTAATCCAGAGAAAGCTTTTCCGGTGCACACTGAAAACCAAGAGCTGATCAAAACGTTAGATCAACCAGTTCAGACGGTCAAATATGGAAGAAAGTATAGGTTGTAGAGTTACACGCGATACATTTATGGTACAAAAACGGCTACTGCCACGACAGTTGTCCATAAGCCGTTTTTGTCTCCGGTTGCTGATTGCGTTATGTTAGTTGTTTTGATGATTAGTCCACTGGTTTTGAAGAGTTGTTTTCTCTCGTCCCAAGCTGTTTCGGGTTCAAATGGAATTCCCATGGTTGTGGCCAACATTGTTGCAGCCAAATCTTCCGCATAGTCTCCTGCTGCCTCGTCTGTCTGTCCAAAAGAATGGTGCTCAGAAAGATAACCATAATTGTTTTTGCCTGATGGAATTGCTACTCCTATTGATGTTGCAATTAGCCTATGCGGCTCATTAGTTGAATTCCTAGCCAGAACAACAAAGGTTATTTCCCCGGGCTTTATCATCTTCAAACCTTTCTCCCTTGAGACGAGTTCGCAACCCGGCGGTATTATGCTGGAAACGTTCACTATGTTGCAGTGATGTATGCCCGCACCTCTTAAGGCTAACTCGAAGGATTGCAAAGACTCCTTGTGTTTGCCAACACCCTTCGTTAAAAAGAAATATTTTGGAATCATCTTCGCAAGTAAATCAAAGGAACCAGCTTATTAGTTTTTTGCAAACGCCACCACTTATCGATGGTTAAGCGTTTTGCAATCATAATTAGGATATGACTTTTAAGAAACTCCGCTAAAAAGCCACGAGAGATCCGGGGCCTTCCTTCTAAACTTTACCCTTTCGTTAAGTGCGTGTGTTATGATGGGTAACGCTATTGTCGCGTCGCAGTAGCATGTAACTCTTTCTCCCTTGCTAGAGATTTTCCCCCAGCTTATCGCTTCTTCTAGGGTGCAGCCTGATAGGCCTCCCCATTGAGGGGAATCCGTTGTGATTTGAATGGCGTATCTGTGGGGATAATAATACTCTTTCACGGTTTTACGGAGGAATCCCTTTCTTCCCGGAACTTCCCGATCCATAGTTTTCGATGAAAGGGATATGGCTAAAAGCTGCGTGAAATCTTTTGGCACACCACCGCCGATGTAAACGACGCCGACATCCCTCGTTTTCTCGCCTATGCTCACGAACTGATAGAAATCTTTTACCTGATCTACTATAAGGTCGTGCCCTTTGTTTTTAGCCATCAAAAATGCCTCACCGTAAGCGCTGTCTGAGATCGCAGGGCAAAAGATTGGGATGTCATTCTCCGCAGCTACCGCAGCTATGCTTTTTATTCCCTTTGCACTCAACCACTTACCGAACAAGTGGAGAAACTCCATGGAAGAGTACGTTAAGTCTGGTTTCAACGTCAATATAAACTCGGTTATGAGTTCTTCCATCTTTCTGTAGTCAGACTCCCTTCCATAAACATCGTAATACCTGTTTAAGTCGGCTTTCAGAAGCTCCACATCGTTAATGTGTGAAGTGGCCTGCCAATAGCTAAACCCCATAGCGTCAACGATGTCTTCTGAAACATTTGCTCCAGTTGGAACAAGCACATCGATGAACCTTTTTTCTATGAGCCAATTAACCATCTTCCATTGCCCAGCAGTGCTCATTGAACCAGCAAATCCTAGGATAATGGTTAGATCTTTCTCCTTCAGCATTTCCTCCCAAACTTCAACGGCCTCTCCGAGTTTTCTACCTTGAAAGGCTGTTTTCGCCATTTCCGAAAGAAGTTGTGATATAGTTTTTTCCTCAACATCGATGCATTCAATTTTTCTCTGTAGGTGTGGGTCTTCCAAATTGCACCCCCCTTTAGGTTTAATTGTTATCTAATGTGAATATAAGCTTGCAGTAATTTTAAAATACGATGGCGGCAAAAAACCATCTGGTATTTTGGAGTAGACATCAAAGAAATCAACGGCGACTATATAGTAGTAGAAGTGAATGACAACCCGAGCATTTATGCGGGTTATGAAGGTCTCAGAGATAAGGACATATACGAAAGAATTATAACATACTTAGTTGACTAGCGTCAAAACTTTTTAACATTGGAAATTCTTGGTCAAGAAGAGTATTATAGTGTAAATTTAGAACTTGGGAACGTTATTCCTAGGATGCCGTAATAGAAGACCAAACGTTTTTTAGGACTCTTTGGGATTTTTGGGCGATTTTTGGTCTTGAAACGGTCGTTTCAGCTTTTGAAACGGTTTTTTCACAGTGTTCCTTAAATTGGATGTTGTTATTAACATATTTTAGTGATAAGTGTGGAAGAAGAAGAAAAACCCTTCACATTTTCGACAAATTGGCAAATATATAGGTTATCTCATTCACCGACTGAGGTTCGACTTTCGACAAAACCACCTCAAAAACGTTCAAGAACAAAATTGTGGATAGCCTTCGGGGTTTCTATGCTTTCCTTTGTTACCCTATTTATTATTATGCCAGAACTGGCGGATGTACCAAAACTCATGGCACATATTGGAAACAAATTGACTGGCATATTAGAACTTGTAACGCGCGCGCTATCGTCAATCTAAGAGGAAATGATAATCCCTCTTCTCCTGTGGTTTAGGAAGAAGAACCAGCAATGAAGATCAAGGGGGTTCCTTAATGACCGATAAGAACATGCTGAAAACGATATTTCTCAAAGAATTTTTCAGCAGGTACTCTCTAATGATAATGTTTTGCCTGATTATGCTCTTTATCACCTTTACTTGCGACTCATGGATCATCGGACCGTACTTTTTGAGAATGCACTATATCCCTGAGGTCGTAGGTTTTTATTTCGCGGGCGCCACCTTAAAAACACTTGGCAGGCTTCAGATTCTTTTCCCTGATAGGTGGGTTAAAATTGGTAAATGGTTTAAAGCCGGCATACTATTGTTCTTCGCGATCGTGTTTGTACCATCCTACTACTCCACAATTGCATCCACCCACTTGCTAACCCTCATCAACCTGGTCTCCTTAAGCCATCTGATCCTATTTAGCCTCTCGACCCTGCTGGGCTATGTAAAACCCGTTGGAGGAACAAACCTCAGTTGAATGGTCGTGGGCTGAGCAGGACGATGCCTTCACTCCCTTAACAGCATGACCTGCACCTCTCTCGGCATCATCGAAAGCCTCCACCTACGCCCAGGGCACTTTCCCTTCATTTTTACACTTACTGAAAAATGTTTTAACGGAACCCACTAAATCGATGGACCGTGATAAGCCTCTTGGTCTTCTTACCACTAATAACTTTGTCAGAGCGAGCGTCTACTCAAGGTGATAGTAAAATTCCCTTGATCTAAGTTCTTTAAACTCGTTTGTTCGTTGTGCTATATGCTTTATTGTATGCACGCAAAGATGACGCCCGGAAACTTATCCTTGAAACCGTTGTTAAGGATGATCATGAAAGAGAGGCTTCACTTTTTGCGTATTACTGTTGGATAGTTGGGGGGGGTCATCGTCTTTTCTTATTTCGTTCAATTGTTTTGAAAACTTTACATGGCTGACCTCGTGAAGTTTAGGCCTTCGATGACGGCGTAGGGTGTGAGCGTGGGAATCGAAACTTCCCACCATCTCACCCAAAGGCGAGGCATGCTTAATTCTCGGATGTTTTGGAAAATTCGTAGCATATTGTCGCTTATCCTAAGGTCTCTTACAGGGTTACTTATCTGTCCATTTTTGATTCGGAAAATGCCGTCCCTCGGAATCGTGGAGAAGTCCCCTCGCCTATAGTTCTGATATCGCAGGTACCAGTCATTCGTTACGTATATACCTTCGTCGATCCCTGACAACATCTCCTCAAAGGTCTTTTCACCCGGCTCCACGACAAGGTTCCAAGGAGAAGGCACGATAAGCCCCGCATTAGCCGTAGTTTTCACGTCAAACTTTTTTGCCGTGGTGCTGTTGTGGAGATAGGTTTTCAACGTGCCGTTTTGCACGATGACGTTCCTCTTTGCTGGAACGCCTTCGTCGTCGAAAGCCCTCGTTCCATAGGTATCCCTGAGGGTCGGGTCATCTATCAGAGTGAACCTCTCGGAGGCAACCCTCGAACCTATCTTATCTGTCAGAAAGGACTGGCCAGCGTCTACTAGGAAAGCTGAGGACAAGATTCCCATCTCGTTTACGAAGTGTCCGAAGACCAGAGGCGACAAGAGGGCAGTGTATCTACCTGGCTCCCCTGGCTGTGGGTTTAGAGCCATCTTCGCAATTTCACCTGCAAGCCTCCCCGCCTCGGCTGGTCGAAAGTCTCGCTCGCTCTGGGCAATGGAAACCGAATGGCCTGATGCCGCGTCAGAGGTGAAGGCCCTCAACGACACCTCCAAACTCGAACCCCTTTGCATTGCAGAGGCTTGCCTCGAAGTCTCGAGGACGACTCTAGCGTTGGTGGCTATCAGGGATCCCGCGACTCTCACAGCGCCTAACTCGGAAGCTCCATTAATTGCCTCCCTGACGTAGTTGATCAGCTTGTTCGGGTCCAGCAACACTTGGGAGGGCTTCAGGAGGGATGGGTCATACTGGAAGGGACCTTGCGGAAGGGGGGCGTATACGTCGGCCGGGGGACTTATCTTTGCCATCTTGATGAGTTTCTTCACAGTCCTTTCTAGGGCTTCGGCAGACAGAACACCGATAGTAGATCCAGCCCGTTGTTTCTCTAGCATCACGAAGATATTGACCAAACATTCGCGAAAGCTCTTGGAGGCTGTCACCTCGTTGTTGGAGAAGCGAATCATGGTTCGATCTAGCTCAACGAGTTCTACTACCACATCTGTTGCCCCATATTTGACCCCCAAACCAACCACATACGGAGGGATTTCCTCTCGTTTCATGCCTATGCACCTCCAAGCCTAATTTTTCTCAGCCTTGCGTGAGGCCCTCCGGTCCAGACTGGTATCGCCTGCATGGGGTCTCCCTTGCCACAGTAGGCGGCTTGAAACTCTGGATCCTTTCCGACTGCGTCGATGGCCGACCAGAGTCCTACGGTGGTTATTTCGAGAACCGGGTTCCTCACCCTCTCAATAAGCTTTCCATTCTCAATTCGGTGTGCTTCAAGTCCCACGTAGCGCTGATGGAAGCGTCGGTCATCGATGTTCCATTCCATGAAATTCTTTATGTAGACTCCGTGTTTGACCCCCTCAATTAACTCCTCCTTTGAGTAGTCTCCGGGTTCGAGAAAGGTGTTCGCCATTCTGATGATGGGCTCTCGATTGTATGCTGTAGACCTAGAAGAGGCGTTGCTTTCGACCTCGAATCGGTGAGCCGTCTCTCGGTTGTGAAGAAATTCGTTGATGACTCCTTCTTTGATGAGAACCCTTTTTCTGGCTTTCACACCTTCTTCGTCACATGGGTAGAAGCCGAAGGAGCCTGGAAGGGTTGGGTCGTCGACGACATTTACCACACTCGAACCAACCTGCAAACCTATAGAGTCTGCTTTAAGGTATGTTTCACCAGCCTGGGCCGCTTCTCTCCCCAGAATTCTGTCGGCTTCAGCTGGGTGTCCACAGGATTCGTGGCAAACGATTCCTACGACTTCCGGTCCCAGAACCACGTCCATCTCACCTGTGGGTGGACTGTGGGCCTCCATCAGAGTCTTTGAAAGCGAGTATGCCTCTTCCCAGAGGAGTTTTTGTAGGTTCCACCTCTCCACGGCCTCCCAGCCTGCGGCTTCTCCGAGGTTAAAGTGTCTTTGGGCTGTCCCCTTCTGGGGGTCGTGTGCTGTGAGAAAGGAGTTTAGCGCCACCCTAGGGACAACGCTGGAAACGCGGGCGCCGTCGCTGCTGACAACGATCCTTTCGGTGGTTAAGGTGTCTAGGGTCAGCATGCGGGCAGGGAGTTTGGCTTTAGCCTCCATCGCCGCGTCCTTCGCAGACTTATCCGCTTCCTTTAGCAGCAGAACTTTCGAGTCTAAGTCAACGCAGTCAAATTTGATGCGAGGCTTGACCTCAACCCTCTCATCGCCGAGCCTTCCCTCACCCATCCAAACGCCCTCCTTGAGGACTCTGGTGGAGGCGCGAGCGACCTTAACGGCTCTCTTAGCCGCGTCCCTAGCAGCTCTTCTGGTGAGAATGTTTGTGGACGCAAAGCCGAGAGAGTGTTTAAAGATTACCCTCACGTTAAAACCTCTTAACTCCGCGAAAACCGAAACTTCGGGAACGCCGTTCTTTAAAACTATCGATTCGCGAAAGTCGGATTGAAACCTTGCCTCAGCATAATCTGCTCCAAGCTTTCCTGCCAGATTTATCGCTGAGCTGATTAGATCCTCCAAACAAGCTCCCTCGTTATACATTGTAGCTGGGAGCTCAGATAAATTCGTTTGTTTAAAACATACAAGTTATGTCTCCGGGCTACCTTAGGCTTAGCGCGCTTCGGTTGGTTTTCTTTTTGCATTGATAAGGGATGACATTCTGCAATTATTCTGTTTCTAAGGTGTAGTTAGAACCAAGCCCTTTTTGGCATTAGTCTCTCCCGACCCACTTAATTCTCCTATCCCGTTGAAGAGATGATCAACCGAAGATGAAAGCTGAAAAAGCCCAAAAACTTGGCGTATCAAAAAAGGGAAATTTTAGTATAAATTTACAACCTGGGAACGGTGTTCCCCGGACGGGCGCCTAAAAAGAACTAAACGGTTTTTAGGACTCTTTTGGATATTTAAGCTATTTTTGGTCCTGAAACGGTCGTTTCAGCCTAATGAAACGGTTGTTTCACAGTGTTCCTTAAATTATAGGTTTCTATAAACATATTGTGGTGATCGAAAGTGCTGAGGAGCAAACATCTCGTTGGGTTAATCCTAGCGGCAACGCTGATGGCAACATTAGTACCGTCTTTGACTGCAGTCTACGCGAAAGGCCAAGATAAACAGCAGGAAAAAGCTGAAGCTTTCGTTGCGGCAGCCGTCGACGCTATGAACGAAGTGGATGTACTGATGAGCACTATAGAGGAAGTCCCTTCCGAGGTGGACACACTGTACGGATGGGGCGAGGGTAACCTTACAGCAGCACAAGCAGAACTGGGAAAAGAGGAACCTGATTATGCCTCAGCTATCTCACTAGCTAGGGAAGCCATGAGCATCTTCAGGGAAGTTTATAGGCAACTGCACACTCTGTTGGATGATGCTGGGGTTGCTGGGGGAGATATCGAAAGCAGTGATGAAGCTCAAGGGTTAAATATGACCATTGATCGAGCCTTCGAGAGGATAGCTAGAATCGAAAATGTTGTTGACCTAATACCGACTACACCACCACCAGAAGATATAGAACGCCTTATCGATTGGGTTCGTGGCAATCTATCGGACGCTGAAGACTATCTAACCGACGCCAGAACAGCCTTAACCTCCGAGACACCAAATATAGAATGGGCTGTGGGGAATCTTACACTGGCTAGGGGGCATATCCATGAGGCCTTCGCCAACTTGAGGCAAATTGCTGGCTGGACGAGCTATTGGAGGATTGAGAGCTTCCTGATGGGGATAAGAAAGTCTTATGAGAGAGCCCTAGAACTACTGAAAAAACGTGGGGTTGAACCTAACGCTATCATTAAGGGGTATATAGAAGGTAACATCACTGACGCTAGGGAACATATGATCAATGCTATGGAATATTGGAATGCCGGAGAAAAAGAATCAGCCAAGACGGAACGCAAGTACGCCATCGAAGATCTCAGGAATGCCAGAGACCAGTTGAGACTGTTAAGGAAGGGCGGACCTGAGGGCTAGCAAAATAGCCCTCTTTCCTTCATTTTTTCAGTTCAATCTGGTTTTGGAATCCGATCCTATTTACAGTCACTATTTCCTTCTTTTCCAACCTCTTAACCAGTCTCCAGAGGGTTGTCCTTGGCAAATCTGGAAACTTCTCCCTCACTTCCGTCTCGAAAACTTTTCCTCCCCTTTCAGCTATGAATCGTATTACCTCCTCATCTTCTACTCTTAGCTCAGGGTGCTCTTTAAGCACCTTTCCAGCTTTAGGCGGGCCTCTTCTTTTAAAAAAGATGAAAATGCCTACAACAGCGATGAGGATGCTTACAACAGCCCCGACCAGATATTCTAGAGGGATTGGGGCGGATGATGGAGGGGGTGTTATAGTGGGACTTGGCGTTGGAGAGGGTGTAGGACTTGGCGTTGGAGTAACAGTCGGTGTTGGACTTGGAGTGGGGCTAGGTGTTGGGGTTGGAGGTTTTGTGGGGGTTATTGGTGGAACGTAGCTTATCTCCCAATATCCAGGAAACAACTGTAGGACTGTTCTGTTTCCTTCTGTGTTTATTGTTAGGGGCACCTCGTTCAGGTATATGATCGTTGACTCCTCGGGCAATTTGACGGTGAGGTTATACGGGTTGTAAAAGGCCAACGTCCATACCCCTGCCTCCTTCTGCGTCAACATAGCAGTGTCGTATTCGATCACAGCCTTTATAGCCCCTAGGCTAAAGACGGTTATGTTGAACTCCTCTACTTCATAGTCAAGAAGCAGACTGTTCTCGTCGACAACTATTACATTCTCAATTTCCGGGGCTAGCAACTCTATTGTAATGGCTGGAAAGGTTTCGTTAACAGTTAAGGCTTGAGTGACGTGAACCATGCCGTCTCGGTACACAACAAGCTCTACAGAGTCGATAGTATATTCCAGTTCTTCTGCCGAAACAAATGGAATAGAAACGAGCATAAGAACAAATGCAGCCTTTAACAGACCAGCCACTAGTTTTTTACCGATAACGCTTTCCTTCACCGCATCCGCCTCAAACAAAAATGAGTCATAAAATAAAAAACCATTATGAATTGGAAATACATATCACAAACATCTGCTTTTTCTTTCATGAGTAGAAAAAAGGGGAGTTTGCGGGGATATAACCAGTAGCCGTGGAATGGGAAACGGTATTCCCCGCGCTACCACTGCTGAGTACGAATTCATCTTCGGCACTTTCGAATTAACCCTCGCGCTTTTAAGCCCTTGGGCGCTTTGAAAGTTGGGTCAAGATTATAACCGCTGCTGAGTGAGAACATTTGCCCTTCTTTGCGAATCCTGGGCAATTGCAGGTTATTTTGCCGTTATAGGTATGGACAACGGTGTATGTTCCATGGTCTCCAACCACATTGAATCGCCCATGATCAAGACGTTCCACCCTTCCGCTTTCCAAAAGCCTTCGAGCCTTCTCAATCATTCTGTCAAGAGACAAAAGACCACAACCCAACAATCTGCAATAACGTTCATTCTCCTCTAAGCCATGTTAAAGGCCAGATCCACGGGAATGGCCACCATCCAAATAGGGGCCAGAACAACCAGCCGGGATAATATGGATAAGCCGCTTCCCTACCAACACTAAAAACGAAGCCACAGCTTCTACACCGAATCATGTAGTAGCTAATTGGTTCCAACTCCTTTAACCCACACTTAGGACACATGAGCTCCTTCACCAACTCACGAGCACCGGGCCTCGGCGGATAATATATCCTCGGCGCCCTCCAAGCTCGAAACAGCGTCAACAACATAAAAGCCATAACAAGGAAAAGAATCACGATTCCTAGAGACAATATAACATAAAGCTCTAACGCAGGCATATCATGGAACCCACATTTTAATTTGTTCAAACCTACTAGTAAAAATTGTGTGCACCAAGCACTACAAAGCAGAGTTAAACTAGTGAACGGAGACCTTTTCCTTGAGCATGAAAGCCTATTTTTAGGCCTTTCTTTCTTTCCATACCTTGAATACCGTGATGAATTCGCTGGTTGCCACGTTTGGTACTTCTCGAATTTTAAGCATCAGGTCCCTCATCTCGCCGAGGTCACCTGCCCCGATCTTCACGATGAGGTCGTTAGGTCCATGAATCTCGTAGATCGCGCTGACCCTCTCATTCTCAACCAGCTGGCTCGCTACCTCCTCTAAGTAGCCAGGCTTCACGTTTACCAACGCGAAGCCGCGAACGTTTCTACCTAAAGCCTCCTCGTCAACCTCTATAGTATACCTCTTTATAATGCCCTCATCCATCATTCTCTTTACGCGGACATGGACTGTGGCATCGGATATCCCTAAATCCCTCCCGATCTCTGTGAAGGGTGTCCGAGCATCGCTCTTGAGGATTTCTAAAATTTTGTGATCGATCTCGTCCAATTTCACACTAAATACACCACCAGTACAATAAGATCATGCCCATCTTTATATATATTTTTTAAGAACTTCCATAAAATCGATAACTTTATTAAGACAATCCTCTGCTAAGCCCTACTGCGCGTGAGTGCCCCGCTAAAGGAGGAGAAAGCCATGTGCATGTCCAAGAAGAAACCACCAAAGAAGAAGAGGAAGGAAGAAGAGGAAGAGGAACCTGAGGAAGAAGAGTGGTAGGGGCCCTATGGTCCTGATCCAAGAAGACGCGTTCTTCAGCGCGTCGCCTCCCCTTTTTACAGAGTCCTTAGCGTGTGTTACGGGGGACGACCACCAAGCTGTTGTGAGCTGCATTAGAGGCCTCATACGACACCACGCTAAGACCGAAGAAGCGATAAATATGACATCGAAGATAAAAGGCTTCATGAATGTCCATATCGAGGCAAGAGGCTTCATAAACGATAGATATCCGCGAGTGAAGCGAATCGATTTTGGAAGGATGTGGGAAGAAAAGGGCGTTTGGACGGTGGAGGGGAGGGTAACTCTTAAAACGGGTCTTTTCTCCACCCTCAGGAGGAGGCGGAGTTGGAGCTGAGTCGTCAGGGAATGCGGCAACGCGCGCTTGACAACTTCAAGTATGTCAGGACTTGCATGTTGGCTAGAGAGCTCTGCCTCCTCGTCCGCTCCAGCAGGGCGGTCCTCAACGCTGAGGACATCCGCCGCTTTTGCAGCTTCATTGCCAGTCTATGCAGGGAGGCAGGCTGTAGGGAGACCAGCGACCTTTGCGCCGAGGCCGCAGAAGTAGTCGTGAAAGATGAGAAACGCCACCTTGAGCTCTGCGAGCAGAGCTGCACGCTGTGCCATGAGGGAAGATTTCCAGCTGAAACTCGGGCGGAAAGAGCCCCTTACGTAACCTAAGGGACGAGAGCCTTGACGGTCCATATTCAGAATGTAGTGGCCTCAGCAGCCTTCAACCAAACCTTCGACTTGAACGCGATAGCCAACGCCTTCCCTCGAAACACCGAGTTTAGGGGACGTTTTCCGGGCCTCGTCTTCAAGCTGGGGAAGCCCAAGGCGACCATGCTCATCTTCAAGACGGGAAAGATGGTTTGCACCGGAGGCGAGAGCGAGGACGAGGCAAGGAGGGCGATCCTAACCGTTGTTCAGAAGCTGAAGAAGGGAGGCATCAATGTCACGGGAAAACCGGACATCAAGATTACGAACATAGTCGCCTCTGCGACCCTCAACGGAGTCATCGACCTCGAAAGGCTGTACTCTGAGAGGATGGGCGGCAGGATTATCTTCGAGCCTGAGCAGTTCCCGGCCCTGATCTACCGATGGAAAAGCCCTGAGGTGGTCTTTCTCATTTTCTCAACCGGCAAGATCGTCTGCGTCGGCGCAAAAAAGGACAAGGAGGTCTATGAGGCCGTGGAGAAGCTTCAGCGAAGGCTGGAGGAGAGCGGGGTCCTGATCAGGAGCTAACGCGCTCAAGGGTAAAGCGGTGCTTTCCATGTTCGCAGAGCCCGGAACCTACGATGAGATTATCACCGTGTTTTCCCCGGAGGGCCGCCTCCTACAGGTTGAGTACGCTGTTGAAGCGGTGAACCGCGGGGCAACCGTGCTGGGGGTCTCCTGCTCTGAGGGTGTCGTTTTGGGAGCTGAAGAGCAGGTTCAAGCAGAACTGCAGGATCCCAACTTCGGCTGGAAGATTCATGAAGTGGACAAGCACCTCGGAGTGGTGGTTGTTGGGTTGGCGTCCGACGCCCGAATCCTCATAGACCAAGCGAGGATCGAAGCCCAGATCAACAGGCTTACATACGACGAGCCCATAGATGTGGAGATTCTAACGGAGCGCATCGGAAACATAGAACAGGCGTACACCCAACACGCGTGGGTTAGACCCTTCGGCGTCTCAATTATCTTCGGCGGCGTGGACAAGACCGGAAACAGACTATTCGCCACCGACCCGAGCGGATCCTACCGGGCCTACAGAGCCGTCGCGTTGGGCTCTGGACGCGAAGTGGCGGAGGCCATTTTAAAGGAGGAGTACCGTGAGGACCTGAGGCTTGATGAGGCTGTTGAGCTCGCCGTGAAGTGCCTCGTCAAGGCCATTGAGGCCCGGAGGGAGAAGTTAACGTTTAGAATAGCGGTGATCCCGTCTGAAACTAAAAGGTTTAGAATGTTAACCGCAGAAGAGATTGAGCCTTACATGCGCCGGGCGACTCGGATGGGCCGGGGGAGCAGGAGGCGGAAGTGAGCGCCTATGGGTTGGACGGTTCCATACGTGCCCACCACACCTGTTATTTGCAGGGCGTAGGATGAGAAAATTTATTTTTATTTTTGGTTATTTTTTCCAAAATTTCCAGGCTTAACGAATCTTCTCCTATTTTGAAAGTTTCAGGCTCTTCGATTTCTAGTATGGCGCATAATGCCTTTGCGTCGAGTTCGTGAACAAGCGTTTGCAACTCTTTTTTAGCCGAACTCAAATGCTTTTCTAATGCTTCCTTGTCTTTATACAAGATGCCGGCGAGGGGGCAGATGCTTTCTGACTTTAAAAACCACTCGATCTTGCCAGTTTGTAAGTTTATGTCGAAGGTGATTGGGCCAGCGACACAGGTTTCAGGCTTTACTAAATGCACAAGGCATTTTCCGTTTTCCTCATCGAAGAAGGCACAAAAACCCTCACCTGTTTCCCTAACGAAGGTGTAAGTTGTATAAGTAAAGGGCCTTTCAATTCTTAAGCCTTGAGCTGCGAGATAGTTTTCTATGATTTTTCTCCTTTTCCGCGTTACTGGTGGTTTTGCGTCTTTGCAACAGTTAAGCTTGCATTTGTTGCATACCTGGAAAAAGTTGTTTTGCCTTGAGGTGTTGTTTGTGTCTTTTATTTTTTCCATAAAGTTCCATCTTTTACTTTTTCGGTTTTTGAAGTGCTAGAAATACACTTCGTTCTCCTTTAGATTTTTTGCCAGCTTCGAATAGATGCCTAAAATAGCTTCACCTAAATCCGTCTTCTGCGCTTTTTTCAAGACATCTCTTCGAATAAGATTTGAAAGGCTGCCTTCCTCAATTCGCTTCCTAACAATTGGCAAGTATGTCTTCTCCTCGACCGAGGCATTTTCCAAAGCTATTCTAAAATAGTATCTGCAAACGTCTCTGGCTGTGGGGCCCCTTGGATGTTGAACTTTCGCTTCCAAACCGTCCTTGATTACAGATTTTAGGTCTTCAATCAAAACTTTACGTGGCAAATACGGCTCACTTTGGAGCAACATTCCTCTCAAACAGGCTCTTATGAAGCAACTTAAAGCCACATCAGCCTTAATACATTCTTGTTCGTCCATTATTCGGATCTCTATAGCCTTTCGGTCAAAACGGAACACCGCACCACGGGAGTTCAGCCATTCCTTGTTTAGAAGACATTCTGGAGCGTTTAATTTCTGCAGTTCTCCCGTATACCTATTTACAGTGATTTGCCGATATTCTTTAAAGGATCTTACGTATTCCGGAATTATATTGCCAGTCATCGACGGAATTTCTTTCTGATTTATACGATAGAAATGTAGGCGACTGTCAGCGTATTCGCTGATCTTAGATTCGTAGATTGGCGAAGAGGCTGATATAGCTGGAATATAAGGTAAAAGATTGGCTAAGACCTTGTGAAGCTGCACGGCCTCTTTCTCGTTGCCATAAGAGAGGTTGAGTTGAAAGGCTTGAATGTTCAGCCAGCCATGCTGATAAAAGTTGAAAATGCGGCTTAAGGCTTCGTAAATCTTGCGGTCTCGATGTGACCAAACTTTCGCCTCTTCCAGCCGTAACAAAGGATGCATCCCTGTGCCAAGCAACTGCGCATCGTGCTTTCTCTCTACGAAATCAGCAATTTCTAGAGCCGCCTTTTGCATATTTTCCTCGAAGGTCTCCGGCGAATAGAAAGGCACGTTTGCTTTAAACTCCGCAACGTGCGACTGCAACTCTTTCCCAAAAGTAAAACCTTTCAACTTCACGCAATTCGCGATGCGTCCATTTAATTCTTTAATCACCGTGTCTACAATAGGCAACGGAAGCAGATTTCCATCAACTAGAGAAAATTCATGTTCAGGACCAAGGACTTCCAAAGTCCCAAACGTGACAATAGCACCTCAAACTACGAACTTCATTCCATCGAGGGGAGAAATAAACCTTGTGGTAAACCAAGCTAGACAAGTTTTCACGAAGAAGCAAAAGTGATATTTAAAGCTGTTGCCTAGGTAGATCAAATACCAGTTCTGTTTTCCACTCGGTTCTTTGAGTATTCTTGCGTCCAGATTTCGAATCTCGGCTCAGCCATCCATTTTCTTTTGAACGATTCCACTCCAGAGTTGCATGCCCATCCCAAGTCAAGCCATGTGTAGCCCTTTTCCTTGGCGTAAACTATTTCTTTGAACAGAATGAAGTCTGCTAGCGACGGATAGTCTAAGTAGAAGCCCAACGGTATGGTCATTGTATCGTTTAGAAAGTCGACCAAATCAAACCCTATTAACATTTTGTTCGAAAACACGTCGAAAAGTAGGGGAGATGCAAAATGCTTCAAGTATTCTCTTATGCTTAAGTATAGCTGGCTATCCCACAAATCGCATTTCTTTTCCATTTCGTGGCAAGCTACGAGATGGTAGTGAGCCGGAGTCATCTTCCTTTCAGTTTCCAGATAATATCCTCTTTTTATGGCGTTGTGGACTCGATACCTCAATTGTTTATATGCGTTACCTTCCAAGTTTTCATTAAACTTGGGGAGATAGATTTGGTAGTCTCTGTCAAAATCCATGTTTACACAATGAAAATCTCCAATGTCTGTCTGCAACTTTTCTGGTGATGTAGTTACCATTTTTTCTGGTTTGAATAGTTTCACGGCGGTTTCGATGCATTGGAGTTTGTCTTCGCGTCCCTTAAGTTCAAAGAGACTCAAGTACAGTATTCTGCTAAGCCGATCATAATACAGCGGATACGTGTCTTCATAGAGGTACGGATTGCCGAACGCTACGGAGTAGAAGCTTACCAAGTGTTCATCAAAACGTCCCAGTCGTTGGTAGAGAATCGTCGTGTTCTTTGTAAGTCGCTTGAACCTCGCCAAAGAATACCAGTACCTCAGCGACAAAGTTAAGAACAATTAACCTTACTTAAAAATCTTGCGCACATAGCCTGCAGGGTCACAAAGCTTGCGAGTCAGCAGGGCCTCGTGATCAAGCAGAACAAGGCGATCATTAACCCTTCTGAACAGATCAGGAACCTGCTACAGGGAGAGAGAACGCCGACAAACAAGACCCGCTAGGTTTAGATGAGCCTTTAGTGCATGTTTCTTACTTTAAAACAACTCCAAGACCGGGTAAATTAGGTATTTTTAGGGTTCCCTTTTCATATTGTACGCCGCCCTCCTTGACAGGGTCCTCCTTAAGGAAAAGGGGCGCGTCCAAATCCGCTTCTCGAATGTTTCTTGTAGAGACTGCGAGTTGAGCTGCGGCGGTGATCGAAACCCTGTTTTCAAGCATGCATCCAATCATGCAGGGGATTCCAGCGGCTTCCGCGATGGCTGCGATCTGCTTACCCCTAAAGATTCCTCCAGCTTTCATCAGCTTGATGTTGATCGTATCAGCGGCGTCTCTTCTGATTATCTGAACCGCATCTTGCGGTGTCTGAACGCTTTCGTCGGTCATGATGGGAACGTTGACCGCGTGCTTATTTTGTGTATTATACATTTATAGAAATCATTTTGGAGCGGTGTCAAAGAGCCTCCTTTTACCGTGTAAATTCCTCTTTCATTCCTCTTTCTTTCTCAACTTTGGCATCATTTTGGGCATCTCTTTAATAACTTCCATCAGAGGCTCATTTATTTCTACTTCCATCGTTATCTTCACATGTCCTTTCTTCTCTTCAGCCATATAATCACCTCCTTTTCATCTTTTCAAGGGTTTTACAAAAAAGGTTACTGAACTGCCCATGTGTCAAATCAAGGTCTATATCCACCTTATAGTGAAGCCTCTTCATTCTCTTCGTCTTCACCTCATAATCGTCAAATAGCCCTTCCTCCCGCCATTCCTTCATCCTACGTCTCAGAAAGAAGGATATGAAAGGAGGAGCCAGCGGTTCGACCAGCGGTTCGAACACAAAGAATGCCCTCATAAAGAAATCTATTAAACTCTCAGACATACGGACCCTTCAGCCTAATATCACTCTCTTCTAATACGTTGATTGTCCCTTTTTTCACGATATCTTAACCCTCTAGTAATGGTTCTCAATGTGGTTTAACTAAGAAGCAGGCATGGGAGGCTAAGGCGGCGATGGGTTTTTCCCAGCCTCGCCCCTCACGATGATTCTCGTGACGTTTTCTTCATGAATCAACTTCTTCACCTTCTTGATGAGGTCTTCTGACGAAACCGAGAGTTCCTCCCTCACGACCCTGCCCACAGGAGTTCCGCAGGAAGGACAGAATTTCGCGCCTTTAGGCAACTCGGCTCCACAGATGCCGCACCTTACCAAAAGTATCGCCCTCTGGCGCGC
>Ga0315307_1000299_pt1 | contig 20852 bp, 20 predicted proteins | sample TDP2_MG_FD_203079 | JGI IMG/M metagenome (GOLD analysis project Ga0315307, IMG submission 203079) | Freshwater sediment microbial communities from Lake Towuti, South Sulawesi, Indonesia - TDP2 | ecosystem: Environmental > Aquatic > Freshwater > Lake > Sediment | place: Indonesia: South Sulawesi...
TTGCGGAAAAGCCCTATGAAGCCGCAAGAAGGGTCAGAGATGCTATTGAAGGCGCCTAGGTTTCGACTGTGTTGAGGTGGCAGCTGACCTTAGCTTCCCCTTTCCGCGTCATCCCTTCGGTTCTTCAGCAACGGGCTTCTTCATGGGTCAGCTGCTCTTGATCCCAAGAGTTGAAGGCCTAGATAAAGAGTGCAGCTTCTTACCTACTCCAGAGTTCTCGTCTGAGCAGGTCTCGAACCGCGGCTCTTATGGCTGCGCTTCGGCTGGGGTACATGTTCTGTCTTACGAGTTCGTCAAGTCCTTCAAGGTATGCCTCGGGCAGAAGAACTGTTACAAGCTTCATTCCTTCCCACCTAAAGCTTCGTTGTGCATATATTCTTATTAGTATGTACGAGACTTAGGTTTAAAAGAATTTGCCATGAGATGATCTCACAAGTCCTGTTTAATGGAGGGAACCGAAACGGAGCAGTTCGATGCGAAAGCATTCGTGGAGAAACAGGTCAAAGAGATAAAGGAAGCTATCGGAAGTGAAAGAGCTGTGATCGCCGTTTCTGGTGGCGTTGACAGCTCGACTTGCGCCGTTCTGACGCATCTCGCCTTAGGACGAAACTTGGTCTGTGTGATCCTAGATGACGCCTTCATGAGATTGGGCGAGCCCGAAGTAGTCTCAGAGATTCTGTCAAGTCCTCCGCTGAACTTGCCCATGAGAATCGAACGAGTTCAAGAACGATTCCTCAATGCACTTAAGGGAAAAAGAGACGCCGAAGAGAAACGCAAAGCCTTCAGAGAGGCCTTCTACAGAACGCTGAGCGAGGTAGCGAAACGTGAGGGAAGCCGGTATCTAGTTCAAGGAACGATACTCGCGGACATAATCGAGACTAGACAGGGGATAAAGACGCAACACAATGTTCTTGAACAGATAGGAATCAGCACGTACGAGCTGTACGGCTTCAAGGTTGTTGAACCTTTGGTCGCCCTCCTGAAGTCGCAGGTAAGAGAGGTGGCAAGACACCTGAAGATTCCACGTGAGATATCTGAGCGGCAACCATTCCCCGGACCTGGACTTTCTGTCAGGGTCGTGGGGGAAGTGAGACCTGACAAGCTAGCCACACTCAAGAAGGCCACGGTCATAACTGAGAAGAACCTAGCCAAACATAAGCCAAGCCAATACTTCGCAGCCATACTCGACAACGAAGAGAAACCCTTGCCCTCAAGCCTTAGGAAGATCGAGAAAACTACTTCGAATGTCCTAGACCTCAAACCCGAGAAAGCTTCAGCCAAAATTTTCGTAGACAAGGCGACTGGCATAAAAGGCAAGACGCGCGAGTATGGAGGGATAGCGGCGCTGAGTTGCGTCAAAGACGGGGAAACGTACCAGCCTAGCCTTTGGCAGATAATGGAGCTCCAGAAGAGGATCATAGAAGAGAACCCGTCGGTCATTCGAGTCTTATACACCGTCTCCCGAGAGGATAGGAAGCAACCTTACATGATTGCTGTAAGAGCTGTAAATACGATCGATTTTCTTACAGCGCAAGTGGCTAGCATCCCGTGGTCAACATTGAAGGAGACAGGTGACCAGATACTCAAGGACTGCCCCGATGTCTCTGCTGTTTGCTATGACATCACGCCCAAGCCGCCAGCAACAATCGAGATGGAGTAGCTCTGCTGAAGTCACTGACGGAAAGCGGTTACCTTTATCTAAGCGACTTACTTACGATTAGTGTGAGGGAAGACGGCCATGTTGAGAGTCATGGTTCAACGTATCGAGTCCATCAATGACCCCGGAGGCAATCTTGGGAAGAGGATCGAGCTTGTTGAAGAGAACGTTGTCCCTAGCTTTGCGATTAGGCCGCCCAGCGACGAAGCGCGGATTGTGCAAGACGTTGTCAAGGCCTTCCAGCAGCAGATGCCCATGTTGGGTGTACGAACCCAGTTCAGCACGCCAAAGATAATCCTCTTCCTGACTGAGCAAGAGTATGAGGAGCTGGGCGTACGGTTCGACGTGAACCAAGTTTACGAGGTTGAGCTCTTCGAACAGTCCATAAAGTTCAGAAAGGTCTCCTGACTGCACTAGCCGCTCCGCGCTCGGCTACTGAGGTGGCAACCAGCCGAGACGATGGGCTCAGGATCAAGCTAAGGCGCTGTTGGGTGTGTTTGGTTGCGGGTTAGGGCACGTGTCGTTATCAGCGGGTTCGTTCAGGGAGTCTTCTTCAGATACAGAACAAGAGAGATGGCGCGTCGACAGAATGTGACGGGCTGGGTGAGGAATCTTCGTGATGGACGAGTAGAGGCCGTCTTCGAAGGAGAAAAGAAGAATGTGGAGGCGATGCTTGCTTTCTGTTACAAGGGTCCGTCCGGTGCAATGGTTAGGGACGTTGAGGTCTCGTGGGAGGAACCGAAAGGAGAACTCGAAGGATTTCAGATAGTATACTGATCCGTCCTAGGCGTTGTTTCGAAAAGGGACCATACCAAAAGGAATATTAGTCATTGAATGCTGTTAGTTGATGTGCCTAGAAAAGACAGGTCGCCAACAGTTCCTGTCCAAAAAAAGACTAGATAGATGGTGAAGTTAATGAGCGAAGGATGGGTTGAAACGTGTGAGAAGATCCTTGACCAGATCAGGAAGGCCTCTGAGAAGAAGGATTCTGACAGACTAGACTTGGTTCAGGCGATGAGGCTTTCCCTCTACGCTCTTCACCGAAGCGTTCTGGGGTGGCTAAACTGGGTGAACAACCCCGACATTATGGTCTCCTTCAAGCCTGAAGAGCTTGTTGACATGAACAGAAGGCTCCTAGGATACGTTCAGGAATTCATAAAGTACGATATTGAGGTAACCGAAAAAGGAGCAGACAAGAACTTGGCCTCGAGAAAGGCAAGGCTGGAGGCCGAAGAGAGAGCCAGAAGAGCTCCTGAGGACATCTTCTACATATAGAGCCCTAGAACCCAAGGTCTGCAATTTACGAACCGGTTGATCGCGAGAAGGAACAGTACCCTGGCCTTATTGAATACTGTCAAAACGAGCTCTTTGAGGCGATCATCAAGGGCATGGTTCCAGTCGCAATAGCCACGTAGCTGCCTCCAAGACTCTCTCCGAACTCTCAAGTACTTGGGTAGAACGTTCTAGAGCTTTAGAGTCTCTTGCGGCTATAGCTGTAAGATAGATAACGACAATGAGACTCCTTTGAAAGCTCAGAAAAAGCGGGATAGGGTTGAGTTTTTCATCGGGTTTTCAGTGCATATTGAAGGAGACTTACTCAAGATGGTGTTTCTGGCTTGTGGCCACTTCTTGGAGCTGAAATGAGCGTTTCATTTTCTGAAACACATTTTTCACACTGTCCCTTATCTAGGCGAGTTGATCTACCGTAGATGACTAACATAGACTATGAGCAAGAGAAGAAACGACAGAGAATTGTGCTGTTGCTGGGTCTCCGCGAAGACCGCTGGTATCACCAAAGCAAATCCACAGGTGAATGTGTCTTTCACGCAAAGAGATGCGAGATGAAGAAACTTGGCAGGCTATGTGGCAGTAGGATTATCGTTGTCTACATTGATATTGGTGATTAGTTTAGTTGGGCCTTTAGTGGGGCCACATGTCCAGCCTCTTTTAGGGATAACGGTTGATGCAACATTGCTTACGCTCTTCTTCTTCGTATTCGCTACTATTTACAACGCCATACTTTTGTCCACTATTGCTTTTCATGATCGGAGAACTGCATCTGAAGGTGAAGCGGAGGATCATCACTTCAGTCTTATGGTGCCTTGCAGGAATGAGGAGGCCGTTGTAGAGCAGACCCTTCAGGCCATAATGAGGGTCGATTATCCCAGTAGCCAATTTGAGGTTTTGGTGGTTAATGACGGTAGTATGGATCGCACTGAAGTGATCGTTCGTTCCCTAACTCGCGCATATGCGAATCTTAGGGTGCTGAATGTGCCTTTTCAGGATTCTGGCAAGGGAAAGGGTGAAGCCCTAAACAAAGGGTTCAGGTACCTTTTGGAAAGCAGTCCTTTCAGAAATAGCTCCAACTGGATTATCGGTGTCTTCGACTCTGATGGTATAGTAGACCCGAAAATCCTGAAGAAAGCTTCGTACAGCTTGAAAGACTCTAGGGTGGGTGCTGTTCAGACACTCGTTAGGATTAGCAATTCTAGAGACTCGGTTCTGACTATGATGCAGGACATCGAGTTTGTAACCTTTGCTAAGGTGACACAGTCAGCGCGTTCCTTATTCAAGGGAGCCGTAGCGCTTGGAGGAAACGGTCAATTCATAAGAGCTTCCGCTCTTGAGGCGATTGTGTTACCCACTGGGGAGTATTGGAGGAGAGAAGCTTTGACAGAGGATCTTGATCTTGGGACGAGAGTTCTTATGAAAGGTTGGGGGAACTCATTCCTTTCATCGACCGCGGTCTATCAGAAGGGAGTAACCTCAATGCGTAGCCTCTACAAGCAAAGGACTAGGTGGAGTTGGGGCGCATTGCAGTGTTTCTACTATTATGCCGCTAATCTGAGGGTTCTAAGGAGCAAGATGGGGCGTGTTAGGAAACTTGACTTGGCCTACTACCTGTCAGCGGTTACGCTTCCTCCGTTGATACTCTTGGTTTGGGTTCTATCCATTTTTGGTTTACTGGGGTTGTTCAGGCTGTATAATCCTTTTCCAGCTTACTTCATGTTAGCCAACTCGATCAGTTTCTTTCCCTTGATAGGCTACGGGTTGTGGACTGTTAGGCGTGAGTATAAGGTCATACTCATCGTTCCTCTTCTATTCTTAACTAGTGCTTACACCTATCATTGGGTTGTGTGCACGTTGAGGGCAATGATTCATATGATCATGAGGGATAAGCCTCGCTGGGTAGTCACGAAGAAGACGAGCATTAGCCAGAGCAAACCTGAAAGTGTGTAAGGATCCAAGCATAAGCGTATGCTAGACGCTTTCTAGTCTTTGGGAAGCACTATCAAAGCTGCGTAGATGGCTACGATTGGGGGGACAAGTATGAGGTACCAGAGGGGTATTATTGCGCCGAAGATAACGGAGTAGCCTAGACTAGACGCCGTGTAGTCTGAGGGACGGATCCATTCGTAGGCTAGTGGATCTGATAATAGTGGCGAGAACCTTCGAAGCATGAACCAGGTTGCATCTTCAAGGATGAGGGCCAAAAGCAGGTTTCCAAAACAGAATGCAAGTATCCTTCTTAGATCTAGTGAAGCTGAATGTCGGGATAGTACTTCATAAATGACTGGCTGGAAGGCTATCAACCCTATTACTGGAATGATGGCTTCTAAGTGGTAATAGTAGAAGGTTCCTATGATGGGTTGTCTTGCTTCTCTATATGGAAGCCCATCGATGTGGATGTAGGTGTACTCAAGGCTTCCAGATATTATTGACACCAGAATCACCATAACCACCATAACCACGGCGGCCGAATTCATGAGTGACATTTCGGGCATGTCTTTTCTCATCCTTGCGTTCGATTAACATGGTGCGTTGATGTTGTTTTCTTGAATAGTAGTATCGATAAGGCTGTTGACAATATCACCAATGTTAGGCCTTGAGGCATATTAGTATTTGGTTCATCTTCTGACAGACTAATCAAGATTGAATTGGCGGTCTCGCGTAGAACTGGTAGAATAACGTAGTTGTCTCTGAATGTAGGCCAAAGGGCTCCGTTGACGTGAACTCTTCTTATGCTCTTCTCTTCGGGCAGGACGATGGTAAGGCCTGCTTTTCTTGTTGGGCCCAGAGTCACTTCGATATCCCTGCCCAGTTTCACATCCATTTTGTCATATGCATTGAGTCTTTCATGCCAGAACTCCGCTAGGTTGTCGGTGTTTGTGTACCAAACCATGGGCTTTGTAAGGCTGTATTCCAATAGATGTTCTCCTATTTTGAGCGATTCGTCTTCGTACAGGTGGTTAAAGAAAAGTATGACGCAACTCATGTTGTACAGCATGTCGATATTCGCTTTCATAGTTTCCTCTAGTTCCTTTGTGGAATCAAGCGGGATATATCCTAGTGTTTCAGGGATATTCACCAGTCCTTCGGCAAGACCGATCCGGTCAAGGAAAGGCGTGTCGCTGTTATGGGTTATGTATCTAAAGCCCAATTGGCTTAGAGCGGCGTATGTGTCTTTATTGGCAAGATAGTGAGGAGCCTCAAAGCCCTTTACACTGAATCCCAAGTTTGAGCGAATCTGGTTGGCTCCTGCTGATATCCTTTGTTTCTGTTCATTTAGGCTGAGCCACTCTCTCTTTTCTTCATTGTAGAATTCAGGCGCAACTCCCGTCTTTTTTCCATTGTATTGGTGTGTGAATCCGTGTTCGATGACTGTTCCTCCGCTTAACAGAACGTGCGAGAGCCATTTCCTCAAAACGTCAGATTCAACAGCTTCGAGTCCAATGTCTAAGCCAACCGATGGGTCGATGTAAGTTGGAGTCAAACTGACTGATAATAGAGCGTTCCTTGATGTGTAGTATTCTAGGTAGCTATAGGCGCGCATTATCCATTCATAACTGTTGTGAAGTGGGTCGACATCTTCGATTCTGGTTATGAAAGCTGTCTTCAAGTTTCTCGGGTAAGGCGCCAGACTCACCGTCAGATGTCCCGAGAGTATATTGTTGAGTGCCATTTGGAGCCTGTACGCCCTCGCCCATGGGTATTCTGGGTCTACTCCCCACCAGGAACAGGCATCATAGGCGAAATAGTAAACAATACCTGATGTATTTTGGCTACGATATGAGGTTTCGGCGGGGGATACCCTTCTATCTGCATTATCCATAAACCAGCCGTTAACATGGGCTTCCAATGGCTCGATTGGGTAGATGGCTTCGTTGAAAATGCGAGTAGTGAATTCTCCGTAGTCGATTCTGTTGATTGTCTGGTGGCTTTCGGTTTCTGGGACTGTGCGTATCCCGAAAAGGGGGGATAGATGGCTCGGCATATCCTCTATCCATATTATTCCTGCTCCGCCATTTGTGAGCTCTTCGATTGCTGTCCCAGAGAGACTAGTGGGCTGAGATCCACCAACTACTATTGCCGAAAAGTATTCTTTGGATTTTGCCACGGTGAAATCTCGGTCTTTTACCACATCGTAAACGAGGCCTTGATGTTCCAGAAGTCTTTGCACTTGTAGTAAAGGAATATTGTAGGCAAGAGACTCGCCTGTAATGACAGCTACCTTACCGGGGGCTTCGCTATATATGGTAGGTCCGTCATCAAGTTGCCTTCTGTTTGAGCCCTCAAGGAGATTGAGCCCGAGGTCGAATACTATTGGGGAGATTAGAAGGACCAGAGTAATTCTTCGGTATCTAGCTTTGTCTGACACCGTAGGCATAGCCCCATGAAACATACGTAAAAGCTGAGGTGGATGCTTTTAAGCTGCATGAATCTGCAACTGATGTCTTACTAAAGAGAAGGGAGGAAGCCTTGGTTCATTTCTTGAAGTACAGCAGTTAAGTCACCTGAGATCACTTTTGAGACAATGGAAAGATCAAGAAAGATACGGAAACGGAAACTGAAGCAAGGTATAGAGTCTAGGGGATAGCATCTAGGGCGATGAACACGAGAAACGCGAAAGGGAACAAGGACTCTGAGCTCCTGTTCAGTATTCGGAAGTACTTCCGCGAACAGGTAGCCCTCGAGGGCTTCGCCCAAGGCTATGTTTTTCTGGGTATTCTGAAGTGGGAGTCTCTTCCCGCGCTGACATACTCGCCGCCGAGCTGATCACGTACTGTAGAGGCTATGCGCCGGAAGTTGTCTGACCCTAGGTACTGCCTTGGCTTTATGAGCACGTACTCGTCCGTCGCTTCAAAGTAAAGCATGCCAGCTAGGTCCTGGGGAAACGCTTTCTGAACGTCATCTACTGTCCGAACTTCTTGTAGAGTAGGCACGATAGGCTCTGCCAATGGTATGGTTTGCTGGGCAGATGTGGGTGGCCTAAGCGGTTGTTGAACTGATTGCTCCTCACCTGTAGCTACAAGAAAGGCTTTCAGACCCCCTGATAATTCAGCTAGGTCTTCTGAGAGAAACTTCAGGATTCGAATGAGCTCGTCAACACGCCTCAGAATGTCTGCAACACTAGGTTTCTCATCACCCATGGCCAGCGCCTTCATACCTTCAGGTTCTCTTGCTTCTTACCCTTGTGAAGATATTGTGCAATCAGATATTAATCTATTAACCTTGACGGAAGCTGGCCTATGCCTTATCTACGCTGTCTTCCTTTGTCTTCCCTGTCTTGACTCCCGAGGCGAAGACTATGTTCGCTGCCAAGATCAGAATGGCCGAATAAAAAGCAATATTGAACCCCATGCTGCGGAACAGAGCCATGAAGAACATAGGGCCTAGGAAACCGCCGATGTCCATGAAGGTTCTGTACATGCCGACCGCCCCTCCTCTAAGATTCCGGGGCACAACATCAGACAATAGAACGACTAGCGAAGTCATAGTCATGCCCCCTCCAAACCCATCTAGAGACCCTATGAACAGATAGGCTTCAAAAGAGGGGAGAAGCGTATAGAGATACAGGCACGCACTCTCTATGAGCATCCCCCCAACGACGATGGGTTTCCTGCCGAGGAGGTCTGACAGGTACCCGCAGGTTAGAGTAGCCAGAATCAACCCTGCTGTTCTGAGGCTTACGATCACCCCAATCAACTCAACACTCAGTCCTAGCTGTTGATTCAGGAAAAGCGGGAAAACTGTGCTCATCAGCCCCATCATGACTAACATTCTTGAAAGAGAGTTGACACATACCACGCTCACGTTCCAGCTGCCCAAAACGGGAATGACATCTCTCAGAGACATACCCGCTCGAGACCTTTGGCGCCCTCTTGCATCAACCTCGCGCAGGCTGCTGGAACCGAAAGTAGCAGTCAAAGAACAGATCATCAATGTGAATGTGGAAAGGAAGACACTTCTGTAGTTGAGTGCTCTCGCTATGAAGCCGCCTATTGGCGCGCCAATGAAGCTTCCCAAGAACTCTATGCCCTGAAAAGTCCCCAATGCTCGTCCTCTCACATTCGGCTGGAAGAGGTCTAGGATAACGGCGGTGCTACTCATGAAGAACAGAGCTGCCCCCAAGCCCCAGAGAGCCCTTCCAGCTATCAGAAGAAGAATGGAGTCGGCCAGTGAACACAAGAGCGTTCCTAGGGCTGAAAGTGCCAGTCCAGACACTAGGAGCTTGCGCAAACCAAACCAGCCAGCTAAGACTCCTGAAGGCAGCTCCGTAAAGATTCGGGAAAGGAACCAAGCTGAGACCGTGAACCCGACAAGGACACCTGAAGGGTCAAGGTCATTCGCGAAGATCGGTAGGAAAGCGGATGAGAGGCTCATTCCCATTACGAGCATGAACCCAGAGAAAAGGAGCTCGAAGTAGACGCGCGGGTATGACTTGAAACCCATCCTTCCCACTGGCTAGATAGGCCTAGGGCACGAAGAAGGCATATCTGATTATCTTCCGTACCTCACTCTCGACGTAACCCTCAAGATGGCGGGCTATGTCGAGCGCCGTGAGAATCCCGTAAAGAATGCCCCCCTTCACCACAGCGAGCCTCCTGATCCTATACTTGTCCATAAGCCTTGCTGCCTCAACCAAGTCTGCATCGGGATCGATCGTTATCAGCGGCATCGACATTATCTCAGAAACTTTCACAGAGCCGGGGCTAAGTCGTTGCCCGCAACTTTCCAGGTGACATCCCTCTCGGTCACTATTCCGATCGGCGAACCTTTCCTCAAGATGATCGCGCATCCCTCGCCCTTCTCGCGCATCATGCCAGCGGCGTCGGCGACGGAGGTCTCTTCATCAACGGTAACTATCTCCCTCTTCATCGTGTCGACAACTTTCAAGATCCTCACCTGAATTCAAAGAGATATTATCCTCGACGGTTTTTAACCTTGTGCCAATGGATTGCTGCGTTTTTTCGTGCTTTTCTGGCTAGGTCGCCAAATCCTTGAGCCTTTCTTTGGCGACTTTGACTAGCAGTCTTCTGAGTCTTTCTCCCTCCAACTTCGAGAGTCTTGCTTTTCTTAGTTGTTCAGCCAAGGCGTTGTCGCGAAGCGAGATTCGTGCCCATTTCTCGAAGTCTCCTTTGCGGTTGTGGAATTCAACAGATTCTGCACCTATCGTTTGCAGGGCCTTCGCGAAACCCTTTAGGCTCCAGGTCATCACTCCAATATAGTTGGATTCTCCTTTCCTCTTGTAGAAGAGGAAGGGTTCGTTTGCGGTTACCAATGCAAGTCTAACCCTGTTCTCAAAGTCCAATATCGCAGCGTTAGCATTGACGTAGGCGTCAATCGGGGAGTCAAATGGGCTGAAGTAGGAGTGAACCTCTGCTGGTCCGCCGCTTCCGGTGAACATGTAGTGGAGGTGGTCGCTTACTTGGAAGTACCTCCAGATTCTCAGGAACTCGCTGTTACCCGCTTCTTTGACCAGAGGTTCTAGCCTTCTCACAGCTGTGTAGAAAGCCCATTGCATCTGGTTGCCCAGCCAGCTGCTCGCGTTCCTTTCTGTGTCCGCCCAGGAAACTGTAGCTTCAAGCTCCGGGACGTCGATTTCCCCGACTGGAGTGCCTTTTTCGGCAAGTTCTGAAGGGGTAGCCATCCTCAGATGAGAACATTTCAGAATCTCTTCCGGCAGACTTCTCAGGAAGTCGTGTATCCCCGTTTCAGGCCAATGGTGTTCGCCGAAGGTCTCGTAGTCTGGGAAGATGTTGACGCATTGCCCGGGTGTTGCGGCAAGCCAACCCGCGTACTTTGAAGCCGTCAGAGGCCATTCACTCCATGACCTCGAGGAGAACCTGAACCCTATGTCATCCGTCAGCCTGTAGTTCCTCATTAACACCTTGATCTTCTTGCAGTCTTTCGGCTTGTACAGAAAGTTCGGTGACCTGCCACGCAAGATTCTTTCTGCTCCTTCGGTGAAGATTCCTGCGTAGCCAAGTTTCTCAACAGTTCTTGCCACAGCGTTATTGTAAAGTAACTCCGTGTTCTCGAAGACCGAGGGAGTGTACTTCACCATGCTTCTCATTAACTGCTGATGCATCCTCACCTGTTCGATGAATTCTCCTTTTTCCGGGTAGAGCCCGGCAAGTGAATGGTAGTAGGTTTGGTTCAGAAACTCGACGCAACCAGTCTCGGAGAGCTGCTTGAAGGATTCCAGCAAATCCTTGTTGAACATTTCACACTGCTCAAGAAAGACTCCAGAGATGCTGAATGCAACTTTGACCTGTTTCGTGTCTCTTCTATGGTTGTCGATCAGGCTGAGGAGAATCTGGTTTGACGGAAAATAGCACTTCTTACACGCTCTCTCGAAGACCTCTCTGTCTATCTTGGCGTTGAAGAAGTGACCGAGAAGTTCCTTCTTGCTCACATTCTTGAAGGGCATGTTCTTCCAGAAGAACTTCTGATGCAGCCTATGCGGCTGGTGAACTTCGAAGACCAAAACGACATCGGTCAGGTGGTTCAGCTCCTAGTGCCTTCTTCTGCGAGTTGAAGGCCAACTTCAACCGATCCATAGGACTTGGCGGACATCATAGCTAATAGTGCCAAACCATTATATATCCGAGTTGATCGGATTCTACATGCCTGTCGATGCCTGCACTTTCGAACCTTTCATGGTTCTTCTTCACTACTTAACGTAGTTTCACAAAGTCTAAATACCGTGCCCCACAAAATCAAAGGTCAGAGCTAGCTAGGGAAGTCGGTCGATAAGGACCACACCCTGAAGCTAGGCGGAATCCGCATGCCGATCCGTTTGAGGGTAGACTCGTACGAGGCAGGAGTTGGTGCTGTAGGTGGCTTGGCCACTTTTCATAATAATCTATACCCCAGGCTGATCAATCTGGGCTTTGAAGTAAAGACTTTCTCGATGCGCTTAGCACCAGATCTGCCCACAAGAGAGGATTTTAGAGGCGTCATCATCAGGAGACCGTCTTCGGATATCGATCTGGACGTGGCCTACGCTTGGACTTATGACATTCTGCATCAGTACGGAATAGATGTCCAGTACCTTACACCATCGGAGATACTTGTTGTCCCAAGATACTTCACGAACTTCGGCGTTGTTCCTTCTCCCTACAGAATGTCGCATGCGGACCTGTTCTCGCCCCACGACTGGATGTCCCTCCTCAGAAGCGCCTTGTATGCATGGTTGCATCCGGAGCTGGCTCAGGCAATCTTCATTCACTCCACTGAGCCCGGGAGAATTGGTGGTGTCCAACATGGAAACATCAATGGAACATCCGAGAAACTAGACTTAGATGATTTCGAGCTCACGGTCAAAGGCGACTACCAGAACTCCTTCTACCAAGGACTGAGGCTAATCCGTGACCTCGAGTTTCCTTTGACCTTCAAGATTCTTAGCAGGCAACTGGATTCAGCTCTCTTTACGGTAAGCAGAATCCACAAGAAGGAGTATCTGCTAGGTTTGAGAGCCCATGGCATGAAGTTCGGAATGGTTGAGGACAGAATCTTCGCCTTGTATCATGGAGTTGACACGCATGAGTATAGACCCATGCCTAACGTCGAAAAGGAGGGGCTCACGGTAGGCTTCATAGGAAGATGCACTCCTGTGAAGGGAATCGACATCATACCCGAGCTTGCCCAAATACTCGCCAAGCAGATTCCAGACATCAGATTCCATGTTGTCACGAAAACTGAAGCCCAGAACCCCTACTACGTGAACCTGAGGGACAGAATTCATCAGATGAGACTTCACAATGTTGTTTTCGTGGACAACACATTCTACACGGGGGAAAGGAAAATCAAGGTGATCAATTCGTGGCACCTTGCACTGGTCCCATCAAGGTATGAACCTCAAGGCCAAGTTGACCTTGAGGCCATGTCATGCGGTGTCGTCCCAGCCGTTGGCATGGGTGGACTACGCGAGAAAATCATGGATGGTTTCAATGGCATATGGATCGACCCTGGCGACCTCCATGGCACAGCTGAGAAGATACTACAGTTCCACAGGGGCGAGTACAAGGGCAGAAAAACGGAAGAGATCAGCCGCAACTGCAGAGAGACGGCTGAGAAAATGTGGGACTGGGAGAAGAGAGCCGAAGCGCATAAGGAAGTCTACACTTACCTAGTCGACGGACGCGTTGACGACATAGGAAAGGACTTGAACTTACTTCTTCTGCCTACCGCCGCAAGTATGCAGTAGCGCAGCGCCGCCGGGGTCTCGAATGCTCACCAAAGTTTTATCTGTTCTCATAGCACAATCTCTAATGAGTCTATTCTGCACGAATGCCCGTGCCGAAAAAATGAAGGTTTGCATGCTAGCTTGGGAGTTTCCGCCAAGGATCGTTGGAGGCATTGCACGTCACTGTCTCGGGCTAGCCAAAGCCTTGGTGAGACAGAACCATGAAGCTCACGTAGTGACCTTGGACTTCCCCGGTACGCCCACGTTCGAAGATGTAGAAGGCGTAAAGGTTCATCGCGTCAGGATTGAACTGGGACATCCGAACTTCATAACATGGACTTTCATTTTCAACCATTTCTTGGAGAAGCAGATCGCGACATTAGACACGATCGTCGGATTTGATGTCGTCCACATTCATGACTGGCTAACAGCGCCAGCAGGGATCGCGTCGAAGCACTATCTGAACACACCGCTAGTCGCAACTGTCCACAGTACTGAGTTAGGCCGCGCTCAGGGCCTGCGTAGCCCTGATTCCTACATGATCGATGGCCTAGAGTGGTGGATGACCTTTGAGGCGAGCAGGGTAATACTCTGCAGCAGATCCATGACAAGCGAGGTCTGCGGTCATTTCCGCTTGCCTGCTGAAAAGACCAAGGTAATTCCGAACGCAATCGACTCTTCCAGGTACGCTAGGAACATTGACAGAAACAGTGTAAGGAGGCGTTATGGGATTGGGCCGAACGAGAAGATGGTTCTCTTTATCGGCAGGCTTGTCCCCCAGAAGGGTGTCGAATACCTGATCAAAGCAGTTCCCAAGATCGCTCATAGGCAGTGGGGCGCCAAGTTCATCATAGCTGGTGATGGGTGGTCCAAGAGCTATCTTGAGGAACTGTCCGCGTCATTGGGCTACAGTGATAGGATTCGGTTTCTGGGTTTCGTTTCGGATTCGGAGCTTGTTGAGCTAACGATGAGCGCCGACGCGCTGGTAGTTCCGTCGGTCTATGAACCCTTTGGGATAGTTGCCTTGGAGGGAATGGCAGCTGGAGTGCCGGTCGTGGCAGCAAGTGTGGGAGGATTGGCCGAGATAGTCGAGCATGACAGAACTGGGGTGCTTGTTTACCCGGAAAACCTAGAATCCATAGCATGGGGTGTGAACAAGGTTCTGTCTGATTCAGGATATACGGATTGGATAACCACAAACGCTAAAAAGAAGGTGCAAGACGTCTATAACTGGGAAACCGTCGCCAAGAGAACCAGTGAAGTATATGAAGACGTCTGCAGAAGGTGATAGCGCATGGGTTTGAGAGGCTTTTCGATGCCTGACGATATCTATTTTCTCTGCTTGCTACACAATGTAGGCGCCACTAGCACAGAGAGGTCGATGACTGTAGACGAGATATCAAGATGGACTGTCATGGACCCCCAAAAGGTCAGAGAGAATCTTGAAAAGCTGATGAGGAACGAATATGTTCACCGAGACTTCATCGAAGGCGCCGAGAAATACCATGTTACCATAGGCGGAATCAGAAAAGTCCTGAGCATGTACAGTTAAGCATCACACGCCATTTAGTCAGTTCAACTGCTTCACTTTCTCGGGATACAGGCGCAAGCTCCTTCTCTGCATTCTCGCTGAGTGATGAGGACAGAATAAGGATAAATACGCAGAACAACAAGTTCTATTGAACGTGTTATACATCAGAACTAATTGGGGGCAGGAAAGTGAAAGAGTTAGGCCAAACGAAGAAGGGTATTCTGGACCTATTATGGCGGACTGAGAGCCCTGTCAGCCTCAAGGAGGTTTCCCAGAATATTGGGTTAAAGGGTCGGTCCACAAACATGCACGTGCTTGGATTGGCCAAGATGGGATTAGCCCGGAAAACGGAAGCCGGCTATGTTCTGACAGACTATGGGAGAGAAGCCTTAGGGTTTCCCAAGGTTGATGAAGCCTTCGCCAAGAAAATTCTTGGCAAGACGCCTCCAGAAAAGGCGTTCCGGTTTTACTACGGGATTCACCAACCTGCAGGCATCTCGTCGGACAGCCTAGTTGACTTCTGCGAGAAGATCAGAGCTATCGATGCAAGGTCGATGGAGTTTCACACGAGCAGAGGAGACTTCGAGCTATGGGCATCCTACCTCGGGGACACCGAACTGGCCAAGAGGCTAAGGCTGATACGTGACGCGAATCTGACTGGCGAATCTTTGAGACAGAGGCTCTATAGGGCTGTGAAGTCTAGGTGCGATCAACTGCTCAAGATATGATGCGACTTCATCTCTCATGGAGCCTTCCGTCTGAACACGCGTGAAACGACTCCAGAATATTCGTTTCGAGACAGCTTTGAATGAAGCCTTGGTTGAGCGAGCATCGAGCCTAGGTCGCTCCTCAAGAGCCGGGTTCAGTCTCGCATGCATCTAGGAAAGAGGGGGAGTAGTTGTGCTTGAGGTCGATGGAAGCCAGAAGAGTGGAAGCGGAACTATCCTGCGGCTTTCCGTTGCTCTAGCGGCGATACTCGGAGAATCCCTACATATCTTCAACATTCGAAAGAAGCGCGATCAGCCCGGCCTAAGACCACAACACTTGGAGGCCGTTCTCACAGCTGCAAGATTGTGCAACGCAAGTGTAGAAGGGGCAACTCTTGGGTCTCAGGAATTGTGGTTTCACCCCTCTAAGATTGAGGGCGGGGAAATACGATCCGAGATCGGGACAGCTGGCAGCATACCTATGCTTACTATGACCGTTCTACCGATCTGCGCCTTTGCGAGGCAACCAGTCCGTCTCCACATCTCGAAAGGCGGAACAGATGTTAGGCATTCGCCAACAACGAACTATCTTAAGCATATACTACTTCCAGTTCTTGAGCGCATGGGCTTGAGCGCCAAGATCGACGTCTACAAGTACGGGTACTATCCTAAAGGCATGGGAGAGGTGACGGTTCAGGTCCAGCCGTGCAGTGAGCTATCGCCGATTGACCTTGTGGTATTCGGTGAAGTTACTGAGACCAGCGGCATCTCAGTCTGTACCTTCCTTGCGGATAGGAGAGTTGCGGAACGGCAAGTAGAAGAAGCCGAGAGGCTCTTGAAAGCCCGAGGCCATGATGCTAAGATCCAAGTAATCAACGACTTCTCCAACCCGGTCCAAAAGGGAAGCTCCCTCCTCCTCTGGGCCAAAACGAGCTCAAGCGTCTTGCTCGGCGGAGATGCGATAGGCGAGATCCGCAAGCCCAGCGAAGCCGTTGCACGTGAAGCCTTTGGCAATCTCTACAACGAGGTCCAAGCTAAGGCAACAGTGGACGTGCATCTAGCTGACATGCTGGTGCCATACGCCGCGTTGGCAAAAGAGGAATCTTCATATTTGACGCGTGGGGTGACCGATCATCTCGAATCAAACATCTGGCTTGCAGGAGAGATTCTAGGCGTTGACTTTCGTGTTGAGAGGAAAGGCACTCTCTTCCAAGTATCTAGGAAGTAGATGCCTGCGGAAGGATATGTCTTGGCGGATAGTGTGAGAGTTCGCGGGATCTATTCAACTGCGTTGATAAGGCTGTTTCTGGACAACAACATCCGAATAGCTGAACCATCAGCAACAACGAGGGAAAGATTCAACCTACGAGAACACGGCGAAAGTGTCTCACCTGATCTGGACGTTTATGACAGACTGGATAGACAAGGCGTGAACGTTATCGGCGACCAAGGTTCGCTGGAACAGCTCTCCAAGTTGCTGCACCTTGCGTTTGATGATGCTGTTTTCAGATGGCGGCTTTCAGCTTATGGCGAAGCCACTGGTAGCCCCGACGCTGAAGCAAATCTCCACGATACTCTAATGCGGTCAAGCATCTCCCGTCCTCTAAGGAGAGCACGCCTAAGCGTGGAGTTCCCAAGTTTGTCCAAGGCGAAGCTGGACAACTTGCGTGCACGCGTCACCCCTACTCTCGATGGACACCATTACTACAAGGCTTGCGGCGGCAGAATCTCCGCTATGCTTGAGATGGCGGAGAAGTTGCTTGAGAAGGACTGTCCCCGAAAGGAGGTTGAGGCGCTGTTCCACGAGACAGTAGCGGGCGAATTTCCTGATGAAGGATCGAGGATCAACATTGAGCATGTCAAGATCAGCGGAAGCATCTTCGATCTAGGGGTCGCCGAGATCACGGATTTCGACCACAAGAAGGGACAAATCCAGTTCCTTCGCAATCTTACGGGAAAGGGAGTCTACGACGGACTCAGAATCCAGAAAGACTCTGGGGACTACGCGGTCACCGAAGTTGAGCTAGGCCAATGGAGCTTTAGGACGAGATACTTCTCCAGAGATAGCAGACACAAGGGCACCTACATCAACCTAAACACTCCAGTAGAGCTCTATCCTACTGGAATAAGGTATGTTGACCTTGAGACGGACATCTGCGTATGGCCTGATGGCAGAATCCAGAAGGTTGATGAAGAGAAACTTGAGAATATGATCCAAGAGGGGTATGTTTCAGAGAAGCTGGGACAGATCGTTCGCGAGAAGACCGAAGAAATCATGAATTCTCTAGAAACGGGGATTGAGGAAGTCACATTCTGAACTTGGGTGGTTTCGAGGGCTAGGAACTGCAACTTTCCAGGGAAAGAGAAGAGCACGCATTGGGAGTCTATTCAGTGCCTGCATACGGTCCAAATGGCACATAGTACCTCCACAACATGTACGAAGAAGCCACTAAGCTGTTGGAGTACTACTTGGGGATTTTCTTGGCCCTCCCTTCAGGTTCGGCCACAAAGACTTCATACCCATGTGCCTTCTCGTTAAGAATTCGAAGGAGTAAAAGTTAATACGGAGCTTTTTCCTTTAGTAGAACTTGGTGGTTCGATGAATACTGCAAAGTTGCAGGTTTCGATGGTTGGGACATTAGCCGCCATCATAGGGCTTTCGACCCTCTTCTTTGCGATCTTGCTCTCGCTGCTCAAAGCGATGAGTATCTACACGCTTGCTCTCACAATCGTCATGTTCAACATCGTGCAATGGCTCATCGCACCATACTTGATCGACGCCATATACCGTGTCAAGAAAGTTTCGAGGGTCGAGGAACCACAGCTTTATGACGCTGTAGAGAGGCTCAGCCAGAAAAGCGGAATTAAGACACCCCAACTAATGATCGCCCGGATTCCAATCGCAAACGCCTTTGCCTACGGCTCCCCCCTCACCGGGAACCGCATTGCTGTAACCAATGGACTCCTGAACACGTTGGAAGCTGAAGAGGTTGAGGCTGTGATTGGACATGAGCTCGGGCACTTAAGGCACCGTGATGTCCAAGTCATGATGTTCGTCTCAATTTTGCCAGCTCTGTTCTATTACATTGGCTATTCGTTGATCTGGTCTACCGCATACACCAGAAGGGACGAACGATCGAACGGAAGCGCCTTGGCATTGGTTGGTTTCCTGAGCGTACTTCTGTACTGGGTCCTAACCCTATTTACGCTGTACCTCAGCCGCTTGAGAGAGTACTATGCTGACAGGCACAGCGTTTCCACGGTTGATGAGGGGTCGCGGAAGCTCTCAGAAGGCCTAGTCAAGATAGCTCAGGCAACCGAAAGAATGAGGTTCCACCACGGATATATGAACAACCTCAGCTCACTGAAAACACTGTTCATATCCGACCCTGACAGTGCAAGAAGGGACTTGGGGGAACTCTACAGAACCAGCATTTGGAAGAGCGATCAGAAACTTGTCGCCGAGTACCTCAGCCGCAAGGTGACAGCAGCAGACGAGTTTGCCGAGCTCCTCTCGACCCACCCCAACATGGTCAAGCGACTAAGGTCACTGCAAGAAGCGGCTTAGAAGGCGAAAGAAAAAGCCCTCTCCTTTCCCTTTGATACTGGTGGCTACGAAAGTGCAGATAAGCGAACGCCTCAACTTCTGTTTGGAGCGAACTTGCTAAAGCCAATGATTCCCGCTTCGCTCAACAAGGCAAGGCATCCAGAAGCTACATCCTTATACGAAAATCTTGCTGGCTGCTAATGGTCTGCTCCTGAGCCCGGCTTAACGAAGTATCTTTCCTTTCCATCCTTCGAAACAGAAGAAACATAGTTGTTTATGAATAGAAGATTGCCAGTTGGCCATGCTGTACATGTTGGTTTCCCAAGTGTTTTCGACACCGAGGGACAAGTTGTAGAGGTCGAATATGCCGTTTCCTTTAGCCGTGTTGCTTACTGTTCGGTTTCCGCTTGCACTGGTGCCGACGTATGTTCCGCCTCATAACACGGGTCACTGGCTAGATGGCTACCTTCTTCGCGACTTCATAAGTGCGCTTCGCCAGATCTGATATGTGGCTGTTGTTGTAGCCTGTTACAAAGCTTTCCGTTAGGTCGTTCAGAGGTTCCACCCATTTATCGGGCAGTGCTTCGGCTCCAAGCAATACTCCAAGAATAGAACCTACCGTTGCCCCGTTGCAGTCTGTATCTAGTCCGCCCATGACGCTGACTGTGATGCTTTTCTCATATACGCCTTCCCCATACAGCAATCCCAGCAGAACAAGCGACAAGTTATTGATGACATGGGTGCGGTTGTAGTGTCCATATTTCTCCATAACTTTCACCCAAGCGTCTCCCCAATCGCTGTACCTCTTTCTCCAGGCCATCACATCTTTCACGGCTTCCGCCAGCCTCGTCTCTCTTGGGATCGCTGAGACGCCTACGTTGATTACTTCTTCGATGTCGCTTGTTGTGAAAGCGGCGCTGATCATGCAGCTCACAAGCATCTCACCGTAGATGCCGTTTCTTATGTGTGAAAGCCTTGCATCTCGATAGGCCAATTCAGATGCGAGATCAGGCAGTCCTGGAGTCACGTAACCCCATACGTCTGCCCGGATCTGGGCTCCGATAAACTCTCTATAGGGATTCATGTAGGTTGCCGATTCAGGCGGGTAGATGCCGTTGACAAGGTTTCTGTAAGCAGCTTGTTCAGCACCGTAGACCTGCCAGTAAGGTAGCAAACGGAGCAACGCTTCACCGACATTCATTGTTGAAAAATCAGGCCCATAGTTCTCTAGGATATGAAGGCCTATGATGGTGTAGTCAATATCGTCATCACGAGGCATGTGGTCTATCTGTCCCAGCAAAAGGCCTCTCGTACGCCCGCTGGAAAGCCAGTTTTTCAGCCATTGGGGAGCATCTTCCCGCAGTTCGGACATTGGTGGAAAGAAATGCTTGAGAGGATAAGCATCTGCCATTCTTAGCCATTCTTCGATCTGTTGCCTGCTTCTACCCTCAACCGGTTTGCCAAGGAGGCAGCCAGCGCAGCGACCAAGCCAACCCCCATGTATCCTATCAAGGAGCTCACTTTCTGATAGGGTTGTCTCGATCCTTTGAAGTCTTCGGGGACGTCTAGCTATTATCTCCTGCAACCTTGAGGGTTCACTATAAGGAAAATCAGGTTTTGGAGCGATCTTCTCCAGTTCCGCCAATATTCTCTCTAAGTCGGAGCGGTTTTCTTTTCTAGTTTGAGAGAATCTGCTTTCGATCTCCGTGACATCGCAACCTATCTCTTTTTTCTGTGCGATCTCCTGTTCCACGAATTCTCTGAGATATCGGATCCACACAACAATCTCCAGAACATCGTAGGATCATGTGTGTTAATAAGCATTTGGAAATCACTGCAACCGAGATGGCGGGCAGAACTCGGCATAATATTCTGGCTTCTTTTGCATACGATATATTCTTAAGGCTCCAAATGCACAGAAAGTTGATGAAAATTGC